>Ga0164243_10003134_pt1 | contig 26677 bp, 24 predicted proteins | sample OricompcompostOP_FD_108781 | JGI IMG/M metagenome (GOLD analysis project Ga0164243, IMG submission 108781) | Organic Plus compost microbial communities from Emeryville, California, USA - Original compost - Organic plus compost (OP) | ecosystem: Engineered > Solid waste > Mixed feedstock >...
CGGACGCCGTCGAGGGTGACGGAGGCGCCGGCCCTGGCGACGTCGTCGCGCAGGTCGTGGGCGTCGGGCCGGTCGACGACGGTGGGTTCCAGGTCGAGCACCTCGAGCACCCGCTCGAAGCTCACCAGCGCGGTCATGACGTCGACCTGCACGGTGGACATGGCGGTGAGCGGGCCGTAGAGCCGACCGAGGTAGGCGGTCATCGCGACGACGACGCCGACGGTCAGCTCGTCGCGGATCGCCATGACGCCGCCGAGCCCGTAGACGACGGCGATGGCCAGCGACGCGAGGGTGGTCAGACCCACCCGGAACCACGTCGAGTACAGCGCGCGGCGCACGCCGATGTCGCGGACATGGGTGACCTGGCGGCGGTACTGCGTGGACTCACGCACCGGGTCCCCGAAGACCTTGACCAGGTGTGCGCCCGCCACGGTGAACCGCTCGTTCATGAGCTGGGCGGCCTCACCGTTCAGGTCGTAGCTCGTCCGGGTGACGGTGGAGATGCGCTTGCCGAACCAGCGCGCCGGGAGCACGAAGAACGGCACCAGGACGAGGGACAGCGCGGTGAGCTGCCACGACATGGAGAACATCGCCGCCAGGACGAAGACGATGGTGAGCGAGTTGCTCACCACGTTCTGCAGTGTCGAGGTGAAGGCCTGCTGGGCGCCGAGCACGTCGCCGTTGAGCCGTTGCACGAGCGCTCCGGTCTTGGTGCGGCTGAAGAAGGCCAGCGGCATGCGCTGCACGTGGTCGAAGACGGCGGTGCGCAGGTCGAGGATGAGGCCCTCGCCTACCTGTGCCGACAGCCAGCGCTCCAGGACGCTCAGACCGGCGCCGACGAGCGCCAGCGCGCCGATGCCGAGCGCCAGCGTGACGACCAGCCGGCTGTCCCCGGTGGCAACTCCGTGGTCGATGAGTGTCCGGACGAGCAGCGGGGTCGCGGCACCGGCCGCGGCGTCGATCGCCAGCAGGCCGAGGAAGACCGTGAGCTTTCCGCGGTAGGGGCTGGCGAACGCGACGACGCGGCGCAGCGTGCCGGGCCCGAGCTTGTGCTGGGTGACGGACGGGTCGCGGCCGAAGCCGCGCATGACGACCCCTCCGCGGCCCGCGGATGCGGGAAGGGACATGGGCGCCTCCTCTCGAGGCGGGCCGACGATCGTCGGCTCACGATGATGAGTCTAACTCATTATGTGTCAGGTTCACATCTGTCCGGTAGCCTCGGTCCATGGGTCTGCACGACGACGATGCGCGGTCGCAGGACCTCCCGGCCGACAGCGGCGATTTCCTCGATGCCCTGCACGGTGTGCTCAGCGCGCTGCGTCGTGACGCGATGGAGGCCCGCGGCGGGGAGGGTGACGCCCTCAGTCCCGGCCAGTTGCGGATGCTGCGCACGCTGGACCGTTGCGGTGGGCCGCGCCGTCCGGGGGAGCTCGCGGCGATGCTGCGGGTGGCTCCGCGGTCGGTGACGTCCAAGGTCGACCAGGCCGAGGAGGACGGGCTCGTGGAACGGCTGCCCGACCCGGGCGACCGGAGGGCGACCTTGGTGGCGCTCACCGACCGGGGTCACCAGGCGCTGCGGCTGGCCGCCGCCCAGCGCCACGAGGGCGCGACCCGCCGCCTGTCCCGGCTGACCCCGGAGGAGCGGGCGACCCTCCTGCACCTCTTGCGCACGGTTGCGGAGGACTGACCCGAGACGCAGCGGAGGGTGGGGGCCGCGTAGCGGCACCCGCCTGCAGCGGAGTGCAGGGTCCGGCCGACCACGGTTGCGGAGGACTGACCCGAGACGCAGCGGAGGGTGGGGGTCGCGTAGCGGATGGTGGGGAGGTTCCGTGGCGTCGGCCGCCCCACGGTTCCCCGTAGAATCGTCCTCGGACTCCCCACGTGCACCGAGACGACGTCCCACATCGCCCGCGTGCTCGCCGCTCCACTGACAACTGACTGAACCCCACCGACCGACCACCCGCCCCACAGGACGGAGCCGGACGTGCTGCTGCTGCTCGCCGTTCACCTGGCCGCAGCCCTCGTCGCGCCCGCGCTCGTGCGGTGGTGGGGACGCAAGGCCTTCTGGGCGCTGGCCCTGGCGCCGGCGAGCGCCGCGGTCTGGGCGCTGACCTGGACTTCCGCCGTGCGGGCCGGGGACGGCCCGGTGGAGCACGTCGAGTGGATCCCTGCGCTCGGCATCGAGCTCAGCTTCCGGCTGGACACGCTGTCGTGGCTGATGACCCTCGTCGTCGGCGGCGTCGGTGCGCTGGTGCTCGTCTACTGCTCGGCGTACTTCTCGGCGAGCGCCAAGGGGCTGGGCCGGTTCGCGGGCGTCTTCGTGGCGTTCGCCGGCTCGATGCTCGGCCTGGTGGTCGCCGACGACATGCTCCTGATGTTCGTCTTCTGGGAGCTCACCACCGTCTGGTCCTATCTGCTCATCGGCCACTACGCCGACCGCAAGGCGAGCCGCCGGGCGGCCATGCAGGCCATCGTCGTGACCACGGCGGGCGGGTTGGCGATGCTCGTCGGCGTGGTGCTGCTCGGCGAGGCCGCCGGGACGTACCGGCTGTCGGAGCTGCTGGCCGACCCGCCGCACGGCACGGCCGTCACCGCTGCCGTCGTCTGCCTGATCGCCGGTGCAGCCACCAAGTCGGCGCTCCTCCCGTTCCACTTCTGGCTGCCGGCCGCGATGGCCGCGCCGACGCCGGTCAGCGCGTACCTGCACGCCGCGGCGATGGTGAAGGCCGGGGTCTACCTCGTCGCCCGCTTCGCGCCGGCGTACGCGGGGGAGCCGGTCTGGCGCTGGCTCGTCGTCGTGCTCGGGTGCGGGACGCTGCTGCTCGGCGGCTACCGGTCGCTGCGCCAGCACGACCTCAAGCTGGTGCTCGCCTTCGGGACGGTCAGCCAGCTGGGGCTGATCGTGCTGCTCGTCGGCCTGGGGACACGGGCGACGGCGCTCGCCGGCCTGGCCATGCTCGGCGCGCACGCGATGTTCAAGGCGGCGTTGTTCCTCGTCGTCGGCGTGGTGGACGCCGCCACCGGCACGCGTGACCTGCGTCGGCTGTCCGGTGTCGGCCGGGAGCTGCCCGTGACGGCCGCCGCCGGTGCGCTGGCCACGGCGTCGATGGTCGGCCTGCCGCCGTTCGCCGGCTACGTCGCCAAGGAGGCCGGCCTGGAGGGGCTGGCTCACCTGGACGACGGTGCGCTCGGCATCGTGGTGCTCGTCGCGGTGGCCGTGGGCTCGGTGCTCACCGTCGCGTACGGACTGCGGCTGTGGTGGGGGGCCTTCGGCACCAAGCGAGCGGTGATGCCGGACGTCCCGGTCGTGCTGGGCGAGGACGACTCCCCGGGCACCACGGTGTCCCGAGCGACGACGACGGACGCGGTCCCGGCGGCGATCACCCACCCGTCGCTGCTGCTGGTGTGGCCAGCGCTCGTGCTGGCGCTGCTCGGGATCGCCGTGGCGTCGCTGCCTGGCCTCGGTGAGAGCCTGCTGCAGCCGCACGCCGAGACATACCCGTCGGGTGAGCCGGGCCACCTGGTGCTGTGGGCGGGGCTCACGCCGACCCTCGGGCTGACCGCGGCGATCCTCCTCGCCGGTGCGCTGCTCTTCGTCGCGCGCGAGCGGGTCGAACGGGTGCAGGCCCGGCTGCCGGCCGTGCCCGACGCGGACCGGGTGTACCGCCGGTTCATGCGGCGCCTGGACGACGTGGCGGCCGACGTCACCGCGCTCACCCAGCGCGGTTCGTTGCCGCTGTACCTGGGGCTGATCCTCGTCGTCTTCGTGGTGGCCGTCGGCGGTACGGCGCTGACCCAGACCACCTGGCCGGAGCGGCTGCGCGGCTGGGACCACGTGGCACAGCTCGTCTTCGGTGCCGCGGCGGTGGTCTCGGCGGTGCTGGTCACCCGGGCGCGTCGTCGGCTCAAGGCGGTGATCCTGCTCGGCATCGGCGGTTACGCGGTGGGCGGGTTGTTCCTGCTGCACGGTGCCCCGGACCTCGCGCTCACCCAGGTGCTGGTGGAGACCGTCACTCTGGTGGTGTTCGTGCTGGTGCTGCGTCGCCTCCCGCCGTACTTCTCGGACCGGCCGCTGGTCGGCAGCCGCTGGGTGCGGCTGGCGGTGGGCCTGGCGGTCGGGCTGACCGTCGCGGGCGTGGCGCTGGTGGCGCCCTCGGCGCGCGTGCACGTCCCGGTCTCGGTGGACTTCCCGGAGGAGGCCCTCGACTTCGGCGGCGGGCGGAACATCGTCAACGTCACCTTGGTGGACATCCGCGCCTGGGACACCATGGGGGAGATCTCCGTGCTGCTGGTGGCGGCCACCGGCGTCGCCTCGCTCGTCTTCCTCTCCCGACGCGGCGGTGCCATCTACCGCGCGGCAGAGGCGACCCGCGAGCGGGCGGTCTGGGGCGAAGCGGACGATCCGATGGCCCCGTTGCGCCGGCCGCCCGGCCAGCGCGAGGCGGAGGCATGGGATGCCCAGCCCCCCGCCAGCGGCATGCGGGACCGACAGTGGCTGCCCGCCGTGCGGACGCTGGCGCCGCAGCGCCGGTCGGTGGTCTTCGAGGTTGTCGTCCGGCTGCTGTTCCACACGATGGTCGTCTACTCGGTGTACCTGCTGTTCTCCGGGCACAACGCTCCCGGCGGCGGCTTCGCCGCGGGGCTGGTGACCGGCATCGCGCTCATCGTGCGGTACCTGGCGGGCGGTCGGTACGAGCTCGGCGAGGCCGCCCCGGTGCAGCCCGGTGTGCTGCTCGGCCTCGGGTTGTTCCTGTCGGCGGGTGTCGGCCTGGTGGCGCTGCTCGTCGGCGGCGCGGTGCTCGAGTCGTGGATCGTGGACCTCCATGTGCCGGTGCTCGGCGACATCCACCTGGTGACGAGCCTGTTCTTCGACATCGGCGTGTACCTCGTCGTCGTCGGACTGGTGCTCGACATCCTGCGCAGCCTCGGCGCTGAGCTCGACCGGCGTTCGGAGGCCGGGGGACAGGACGGCCCGCTGTGATCGACATGAGCCCCAACATCGTCCTCGTCGTCACCATCGGCGTGCTGTTCACCGCCGGGGTGTACTTGCTGCTGGAGCGCAGCCTGTCCCGTGTGCTGGTCGGGGTGGTGCTCCTCGGGAACGGGGCCAACCTGCTGTTCCTCGTGGCCGGTGGGGCGGCCGGGCGGCCGCCGATCGTCGGGGACGGGGACGACGACCGGCGGATGAGCGACCCGCTCCCGCAGGCCATGGTGCTCACCGCGATCGTCATCACGCTCGGCATGACCGCGTTCCTGCTCGCGATGGCGTACCGCTCGTGGCAGCTCCACCGGCACGACGAGGTGCAGGACGACGTCGAGGACCGCCGCATCGCCCGGCTGGCCGCCCGGCAGGAGCGCGCCACGACCGACACCGACACGGAAGGCGTGGTGCAGACCCTGGACGAGGAGGCGACCGAGGCCCGCGACGAGACCGACGAGGGAGCCCCCGCGCGCGTCGGAGCGGGCGACCCCGCGGGCACCGGCGACGGCTCGTCCGACCCCGCCGGCTCGTCGGCCGGCCGCGGTGAGGGGGAGCGCCCGTGACCGCGACGGACCTGAGCTGGGTGGTGCCGCTGCCGGTGGTGGTGCCGCTGTCCGCCGCCGGGCTCACCCTCGCCCTGTATCGGCGCCCCCGTCTGCAGCGGGTGGTCAGCGTCGTGGCGCTGTCGATCGTGCTGCTCGCCGCGCTGACCCTGCTGGTGCTCGCCGACGACGGTCCGCTGGTCGTGGATGTCGGCAGCTGGGCGGCGCCCGTCGGCATCGACCTGGTGGCGGACCGGCTCTCGGCCCTCATGCTCAGCGTGTCCGCGGCGGTGACGCTCTGCGTCCTGCTCTACTCGCTGGCGCAGGGCAGCCAGGACGACGAGGAGTCCGCCCCCGTCTCCATCTACCACCCGACGTACCTGGTGCTGACCGCCGGTGTCGCCAACGCGTTCCTGTCCGGCGACCTGTTCAACATCTACGTCGGCTTCGAGATCCTGCTCGCGGCGAGCTACGTGCTCATCACCCTCGGTGGGACGGGTGAGCGCATCCGGGCGGGGACCATCTACGTGGTGGTCGCGCTGCTGTCCTCGGTGCTGTTCCTCGTGGCCATCGCGCTGGTGTACGCCGCGACCGGCACGGTGAACCTCGCCCAGCTCGCCATCCGGCTGCCAGAGATCGACCCCGGCGTGCGGCTGGTGCTCCAGGTCATGCTGCTGCTGGCCTTCGCGATCAAGGCGGCCGTCTTCCCGCTGTCCGCCTGGCTGCCGGACTCCTATCCGACGGCGCCCGCGCCGGTCACCGCAGTGTTCGCCGGCCTGCTCACCAAGGTCGGCGTCTACGCGATGATCCGGACGCAGACCCTGCTGTTCCCCGACGGGCGGCTGGACGACCTGCTCATGTGGGCGGCGCTGGCGACGATGGTCGTGGGCATCCTCGGCGCCGTCGCGCAGGACGACATCAAGCGTCTGCTCTCGTTCACGCTCGTCAGCCACATCGGGTACATGGTGTTCGGCATCGCCCTGTCCAGCGGTGCGGGCTGGACGGCGGCGATCTACTACGTCGCCCACCACATCACCGTGCAGACGGCCCTGTTCCTCGTCGTGGGGCTCGTCGAACGTGCGGGCGGCTCGACGTCGCTGACGCGGCTCGGCGGGCTCGCGCGGCTGGCCCCCGTGCTGGCGGTGCTGTTCTTCGTCCCGGCGATGAATCTGGCCGGCATCCCGCCGCTGTCCGGCTTCCTCGGCAAGCTGGGGCTGCTGCAGGCCGGCGTGCAACTCGGCACACCGCTGGCGTACGCGCTCGTGGTGGGATCCGTGGTGACCTCGCTGCTGACGCTGTACGCGCTCGTCAAGGCGTGGAACAAGGCCTTCTGGCAGACGCCCGAGACCGAGCCGCGCACCGTCCGGCTCCCCTTCGGCATGGTCGGGCCGACCGCGGCGCTCGTCGGGGTCGGGCTGCTCCTGACGGTCGCGGCAGGCCCGCTGTACGCCTACACCGAGCGGGCGGCCGCCGCGCTGCGTGAGTGGTCGCCGTACGTCTACGCGGTGCTGCCGGACGGGCAGCGGGGGCAGGGTGAGTCGGTGGAGGTCGCCCGGGAGGACGAGCTGCGCGACCACGGGCCGGGCGTCGAGCCGAGCACGCCGGGCATGGTGGCCGACGACGCGGGAGGTGAGGGATGAGCCTGCATCCACGGCGCTCGCGGCTGCGCACCCAGTGGGGCACGGTGCTGTGGCTGGCCGTCGTCTGGGTCTTCCTGTGGGGTGACCTGTCGCTGGCGAACGTGCTGGCCGGCCTGGTCCTGGGCCTGCTGGTGACGCTCGGGCTGCGCATGGTGCCCATCGACTTCCACGGCCGGGTGCACCCGCTGGGCCTGCTGCGCCTGCTCGCGGTCTTCGCCGTCGACGTGGTCCGTGCCTCGTTCGAGGTGAGTCTGATCGCGCTGCGCCCGCGGTACGTGCCGCACGGCGCGGTGATCGGGGTGCAGCTGCGCAGCCACTCGGACCTGTACCTCACGATGACCGCCGAGCTGTGCTCGCTGGTGCCCGGCTCGCTGGTGGTCGAGGCCCACCGGCTGACGGGCATGCTGTACCTGCACGTCCTCGACGTGCACGACGACGAGGGCATCGAACAGGCCCGACGGGCGGTGCTCGCCCAGGAGGAGCGGGTGCTGCGGGCCTTCGCCGCTCCGCAGGAGCTGGCCGCCGCCGGGCTGGCCCCCGCGCCGGTGGGGGTGCACGCATGACCGTCGTCGTGGTGGTGTGCGGGGTGCTGCTCACGTTGGGTGCGGCGTGCGCGGTGGTCCGGGCCGAGCGCGGCCCCTCGATGCTCGACCGGACGGTCGCCCTCGACATCGTGGTGACGACGATGATCGCCGCCGTCGCGCTGTACGCGGCGGTGCAGCGGCGCACCGACGTGGTGCCGGTGCTCGTGGTGCTGTCGCTCGTCGGGTTCGTGGGGTCGGTGACCATCTCGCGGTTCGCTGCCGTCGAGCCGGAAGGCGAGGGCCGGGTCCGCACGCGTGAGGAGGTCGCCGCCGAGGAGGCCGCGCGTCTGCGCGCCGAGGACGAGGCGATCGCGCGGCGGCTGGCCGGGGACGACGACGCGGACGACGAGCCGGAGCCGTACGACACGCTGGGGTCGATGGCCCCGCACCCCGGCGGTGTTGCGGGACCGGAGGAGGCAGGTGCCGGACCGGCGCCGGTCGGACCAGGGCAGGACGTCGCGGGGGACGGACGAGCGGGGGGGACCGATGAGCGCTGACGCATGGACGACGGTCGCCGACGTCGCCTCGGCGGTGTGCATGCTCGGCGGCGCCTTCCTGGCCTTCGCCGCCGGGGTCGGCGCGCTGCGCTTCCCGGACCTGCTGGCGCGGATGCACGCCGGGACCAAGCCGCAGGTCCTCGGGCTGGTGCTGGTGCTGGTGGGGCTGGCGCTGCGGCTGCGCTCCGGCGGCGCGGTGTGGGCGCTGGTGCTGGTGGCGGTGTTCCAGATGCTCACCGCCCCGGTGGCCGCGCACATGGTGGGCCGGGCCGGCTACCGCACCGGCAAGGTGCGTCACGACCTGCTGGTGGTGGACGAGCTCACCCGCGACATGGAGCGGGCGCAGGACGCGGCCGAGGACGACGAACGCGGGGCCGCGGCGCCCTGAGCCGACAGGTTCGCCGGCTCACCGGTCCCGTCGGCCGCGCGTGTGCCGGGTGGCTCACCGGGCGGAGTCGGCCGCTCGCCGCTCGTTGACCCGGTCGGCGAGGCGGGTGGTGCCACGGACGGCGAGCACCCGCGACAGCGCGACGAGCGCACCGGTGATCGCCGCGGCGGAGACCAGCTCGCCGAGGCGGGCGTCGTCGTCCTCCTTCGGCGGCTTGTGACCGCTCGCGGCCTTCCACACGGCGGCGACGAGGCGCTGCACCGCCCACGCCGCCCCGGCCGTCGCGGCGAGCGTGACGAGCCGGGCGAGCATCGACTGGTCGGACGACGAGCGGGCCATGAGAAACCTCCGCTGACGTGGGTGACGACCTGACGACCGTAGCGCGAGACCGCCGATTCCTCGCCCCGGGCCGGTCCGGCGTAGGATCGCGGCCGAACGACAGGGGAGCGTCAGGCGGACCGGCACGCAGCCGGGGCATCGGGACGCTGAGAGTGCGGGCGACCGCAGACCCTCGAACCTGATCCGGTCAGTACCGGCGTAGGGAGTCGGGCTTCTCTCTTCTCCGCGTCGTCATCGGCGCGTTGTCGTGCACGCCGGGGCGGCGCGGTGACCCCTCCTGGTACGACGAAGGAGGAGCACTCGATGGCGCGCACATCTGCGCACGCTTCCGGCCGGACCACGGCCGCTGCCGCGACGAGCGGCACGAGGCCGGCCGAGCCGCGACCCGCGCGCCGGTCCACGGCCCGGCTGGCCGTGCTGGTGGCCGTGGCCGCCGTGTCGCTGGCGGCCTGCTCGGCGACCGACGACGGGGCCGGTCCCGAGCCAAGCGGCAGCACGGGCGGCACCGTCACGCTGGTGACGCACGACTCGTTCGGCCTGTCGGACGGGCTCCTCGAGGACTTCGAGCAGCAGACGGGCCTGCACGTCGAGGTCGTCCAGCCCGGGGACGGCGGCGAGCTGGCGAACCAGCTCGTCCTCACCAAGGACGCCCCGCTCGGCGACCTGGTCTACGGCATCGACAACTCCTTCGCCTCGCGCGTCCTCGACGCCGGCGTGCTGGAGCCGTACACGTCGTCGGCCCCCGCCGCGGCGGACGCCGCCCAGTACGCGGTCGGCGACGACGGTGCGCTCACCGCGATCGACCTGGGGGACGTGTGCGTCAACGTCGACCACGGCTGGTTCGCCGAGCACGACCTGGCCGAGCCCGTCACCCTGGAGGACCTGGCCGAGCCGGAGTACAAGGACCTGCTCGTGGTGCCGAGCGCCACCACGTCGTCCCCGGGGCTGGCTTTCGTGCTGGCCACCATCGGCGCGTTCGGTGAGGACGGCTGGCAGGACTACTGGAGGTCGCTGGTGGCCAACGGCGTGAAGGTCGACCCGGGCTGGTCCGAGACCTATTACACGGACTTCACCGCCGGCGGCGGCGGTGGTCCGCGTCCGCTGGCGCTGTCGTACGCCTCGTCCCCGCCCGAGACCGTCCCCGAGGGCGGCGGCGAGCCGACCACAGGAGCGCTGCTGGACACCTGCTTCCGACAGGTGGAGTACGCCGGCGTGCTCGCGGGGGCGAAGAACCCCACCGGCGCGCAACAGCTCCTCGACTTCCTGCTGTCCGACGAGGTGCAGGCCGACATCCCCGGGTCGATGTACATGTACCCGGTGAGCAGCAGCGTCGAGCTGCCCGACGAGTGGGCGCAGTGGGCCCCGCTGGCCGAGCAGCCCTTCGAGGTGGACCCGGCGGACATCGCCGCCCACCGCGACGACTGGCTCGCCACGTGGTCAGACATCGTCGTCGGCTGACATGACCACGCTCGCACCGCACCGGTCCGCCGCGCCCCCCGGGGACGTGCCGCCCGCGCACGCCCCCGGCCGGGCGCGGCCGCCGGTCGGGCGCGTGCTCGTGTGGACGCTGGCGGTGCTGGTGCCGCTGGCGTTCCTCGGGGTCTTCTTCGCCTGGCCCGTCGTTGCGATGCTCGGACGGGGATTCGTCGGCGAGCGCGGCCCGGACCTCACGGGCTTCGCCGATGTGTTCTCCCGGCCGCGCACCTGGCGGCTCGTCGGGCTGACGCTCGCACAGGCGGGGCTCGCGACGACGATCGCCGTGCTGCTCGGTGTCCCCGGGGCGTACGTGCTCTACCGGCACCGGTTCCGCGGCCGCGGCGCCCTGCGAGCGTTCGTCACCGCCCCGTTCGTGCTGCCGACGGTCGTCGTCGGGGTGGCGTTCCGGTCGTTGCTCGTCGAGAGCGGACCGCTGGGTTTCCTGCACCTCGACGGGACGTTCGCGGCCATCGTCGCCGCGCTCGTGTTCTTCAACTACGCCGTGGTTGTGCGTTCGGTCGGCGGTCTCTGGGAACGGCTCGACCCGCGTGCCGAGCAGGCCGCCCGCGCGCTGGGCGCCACACCGTGGCGGGCCTTCCGCACCGTCACGCTGCCGGCGCTCGCCCCGGCGATCGCCTCCGGTGCCTCGCTGGCGTTCCTGTTCTGCGCCACCTCCTTCGGGACCGTGCTCGTGCTCGGCGGCATGCGGTTCGGCACCGTCGAGACGGAGATCTGGGTGCAGACCACCCAGTTCCTCGATCTGCGGGCTGCCGCGGTGCTGTCGGTCGTGCAGCTCGTCGTTGTCGGCGGGACGCTGCTCGTGGCCGGTCGGGCGCGGGCACGCCGGGAACGGGCGCTGGCGCTGACCGGCTCGCCCGAGGTGCCGCCGCTGCGGCTGCGCCGCCGTCCGGGCACCGCGCGCCGGGACGGGGTGAGCCTGGCCCGCGGCGCCGTGGCGATCACCGCGCTGGCGGTCCTGCTGCTCGCTGTGCCGTTGGTGAACCTCGTCGTGCGCTCCCTGCGGACGAGCACCGGCTGGGGGCTGGACAACTACGTCGCCCTCGGCAGCACCGACGGGCCGCTCAACGTCACCGTCTGGCACGCGGCCCTGACGTCGCTGCGCACGGCGGTCGACGCCACGGTGCTGGCGCTCGTCGTGGGCGGGCTGGTCGCCCTCGTCGTGTCGCGGCGGCCGCGCCGGCCCGCCGGGCGGCGTGCGGTGGCGGGGCTCGACGCGCTGTTCATGCTGCCGCTCGGTGTCTCGGCGGTGACCGTCGGGTTCGGCTTCCTCATCTCGATGCACCGGCCGCTCGGCCTGGACGTGGACCTGCGCACCAGTCCCGTGCTCGTGCCGATCGCCCAGGCCGTCGTCGCCGTCCCGCTCGTCGTGCGCACCGTGCTGCCGGTGCTGCGGGCCATCGACCCCCGGCTGCGGGAGGCGGCGGCCGCCCTGGGCGCGGGACCGCTGCGCGTGCTGCGGACGGTGGACCTGTCGCTGGCGGCACGCTCCGGCGGCCTGGCACTGGGGCTGGCCTTCGTGGCGTCGCTCGGTGAGTTCGGGGCGACGTCGTTTCTGGCACGCCCGGAGCGCCCGACGCTGCCGGTGGTCGTCTACCGCCTCATCGGCCGGCCGGGACAGGACAACTACGGGATGGCGCTGGCGGCGTCGGTGGTGCTGGCGCTGGTGACGGTGGCCGTCGTGGCGGTGTGCGAGCGGCTGCGCTCGCCGGGAGCGGGAGGCGAGTGGTGAGGGTCGGCGGGCTGCAGGTGCGTGACGTGGTGGTGCGGTACGACGCCGCGCCGGGGTCCTCCCCCGAGCGGCGGGCCGGTGTGCTCCAGCGCCGTCGTGGCCGCGGTGGGGTCACGGCGGTCGCCGGCGTCTCGCTCGACGTCGGCCCCGGCGAGGTCGTCGCGTTGCTCGGCCCGTCGGGGTGCGGCAAGTCGTCCCTGCTGCGCGCCGTCGCCGGGCTGGAGCCACCGGCGGCCGGGTCGGTCGCCTGGGACGGGGCGCCCGTCGACGGCGTGCCGGTGCACCAGCGCGGGTTCGGCCTGATGTTCCAGGACGGTCAGCTCTTCACCCACCGCGATGTCGCCGGGAACGTGGCCTACGGGCTCGCCGGCCAGCCACGGGACGTCCGCCGCGCCCGCGTCCAGGAGCTGCTGCGTCTGGTCGGGCTGGACGGGTACGGGCCGCGGCCGGTGGCGACGCTGTCGGGCGGCGAGCGCCAGCGGGTCGCCCTGGCCCGTGCGTTGGCACCGCGCCCGCGTCTGCTGCTGCTCGACGAGCCGCTGTCCGCCCTGGACCGTGGCCTGCGCGAGCGCCTGGCCGTCGACCTGCGCGACGTGCTGCAGGCCACCGGCACGACTGCGGTGCTCGTCACCCACGACCAGGACGAGGCGTTCGCCGTCGCGGACCGGGTCGCCGTCATGCGGGCGGGCCGGCTGCGCCAGGTCGGACGTCCCGGAGACGTCTGGCGTCGGCCCGCCGATCGCGAGGTGGCCGAGTTCCTCGGCTACGAGACGTTCGTGCCGCTCGAGGCCCCCGCCGCTGCGCCGCTGCTGCGGGCGCTGGCCGCCGGCGAACGGGCGGAACGCGGGGTGCCCGGCGCGCTGATCGGGCTGGCGGAGGGGGCGCTCGTCGTGCAGGCCGGAGGGCCGCTGGCCGGGACGGTGCTCGCGGTGACGGCGGGCCGGGGACGGTCCCACGTCCGGGTCTCGGTGCCGGGGATCGGCACGGTGGCGGCCGTCGAGGCGGTGGGCGCCGACTGGCAGCCCGGCGCCCGCGTGCCGCTGGCCGTCGACGCCGGCGCCCTGGCCCTGGTGCCCCCGCCCCCCCTCGCCGCCTGACGGGGCGGGCGGCCTGCGAGCCGCCCGCCCTCGCCCCTGCGCCCCCCGGCCGCCCCCGCCGCGAGATCGCCACTTTCCGGCGAACCAGCGGCATGGAGCTCGCGCACTCGGCCGAAAGTGGCGATCTCGGCGCCGGCCGGCCGGTGACGCGGGGGTTAGGACAGGGTGAGCTGCCACTCGCCGGAGCCGCCGGCGGGCCGGAAGCCCAGCTCGACGTTGATCGCGAGCATGTAGGCGTTCTCCTCGGCGTTCCACGTGCCGATGCGGCGCACGCGGGGCCGGAGCTCGGCCAGGTGCTGCAGGTTCGCCGTCTTGACGAGCATCCCCAGCCGGTGGCCCCGGTGCTCCGGGTGCACCAGCGTGTCCCACTGGTCGGCGTAGTCCGGCGGCTCGGGCTTGAGCAGGAGCGCCGTGTACGCCGCCAGCGTCCCGGTCGGCACGTGCTCGACCGCGGCGACCAGCCGGGTCAGGCCGCGCTCGGCGTGCGACCGCTCGGTGTCGCGCACCCGCTGCGCGTCCCAGGCCTCCGCGCGCAGGTCCAGCCCACCGACCGGTGCGTCGGTGCTCATCCGGGCGTTGAGGTCCGCGAACTGGTCGACCCACCGTGCCGGGCAGGGGCCCTCCCACCGCAGCACCCGGTAGTCGTCACCGGCACGCCGCTGGGCGGCGGTCCGTCGCGCGGCGAGGTCGTCGACGTCCAGCGGCAGCTCCAAGACCGAGTGCCGCGCAACTTGCTCGAGCGACCACCCGCGCGCGCGTGCGAACCGCACCGCCGGGGCCGCGCCGTCGACGTGGCCGGTCCCGGTGGACGGCGTCAGGGCTCCCGGCCCGGCCGGTGGCTCGGTGCGCTGGTCGGTGGAGGTGTGCAGGACGGTGCGCCCCTCCGCGCGCGCCCGCGCCAGGGCCGCCTCGTGCAGCGCTGAACCGATGCCCTGCCTGCGGTGCTGGGGCCGGACGCCGACGTCGAGGTAGCCGCCGTGGGTGTTGTCGGTGACCGGCAGCTCGAGCCCGGCGTAGCCCAGCACGCGGCCCGGGTCGAGACGGCCGGGCACGACGTCGTCGTCGCCGGCGGAGTCGGCGACGGCGAGCAGCACGATCGCACGGTTGTAGCGCTCGTCGTGCAGCGAGCCGAGCACCTCCTGCTCCCCGCGCTCGAAGTCGCGACGGCCCCAGGTGTCGAGCAGCACGACGTTCATCGCCTGCACGTAGCCGCGCAGCAGCCCCGCGGCGGCGCCGTGACCGGCGTTGTCGTGTGCGTGACCGGCCACCGGGCTGCCGGTCACGCTGGACGGTGGCCAGGGCAGCTCGGCGATGGGCAGCTCGCGCAGGGTCCAGGTCGTCGTCATGTCTCTACGGTCGCGTGACGCGGGGCACGGGTCGAGTGGTTTTCGCCGACGGATCGGTCGGTGTGGCGGCGGGTCGGCGTCGTGCGCCGGGCCCGCGGCGGCGCCGTCACCGGGTCGACTGCTGCTCGATCTGGTCGATGAGGCGGTCGCGCACCGCGACGAGGTGCGCTCCCAGGTACGCCTGGGCACCGGCGACGTCACCGTCGCGCACGAGCTCGATGAGGCGGCCGTGGCGCTGCCACTTGTCGGGCCTGGTGAGGTTCAGCCGCAGCAGGTAGTGACCGACCCCGGTGCGCAGCCGTTCGATGTGCTCGATGAGCCGCAGGTTGTCCACCCGGGCGTAGAGCGTGGCGTAGAGCTCCTCACGCAGGTCGACGAGCGCGTCGCCGTCGCTCTCCCGCCCGAACCGGGCCTCCAGCTCTTCCATCCGGTCGAGCTGCTCGGGGGTGATGCTTCGGACGGCCTTCTCCACAGCCAGCATCTCGAGCTGGAGACGGATGTCGTAGAGCTCGCGCACCTTCCGGCTGTCCAGCTCGGCCACGACGGAGCCGCGGTGCGGGTGGAACACCACGAGCCCCTCGGACTCCAGCTGGGCGATGGCCGCGCGGACCGGCATGCGCGTGACGCCGAGCTGCTCGGCGATCTCGTACAGCCGCAGGTGCTCGCCCGGTTCGAAGATCGCCTTGAGAATCGCCTCACGGATTGCCGCGGTGGCGAGCTCGTCGGTGCTGCGGCAGCGCGGCCGCAGCCGCCCTGCGATCTGCTCCAGCAGCCGGGCGCGGTCCGTCGGCAGGTCCATGAGCCCCGTCCTCCCCCTCGCGACACGTACCGGCCATTCCTACCCCGGGGACCGCCTCGCTGCCCATCAGGGCCTCTGACCTGCGAAGTCGGGTTTCTGTATACAGAATCCCCCCAGGGTAACGGACCGGTAACGGCTCGGCGGGCTGCGCTGGCGACCCCCCGGCCGGCCTGCCTACAGTCGCCGGCATCCGAAGTCCGAATTCCCGTCGGGATTCCTTTTCCAACGGAGGAAAGGGAATCGGGCCGCGTTCGGCACGATCACACGCTTTCGCAGAAGGGGCCCGCCATGTCGCGTGCACGAGTCCGTCCCGTCCTGAGCGTCACCGCTGCGTCGGTGCTCGCCGTCAGCCTCGCCGCGTGCGGCGCCACTGGGACGAAGGGCCCGGCCGCCAGCCCCGGCACCGGGGACGACACCGGCTCCGGCCCATACACGGTGGACGTCGTGCGCACGTCGGCGCTGGACCCGGGCGACATCAACGACTACGTCGGTCCGCTGGTGTTCGGTCCCGACTTCGACCTGTCGGTCACGGAGGACAACTTCCAGACGTTCAACACCCACTCCACGGCGACGCAGGTCGTGCTGTCCGGGAAGGCCGACGTCATCGTCGGCTCGACCATCGCCACGTTGCAGGCCATCGACAAGGGCCTCGACCTGCAGATCTTCTGTCCCGAGGTCGCCGGCTTCGATACCCGGATCATCGGTACCGGTCCCGTGACGTCGCTGGACTACCTCGGTGAGCACCTCGACGTGCCGGCCGCGGTCGAGAGCCCCGGCGGCAGCTCCAACCTGCTCATGGACCTGGCGCTGCGCGCCAACGGCCAGGACTACCGCGTGGCCGACCTGACCAACCCCTCCATCCTCGAGGACTCCTCGCTGCGGCTCGGCGCGCTCGCGAACGGCGACGTCCAGGTCGGCCTCATCAACGCGTACCAGCTGCCGGGCCTCATCGACCAGCTCGGCGAGGAGAACGTGCACGTCCTGAGCGACGTCATGTCGGAGATCGAGCCCGGCGGGGTGTTCGGCGCCTTCGCCGCCTCCAGCGGCTGGCTGAAGGACAACCGTGACGCCGCCGTGGCGCTGTGTGCCAGCGTCCTCAAGGGCAACGAGAAGCTCGTCTCCGACTTCGACTTCTACAAGGAGATGAACGACACGTACATCGTGCCGAACGTGGAGGAGAGCACCCTGAAGGACAACTGGGACGCGATCAACACGCACGAGCTCTTCCCGTACCAGGGTGACCTGATCAGCGAGGCCGGCATGGGCTCGATGGTCGAGGTCGCCCGGGACACCGGGATCATCACGAAGGACCTCGGCTACGACGACATCGTGGCGGCGGACGTCCTGTCCGACGCGGCCGAGCTCGCAGCCTCGGACGGGGGCAAGTGAGCATGACGCGTCAGACCCTCGACAGCCTGGTGGCCTCACCGGGGGAGGAGGCCACCAGGCCCTTCCTCCGGCTCGACGGCATCGGGATGAGCTTCCCGACGAAGGAGGGCGCTCCCGGCACGCTGGTCATCGACGGGCTGTCCTTCGACATCGACGAGGGCCAGTTCTGCAGCATCGTCGGCCCGAGCGGCTGTGGGAAGTCGACCGCGCTGCGGATCATCGACGGGCTCCAGCCGCCCTCGACCGGCCAGGTGATGATCGACGGCCAGGTGGTGCGCAAGCCGTCGCTGGACATCGGCTTCGTCTTCCAGCACTACAACCTGCTGCCGTGGCGCACGGTGGGGGACAACGTCGCCCTGTCGCTCGAGGTGCTCGGTGTGGACCGCAAGGCCCGCGCGGAGCGGGCGTCGCGCTGGTTGGAGCTGGTGGGCCTCAGGGGCTACGAGGACCACTTCCCCGCCCAGCTCTCCGGCGGCATGCAGCAGCGCGTCGGCCTGGCACGCGCGCTGGCGCTCGAGCCCCGGCTGCTGCTCATGGACGAGCCCTTCGGCGCGCTCGACGCCCAGACCCGGGTGCTGCTGCAGGAGCAGCTGGTGAAGATCTGGGAGTCGCGCCGGGCGACGGTCGTCTTCGTCACGCACGACATCGAGGAGGCGCTGTTCCTCTCCGACCGCGTGCTGGTCATGGCGGCGAACCCCGGCCGGGTCGTCGCCGACATCGCCGTCGACTTCCCGCGGCCGCGGGACCACGCGCTGCGGGCCGACGCCCGTCTGGCCGAGATGAAGGCGGAGATCTGGGACCTGCTGCACCCGGGGCTCCACCAGTGAGCACCGTCGAGGCCCCGGTCGGCGCCGCCCCGCTGCGGCTGCGGGCGTTCCGGCAGCGTCGCCGCGGCGTGGTGTGGACCAGGCGGGTGCTGCTGTACGGGGCGATCCTCGTGGCCTGGCAGCTGCTCGCCCTGAAGGAGGGTCCGTTCTTCCTGCCCACGCTCGACGCGATCGCGTTCGACGGCGTACCCGCGGTCTTCACCCAGGGCTACGCCGGCACGTTCGCGGAGAGCCTGCAGCAGCTCGCGATCGGCCTGGTCATCTGCTACGCCGTCGCGATCCCGCTCGGGATGCTCATCGGGTTGTCGCGGATCGCGGACCGGTTCGTCATGCCGTTCGCCGACGCGTTCTTCATCACGCCCACCGCCGCGCTGCTGCCGCTGGTGATCCTGGTCGTCGGGACGGGACTGAGCTTCCGGGTCTTCGTCGTCGTGCTGTTCGCCTTCTACTACCCGCTGGTCAACACCGCGGCCGGCGTGCGGTACAACGTCGCGAAGTACCGCGAGCTCAGCGACTCGCTGTGCCTGTCCGGCCCGGCCAAGCTGTGGAAGATCGTCCTGCCCGCCTCGGCCCCGTACGTCGTGGTCGGCGTCCGGCTCGGCCTGGGCATCGCCGTGCAGGGGATGATCGTCGCCGAGCTCTGGGTGGCCGTCGGGACCGGGTCCCTGCTGATCAACCTCGGTGCCCAGCGGCGTCTGCCCGAGTTCTTCGCGCTGACCGGGATGGTGATCGTGCTGTCCCTCGCGCTCACCGAGCTCGTGCGCGCCTACGAGCGGCGCCTGTTCGCGCGCCACCAGCTGGAGGTGAGGCTCGATGCGACGCAGGGCTAAGGCGGTCGACGTCGTCGCGACCGTGGCGGCGTTCGCGCTGTTCCTCGGGGTCTGGCACGTGCTGGCCTCCTCGGGCAGCTACCCGTTCATCCCGTCGATCTCTCAGACGTTGACGACCCTCGTCACGGAGATCGCCAACGGCGGGCTGCTGCGGCCGGCGGGCGAGACCCTGCAGGTCGCCGGCCTCGGGCTGCTCATCGCGGCCGTGCTGGGGATCGTGGTCGGTGTGGTCACCGGGGTGTCGCGCGCGTGGTCCCAGGTGCTCGACCCGCTGGTGAACGCGGCGTACTCGACGCCCATCGCGGTCATGATCCCGATCCTGGGCATCTACGTGGGCCTGGAGCTGCGCGGCAAGCTGTTCATCGTCGTCACGTTCTGCGTGTTCGTCATCATCATGAACACCGCCGCCGGCATCCGGCAGGTGGACCCCGGCCTGGTGGAGATGGCGCGGTCGCTGGAGATGTCCCGGTGGAAGGTCTACCGGACCGTCATCCTGCCCGGGGCGATGCCGCAGGTGCTGACCGGCCTGCGGATCGCGACCGGCCGGGCGGTGCAGGGCGTGCTGGTCGCCGAGCTGCTGCTCAACGTCTCGGGCCTCGGTTACTACCTGGTGATCGCGGGCAGCAGCTTCGACACCCCGCGGCTCGTGGCGGGCACGCTGTTCGTCACGCTGCTGGCGTTCGTCGTGCTGTTCGTCGTCGGGCGGCTTGAGCGTCGTGCGCTGCGGTGGAAGGCGTTCGAGGCGCGGTGAGACGTCCGGGCTCAGGCGACGCGGCGACGCAGGGACTGCAGGTGGTCGGACAGGTAGCGCTGTGCACCGGCGAGGTCCCCGGCACGGACGTACTCCAGGAGCAGTCCGTGCCGGTCGACGGCGGCGGGCTCGATGCGCAGGCGGGCCGCGTACCGGTGCACCTCGGTGCGCAGCTGGTGGATCGTGTCGACGAGCAGCGGGTTCTGCGCCGCGTCGTACAGGACGGCGTAGAAGTCGTCGAGCGCAGCGGTCAGCGTGTCCTCGGGCGTCCCGGCCAGCCCTTCGTCCCGGCGGTCCAGCTCGGCGAGCCGCTGCGGCGTCATGGCGTCGACCGCCTTCTGCAGGGCGAGCAGCTCGAGCTGTCCCCACACCTCGCAGACCTGGAGGAAGTCGTCGGTGTCGGGCTCGGCGACGACGGCCCCGCGACGGGGGACCGTCACCACGAGGCCCTCCTGGCTGAGCTCGGCCAGGGCGGTGCGCACCGGCGTGCGGGACAGCCCGAGCCAGGCGGCGAGGTCGTAGACGTTCAGCGGCTGTCCAGGCGGGTACACCGCGTCGAGGATCGCCTGCCGGATCGCGGCCGACGCCATCTGCGTGGCGGTCCGGTACTGCGCCCGCATCTGCTGGGCGATGGCCGCCAGCCGTTGCGACGCCGCATCGGGTTCGGACACCAGGTCTCCAGGAGGAAGACGTCGTGAGAGAGAGGAAGTCGCAGATGTTACAGCTCGACGATAGGGACCGTGCCGTGCTCGAGACCTACCGGCGTCCGCGCTCGCAGAGCTGGGGGGTGGGCCGGCCGGCGCTGCTGGTCGTCGACGTGGTCGAGTCCTTCGTCGGCCGCGACGTGCCGGTGCACGAGGCGCAGCAGGACTCGCGGCAGGCTTGCGGCGAGCACGCCTGGCGCGCGCTCCCGGCGATCGCCGGACTGCTCGAGGGCTTCCGTGCGCGGGACCTTCCGGTCGCCTTCACCACGATCTCCGACGCGCTGGAGAAGGGCCCGCGGCCTGGCGGGACCCCGGCCGCTCCGCCCCGGAACGGTGCGCTGCGCAGCGACCGCGTCGTGGACCCGATCGCGCCGCTCGCGGACGAGCTGGTGCTGCCCAAGGTGCGTCCGAGCGCGTTCTTCGGCACGCCGCTGATCACGTGGCTGCAGATCCAGCGGGCCGACACGGTGGTGGTCGTGGGCGGGGCGACGTCCGGCTGCGTGCGAGCCACCGCCGTCGACGCACATGCGTACGGGCTGGACGTCCTGCTCCCGACGGACGGGTGCTTCGACCGGGTCGTCGCCGTCCACGAGGCGAGCATCGCCGACCTCGACCTGAAGTACGCCCGCGCCGTCACCAGCGCTGAGGTCCTGAGCCGGCTGCCGGAGGGTGCGGGCCAGGTCGCCTGAGCGGCTCGTCGCGGGGTCGTGCCGGGGCATCGTGCCTATCGGCACGACCCCGTCCGGGTCCGGTCCGGCGGCGGTCCGGGTCGACGTGCGGGGCGCGGGCCGATCCGGGTGCCTGCGCCCCTGTCCGGTCCGGGTCCCGGTGCCGGTGCCGTGCAGGACCCTAGGCTCGGCGGATGGTGTGGCTGGAGCTCGTCGGCTGGCTGGGGTCGGTGCTCGTCGTCGTGTCGCTCATGCAGGCGCGCGTCCTCCGCTTCCGGCTGCTGAACCTCGTCGGTGCGGTGATCGCCACCGCGTACAACGTGATCATCGGCGTCTGGCCGTTCGCTGCGATGAACGGTGCAATCGCGGTCATCGATCTCTACTGGCTGGCCCGGTTGCTGCGCGAACGGCACGACGAGCGGGCCTACGAGGTCGTCGAGGTGCGGCCGGACGACGCGTTCCTGCATCGCGTGCTCACCGTGCACGGCGCCGACATCGCGCGGTTCGCACCCGGCTTCGCCGGGGTCGGCGACGGGGCGGGGGTCGCCGCGTTCCTCGTCGTACGCGGGGACGAGACGGTCGGCGTGCTGGTGGTGCGCGACACCGGCGACGGTGTGGGACGCGTCGAGCTCGACTGGGTGTCACCACGGTTCCGCGACCTGACGCCGGGGGAGTTCGTGTACCGGCGCAGCGGGGTCTTCGCCGCCCACGGGCTGCGCGCGCTGGTCGCCCCCGACCTGCCGGCGTCGCGCGAGTACCTGCGCCGGATGGGGTTCCGTCCGGCGGCGGACGGGTGGGTGGAGCGGGCCGTCGACGCCGCCTGAGGCCCCTCTACCACCGGCCCCGCACCGGCCCGCCCGTCGGGAACCCGTCGGCCGCGAGTCGCCGGGACTGCGCGGCCCGTGCGGATGGTGGAGCGCCTGACCGTGCGCGGCCCCGTGCCGGTCGCGGCCCCGCCACGACACCCCGACCCCGCAGGCCGGTGCAACCGGACCGTCCGCGTACTAGAGTTCGGTCTACCGAAATATCAAGCGAGGGGAGCCGGATCATGGCGGTGTGGCGAGGCGACCGGGCTGCACGGACGGCGGCCGACGAGCCGGTCGCACCCGCCGTGGCGGTGACCGACCTGCACTCGGGTCGCCCTGCCGCGGTCGCTCTGGCCCGCACGCGCGGGCGCGGCGTCCCGTCGCTGCTCGGTCCGGCCTTCGTCGCCGCGATCGCCTACGTCGACCCGGGCAACGTCGCCGCCAACCTCACCGCCGGCGCCCGCTACGGCTACCTGCTGCTGTGGGTGCTCGTCGCCGCGAACGTCATGGCGGTGCTCGTCCAGTACCAGTCGGCCAAGCTCGGCCTGGTCACCGGCGAGTCCCTGCCGGGCGTGCTGGGCCGGCGGCTGCGCCGCGGTCCGCGGCTGGCGTACTGGGCGCAGGCCGAGCTGGTCGCCGCCGCGACCGACATCGCGGAGGTCGTCGGCGGGGCCATCGCGCTGCAGCTGCTGTTCGGCGTCCCGCTGCCGCTCGGCGGCCTGATCGTCGGGGTCGTCTCGATGCTGCTCCTCGTCACCCAGAACCGCTACGGCCAGCGCCGCTTCGAGGCTGTCGTCGTCGCGCTGCTCGCCGTCATCACGCTCGGCTTCCTCACCGGTCTCGTGGTCAGCCCGCCGAACGGTCCGGGTGTGCTGTCCGGCCTGGTGCCGCGGTTCGCCGGCACCGACTCGGTGCTGCTCGCCGCCAGCATGCTCGGCGCGACCGTCATGCCGCACGCCATCTACGTGCACTCGGCACTCGCCCGCGACCGTCACGGCCGCGCGCAGGACGGCCCGCGGCTGGTCCGGCTGCTGCGCGCGACGCGTTGGGACGTCGGCACGGCGCTCGTCGTCGCCGGTGTCGTGAACATCGGGCTGCTGCTCCTGGCGGCCGCAGGCCTGCGCGGCGTCGCCGGCACCGACTCCATCGAGGGTGCGCACGCGGCCATCGTCGCGGCGCTCGGCGGCGGGGTCGGCGTCGCGTTCGCCGTCGGCCTGCTGGCGTCGGGTCTGGCGTCGACGTCGGTCGGCGCGTACGCCGGCGCGACGATCATGCAGGGCCTGGTGCACCGCCAGGTACCGCTGCTCGTGCGGCGGGTGATCACGCTGATCCCCGCCGTGGTGCTGCTGGCGCTCGGTGCCGACCCCACGTGGACCCTGGTCGTCAGCCAGGTGGTGCTGAGCTTCGGCATCCCGTTCGCGGTGATCCCGCTGGTCCGCCTGACCCGCTCGCGCGACGTCATGGGGCGGGCCCGCAACGGCCCGTGGCTGCACGCGGTGCTGGTGGCGGTGGTCGCCTTGGTGGTGGTGCTGAACCTGGCCCTGCTGGTGTTGCTGGTGGTGGGCTGAGCTCAGGACCGCGTCGTGTCCCCCCGCTCGCGCCGTGCGCTCGCCGACCGCGGCCGCTGGCGTCGCGACGAGTCCCCGAGCAGCGCGCTCACCTGGTCGGTGACGTGCTCGGTCACGTGCCGCGTCAGCTGCGCCCTCGCCTCGCGCCGCTGGACGCCCAGCAGCTCCTGGTGCTCTCGACGAAGCGCCCGCGCCGTCGCGACCACCATCGCGATCATCACGAGGGAGAACGGCAGCGCGATGAGGATGGCCGCCGTCTGCAGCGCGACGAGCCCGCCCGCCAGGAGGAGCCCGATGGCGAGGACACCGCCCAGTGCGGCCCAGACGACGCGGACCAGGCGGGTCGGGTTCGGGTTGCCGCCCGAGGACAACATGGCGACGACGAGCGACCCCGAGTCGGAGGACGTGATGAAGAACAGACCCACGAGCACGATCGCCACGACGGAGAGCAGCGGCCCCCACGGCAGTCCACCGAGCATGTCGAACAGCGCGTTCTCCGCGACGACCGTCCCGTCCTCGGGCACCAGACCACCGCTGCCGAAGATCTGGCGATGGATCGCGGTGCCGCCGAGGACGGAGAACCACAGGAACGTCACGAGGGTCGGGACGAGCAGGACGCCGCCCACGAACTCCCGCACCGTCCGACCACGGGATATCCGGGCGATGAAGACGCCGACGAACGGTGCCCACGACATCCACCAGCCCCAGTAGAACGTCGTCCACGCAGCTTGCCACGCCTCGCCCTCGGCGCCTGCGTAGGCGCTCACGTTGAAGGTGAGCGGGACCACGGTGGACAGGTAGACGCCCAGGGACTGCACGAAGCCGCGCAGCAGGAAGAGCGTGGGACCGAGGACGAGCACGCTGACGAGCAGGAGGCCAGCCAGACCGACGTTGACGTTGGACAGCCACTTGAGGCCTCGGTCGAGACCGCTGACGACGGACCACGTCGCGGCGGCCGTGATGACGACGATGATGACGACCTGTGTGGTGCGGCCCGGTGCTGCGAGACCGATGTGGCCAAGACCGGCCGAGATCTGCAGGACGCCGAGCCCGAGCGACGTGGCCACGCCGAACAGCGTGCCGACGACGGCCACGACGTCGATCGTGTCGCCCAGTCCCCCGCGCACACGATCACCCAGGAGCGGCTCGAGCGCCCACCGGATCGACACGGGCCGCCCGCGGCGGTGGACCGCCCAGGCGACCGCAAGACCGACGACGACGTAGATGGCCCACGCGTGCACGCCCCAGTGCAGGTAGGTCTGCGCGAGCGCGGACTGGGCGAGCTGCGCCGGGGTGCCGGTGACACCGGGCTTGGGTGAGGAGAAGTGGCTCAACGGCTCGGCGACGCCGTAGAAGACGAGGCCGATCCCCATGCCGGCTGCGAAGAGCATCGCGAACCAGGGCAGCAGCCTGAACTCGGGCTCGTCGTCGTCCGACCCGAGCGTCAGGTCTCCCCAGCGACCCAGGCCTACCCAGAGCGCGAAGGCGACGAAGCCGGCGACGAGCAGGACGTAGTACCAGCCGAAGACGTCGATCACGTGCTCCTGGAGTGCCCCGATCGCCTGCTCGGCTGCTGCCGGGAAGGCGATCGCCGTGGCGGCGACGGGCAGCACCACCGCGATGGCGGGCCAGAACACCCGGCGCTGCACCCCCGCGAGCCCGCGGCCGTAGCGCGTCATCCCGTCCGGGACGTGGTCGCCTGACGACATCGATCCAGCGTGGCACACGTGCCGCGAGCCTTCTCGCGGTGGGCGACCACCGCCCGCCGTGCGCCGGACGGTCGTGGCCGCTGTTGCCGGGCGCCGTCGGCTGCGCTCGACTGGTCGGGTGTCCTCCGTGCCCGCGCGGGCACGCCGGCTGCTGCGGCACCCGCGCGTCGAGATGGCGGTCAAGGCCTCGGTCGCCGCGACCTTGGCGTGGGTCGTGGCGTCGCGGCTGCCCGGCGCCGTCCAGGAGTACGCCTTCTATGCACCGTTCGGCGCGGTGGCGGTGACGTACCCCGCCGTCTCCCGGTCCGCCATAGAGGCGGTGCGGGCTCTTGCCGCCATCATGCTGGGAGCTGCGCTCGGGGTTGTCGCCAGCCACCTGCCCGGCCCCGGCGTGGTGGCGGTCGTGGCCGCCGTGGGGATCGGCGTCCTGCTGGCCGGCGTGCCGTGGCTGGGCGACGAACGTGCATACGTGCCCATCGCGGCGATCTTCGTCCTGTTCGTCGGAGGTCAGGACGAGATCTTCTACGCCGCGTCGTACGCAGGGCTGTTCGTCCTGGGTGCTGCCTGCGCGCTGGGGGTGAACGCGCTCGCCCCGTCACTGCCCGCCGAGCGGGCGGACCGTGCGATCGGCACCCTTCGTCGCGCGTGCACGGGACACCTGCGCGCCTTCGCGGCGGCGCTCGACCCCACGCACGCCGTCGGTGACCCGCCGGACCGGACGGGGCTCACCCGCGCGCTCGGCGAGGCCCGCCGTGCCGTGGAAGAGCTGGAGCAGACCGCCCGGGGCAACCGCCGGGCTCGCCGGGACCCGGCCGCCGTGGCCCGGCGCACGGACGAGTTCCGGGCGCTGCAGCGCGTGGTCGGGCTCGTCGACGACCTGCACGGCTTGTCGGGGGACGCGCCGTGGGGCACGACGTTCGAGACCGTCCCCGACGAGCTCCGTCGTCCGCTGTCCGTGGCCCTGCGCGAGCTCGCCGCGACGACGGCCGAGGCGGCGTCGGCCGACGCCGGTCCCGCACGGCGTGCGGACGCCGACGAGGCGCTCGTCCGGCTCGCCGAGGCGCTGCGCGCCTACGAGTCGGAGGTCGGACCTGACGCGGTGACGCTCGTGGTCGCGACCGTCCTCACGACGCTGCGCCGGTCGTTGTCCGCGGTGACCCCGCCGGACCGGGTCCGGCTCGCTCCGTCCCCGTTCCCGTCCCACGGTTCGGGCGAGGCGCGGCCGACCCGGGAGAGGCGACCCCCGGAGAGGCGACCCCCGGGAGACAGGTGACCCCTGCTGAGCCGGAGGGCCCGCGCCCCCGGGCGAGCTCGCCGCCTCCGGCCGAGACATGTGCTTGCGGGCACCGCGCCGGCCGCGAACTGGCGAGTTCACGGTGTCCGGCCGAGTTCACGGTGTCCGGCCGAGCTCCCGGTGTCCGCGCAGTTCACCGTGTCCAGCGCAGCGGTCGGCGCGGCCCGGGTGCTGACGGGTGGTGCGGCGCGGCCAGGCGGAGCACCCGCTGCGACACACCGTGGCCCCGCAGGTCGTCCCGCGTGACCCGCAGCAGCCTCCAGCCGGCCTCGGCGATCGCATCGCTGCGTCGCTTCTCGGCGATCAATGCCGAGCGGTCGTCGTACTTGTCCTGTCCGTCGTACTCGAGCAGCACGCGCCACGACTCCCACCCCATGTCCGCCCAGTACACGCCGAGGCGCGTCGACACGGCGACCTGGGTCTGCGGCGCGGGCAGCCCGTCGCGCAGGACGACGAATCGCGCCGCCGTCTCGCCCGGGGACTCGGCGCCGGGGTCGGCGAGCTCGAGCACCGCGCGAGCCCGGACGATGCCCCGCCGACCCGTCCGTCGGGTTGCCAGGTCCCGGATGCGGTCGGGATCGGCCCCCGCACGCAGTGCGGCATCGCAGACGACGAGTGCCTCCAACGGAGACAGGGTCGTGGCGCAGTCGAGGGCGGTGCGCTCCAGGGACGTGACCGGAAGTCCGACGACC
>Ga0164243_10003136_pt1 | contig 26648 bp, 18 predicted proteins | sample OricompcompostOP_FD_108781 | JGI IMG/M metagenome (GOLD analysis project Ga0164243, IMG submission 108781) | Organic Plus compost microbial communities from Emeryville, California, USA - Original compost - Organic plus compost (OP) | ecosystem: Engineered > Solid waste > Mixed feedstock >...
CTGGTGCCTCGAGCGGCACGCCCGGTGACGCCGCGCCCACCGCGCGTGGCGCGGCCTACGGGACGAGGTGGCACGTGGCGTCGCACGCGCCCACGCCCGGCGGCTCGCACTCCTCGCCGGTCTCGACGATGTTGTTGCCGCACTCGCTGCACGCGCTGGTGTCGTACCGGCAGCTCACGCACGTGGCCGTCCCGGCCGTGTAGCCGAGCGTGTCGCACGCCACGTTGCCGCTGCCCTCGCACTCCTCCCCGTACATCGCCTGCGTAACCGAGTCGCCGCACCGCGGGCCGTTGGGGTCGGGCACGTGGCCGTCGCACGTCGCGTTGCAGCGGTTGCAGCTGGTGTTGTAGGGGCACTCGGTGCCGTTGAGGCCCGCGCCCTCGTCGCACACCTCGTCGGCCTGCTGCACGGCGTCGCCGCAGAACCCGCCGTTGAACGACAGGGTCGCGGTGCAGGTCTCGTTGCAGAACACGCACGTCGTGCCGTACGGGCAGTCCGCCTGCGTCTCGGTGTCGGGGTTGCCGTCGTCGCACGCCTCGCCCGCCTGACGGACCCCGTCACCACAGGTCGCAGGCGTGCACGCGTTGGTGCACGCGTCGTCGTTGATCGAGTTGCCGTCGTCGCAGCCCTCGGGGTTCACGCCGTCCGTGTTGTGCTTGCCGTCGCCGCACACGTTGGGCTGGCACTGCGCGGTGCAGTCCAGGTGGTCGCCGACCATGCCCGGCCCCGGATCGCACGTCTCGACGCCGAAGCGCACGTGGCCGTCGCCGCAGACGTTGATCTGGCAGCTCGCGGTGCACGCCTTGTCGTTGGCGTTGTTGCCGTCGCCGTTGTCGCACTGCTCTCCGGGATCGATGATGCCGTTACCGCACCGCATGATCCTGCACTCGTGGCAGTCGGGATCGTTGCCGTCGCACTCCTCGCCCGGGTCGACGATCCCGTTGCCGCAGCGCTCGAACTTGCAGCTCGACGAGCAGCCGTCGCCGCTGGTGGTCCCGCCGTCGTCGCACTGCTCGCCCGCGCTCGCGTTGACGATGCCGTCCCCGCACGCGCGGTCGGTGCAGTCGCGGTTGCAGCTCGGGGTCTCACCGCCGACGCCGAGCCCGTTGCCGTCGCACTGCTCGAGCCCGTTGTTGTTCTCGATGCCGTCGCCGCAGTACTCGATCTGACACTGGGCGTTGCAGCCGTCGCCGGCCATCGGCGTCGCGCCGATCGCGACCACGTCGTTGTCGCACTGCTCGCCCGGATCGATGATGCCGTTGCCGCAGCGCTGCAGCCGGCACCCGGGGGTGGCGCCGCCGGGCGGCGAGCACGCGTAGGTCTCGCCTCCGATCGTCACGCCGGTCGTGTCGCACTCCTCGACGCCCGCGCGGACGAAGCCGTCACCGCAGTACGCGTTCTTGCAGCTGACGCAGGCATCCGTGTTCACGCCGTTGGCGTCGTCGCACTCCTCGGCCGGCGGGTTGATCACGCCGTTGCCGCAGCTCGCGAGCTGGCACGAGTTGGAGCAGCCGTCGAGGTCGTCGTCGTTGCCGTCGTCGCACTGCTCGATGCCGGGCGCCTCCTCGTCGAGGAGGCCGTCGCCGCACACGTTGAGGACGCACGCGGAGGTGCAGTTCTTGTCGTCGCCGTTGTTGTCGCCGTTGTCACACTGCTCGCCGGCCGACACGTTGATCTTCGAGTCGCCACACTCCCGCAGCGTGCAGTCGATGTTGCACATCGGCGTCTCGCCTCCGTTGCCCATCCCGTCGCCGTCGCACTCCTCGCCGTTGTTCATGATGCCGTCGCCGCAGTTCTCGAACTGGCAGGACCCCGAGCAGCCATCGCCGCTGGCGAGGTTGCCGTCGTCGCACTGCTCGCCCGGATCGAGGAACCCGTTTCCGCAGCCCTCGCTCATGCAGTTGGCCGAGCAGCCATCGCCGTTGTCGGCGGGCTGGCAGCCCGGGCCTCCGCTCTCGCAGCCGTCGTCGCACTGCTCGACGCCCGCGCGCACGAAGTGGTCACCGCAGACCGCGATCCGGCAGTTCTGGACGCACGCGTCGGTGTTGTCCTGGTTGCCGTCATCGCACTGCTCGCCCGGATCGAGGATGCCGTTGCCGCAGCCCTCGATGATGCAGTTGCCCGAGCAGCCATCGCCGTTGTTCCGGTTGCCGTCGTCGCACTGCTCGACGCCCTCGCGCACGAAGCCATCGCCGCACACCGCGTTGGCGCAGCCGACGCACGCGTCGGTGTCGTCTTCGTTGCCGTCGTCGCACTGCTCGCCCTGATCGACGATGCTGTTGCCGCACGCCGCGGACGTGCACGCGTTCGAGCAGCCGTCGTTGTTGTCCTGGTTGCCGTCGTCGCACTGCTCGATGCCGGGCGCCTGCATGTCGACCTTGCCGTCGCCGCAGACGTTGAGCATGCAGACCGAGGTGCAGTTGCGGGTGTCACCGTTCTGCCCGACGCCGTTGTCGCACTGCTCGCCGGCGGTCTGGTTGACCTTGCCGTCGCCGCACACGCGGTTGGTGCAGTCGATGTTGCAGCTCGTGGTCTCGCGGGGGCCCGGGTTATCCGGATCGCCGCCGTCGCACTGCTCGCGCGTCGTGTCGACCACGCCATCGCCGCAGATCGCGAGCACGCAGCTGTTGCGGCAGCCGTCGTTGTCGTTCGCGTTGCCGTCGTCGCACTCCTCGCCCGGATCGAGGAAGCCGTTACCGCAGCCCTCGCCCGACCGGCAGTCCTCGTTGCAGCCGTCCCCGGGCACGGTGTTGCCGTCGTCGCAGACCTCGCCGACCTGGATGTCCTTGATGCCGTTGCCGCAGACCTCGGTCGACTGGCACGGCTCGGGCGACGTCTCGTCGTTGACCATGATCGGCTTACCGGAGCAGCCGTCGCCGTTCTCGAGGCCGCCGTCGTCGCAGGCCTCGTTGACGTCGCGGATGTTGTTGCCGCACTCCTCCTTCGAGAGGCAGTCCGCGCTACAGCCGTCGCCGCTCTCCGTGTTGCCGTCGTCGCAGACCTCGCCCGGGTCGAGCGAACCGTTGCCGCACTCCTCGGCCTGACAGAGGCGCGAGCAGCCGTCGCCGTCCTCGATGTCACCGTCGTCGCACTCTTCCCCGAGCTCGACGACGCCGTTGCCGCAGCCGTTGGACAGGCACACGGGCTGAATCGCGGCGCACTGCATGTTCGCCGGGCAGAAGATCCCGGTGGCGCACTGCTTCGCGGTGGGGTCACCGGCACAGCCGGCAGCGATGATGCTCGCGATCGCGAGGAAACGTAGAGTCCAAGCCATGGCGGTCTCCTAGAAGCTCCCGTGCACCATCGCGCCGCCGAAGTCCGGCGCGACCATCGGAGTGAACGTCACCGCGCCGCTGGCGCTCTTCGCCTTCGCCTTCTCGCGCTCTTCGCGTTTGTACTCGTCGGCGGTGATCTGGTAGCTCTGCTCGCGGTTCAGGTACGCCATCACGAGGCCGGTGACGACCGCCGCGCCGGCGACGCCGTAGCCGACGTAGCCGATGACGCGCTTGCGGTCGCCGCTCTTCTGGAGATCCATCACGCTCGTGTCGGTGCAGCCACCTGTGGGGCTCTCCTCCTGGCAGCGCGCGACCTCGCGGTCGAAGTCCTGGTAGCTCGACTTCGCCGACAGCGAGAACACGCCGCCCGCGATGCCCGCGGCGACGCCGCCGCCGAGCACGGCGTACGGCACCCAGGTCGCGTTCCACCGCCGCCGGTACCGCGTCAGCTCCTCGGCCGTGTACAGCTTGAGCTCGATGCGGAACGTCTCGCCGGGCCCGATGAACGGGACCTCGGCCTCGGCGTTGTAGCCCGGCTTCTCGGCGATGAACGCGTGCTTGCCGATCTTGACCCGGCCCCGGTAGAAGCCGCCCTCGCCCTTGGGACCGACGGTGAAGACCTCCTTGCCGTCGACCGAGACCTTCGCGCCCGGCTTCTTGCAGGTGACCTCGATCGTCGCGATCTGCTGCTCGACCAGGTGCAGGTACTTCTGCGCGTGATCGAACTTCTCCTTCTCGAGCGGCGCGGGGCCGTACTTGATGGCCTTCTGGAGGCTGTCGTAGACCTCGAGCGGCTGGTCGAGGTTCAGCAGCGCGAGCGCGAGGTTGTAGTGGATCGCGGGGTGGTCCCAGTGCTTGAGCGCCTCGCGGTACAGCTTGACCGCCTCGGCGAACAGACCGTCGTTGAGCCGCTCGTTGGCCTCGCGGAACTTCTCGAGCGCCGCGCGCTGCTGGTCCTTCGTCACGCCGACCGCCCACGGCCGCGCCTCGCCGCCGTGCTCGAGCGACTCGTCGGCGCCGACCTTCTCGGTCTTCGATTCGGGCGCCGGCTGCTGCTTCACGGGCGCTGCCGCCGGTGTCGGCTTGGGCGCGGGCGCGGGCTGCGCGCTGGCGATACCGGAACAGACCGCGATGGCCAGCCCCACGGAGAAGACAGTGTTCCTCATCGTTGGTCCCCCCGAGCGTTACTTGAGCTCGTCGACGATCGGGCTACCGATCTGCTTCTGGAGTTTCTCGACGCGGGCTTGCGCTTCTCTGCGCAGCCGCTCCGCGGTCTCGCGCTGCCGCTGCGCCTCGTCGCGCTGCGCCATCGCCTCGGCGGCCGAGCGCGCCGCCTTCTTCTCGTTCTCCTCGGCGAGCGCCGCGGCGGCGCGCGCGCGCTCCTCGGCCGCGCGGGCCTCCTGGAGCGCGAGCTCGAGCTCGGCGTTCTTCTTCCGCAGGTCCTCCTCGGCGGTGCCGAGCTTCTCGTCGACGACCTGCTTCTCCTGCTCCACCTTGACCTTCTCGGCCTCGGCGAGCTCCTTCTCCTTCTGCGCGCGCAGCGTCTCGGCGAGCCGGTTCTCCGCCTGGACCTTCGCGACCTCGGCGGCCTTCTGGGCGCGCTTGGCCTCGGACCGCGACTGCTGGATCAGGACGAGGAACACCATCGTCGCGACGACGATCGCGCCGAGCACGACGAAGCCGGCGATCACCGCCGTGCGCTTCTTGCGCGCCTGCGCGAGCTCGAAGTTCACGACGCTGTCGAGGAACGCGCGCTCGACGTCGGACAGCGGGCCCTTGTAGCGCTTCTGGAACTTCCGGGCCTCGTCGGCCATCTCGCCGCGCCACAGGAGACCGGTGTCGCGACCCTTGGCCTGCCACTGGCGGGCGGCCGTGCGCAGCTGATCGACCAGCGCGGCGTCGTCCTGGTTCTCGTCGAGCCAGCGCCGCAGCGTGGGCCACCCCTGCACGAGCGACTCGTGCACGATCTCGACCGTCGAGCCCTTGCCGCCCTCGAGGTTCTGCACCACGAGCAGGCGCGCGTCGACCATCTGATCGACCAGGCGCTGCACCTCGCCGACCTCGCGCGACAGCTCGCGGAGCTCCTCGAGCGGGACGATCGCGCGCGTGCGCTCCGGGGTCACGAGGCGGAGCAGGATCGCGCGGGTCAGGCCCTGCTTCTGCGGCCCGATCTCCTGCACGACGCGGTCGGCGTGGCTCGCGAGCGCACCGGCGACGCCGCCCATCGCGGCGTACGACGCGTGGGTGAGCAGCTTGCGCGCCTTGTCGCGCGACTCCCACAGCTTGCTCGCGGCGAACTGCAACAGCGGCAGCGCGCCGGGCGTGGTCTCGAGGTGATCGAGCATGTCCTCGATCGTCGCGGGCAGCTCGAACTGGAAGCCCGCGAGCTCCGCCGGCTGCGTGATCGCGTCGCGCAGGCCCTCGCGGTTCGGCGGCCCGAGGAAGAACAGGCCCTGCGTCAGCTCGGCGAGGAACTGCGGATCCTCGGCGACGCGGTCGAGGAAGTCCGAGCGGATCGACAGCACGACGCGCAGCGGGCTCGTCGCGTCGTCGGCGACGGCGGCCAGCGACGCCATGAACGCGGCGCGCTCGGCGGCGTCGGGCACCTGCGTGAACAGCTCCTCGAACTGATCGACGAACAGGAGCAGCCGCCGGTTGTCGCGGCGCGCGCGTCCGCGGAGCACCGAGCCGAGGTGCCCGGGCTCCTTGCGCAGCTTGTCGACGAGCTTGCGCTGCTCCTCCATCTCGTCGGCGAGGTTCGCCGCCGTCGCGACCATCGGCTGGATCACGCCGGCGAGCGCCTCGATCGGGCTGCGGCCCGGGCGGATCACCAGGGTCTCCCAGGTCTCGCCGGAGCGCTTGAGCGCGGGCACGAGGCCGGCGCGCACGAACGACGACTTGCCGACGCCCGAGCTACCGACGACGGCCATCAGCGGCCGGTCGCGGATGCGGGTCACCATCGCCGCGATCTCGCGGTTGCGGCCGAAGAACTTGCCGGCGTCGTTCTCCTGGAACGAGGACAGGCCCGCGTACGGGCTCTCGTCGATCTGCAGCTCGAGCGTGCGCCGCCCGGGGAGGAACGGCTCGAGCGCCTTCAGCAGCTCGGCGGCGCTCTGCCACCGCTGCTCCTTCACCTTGAGGAGGCAGCGGTCGACGATCTGGATCAGCTCGCGCGGGACGTCGGGCGGCGCGGCCTCCGCCATCGACGGCATCGGCAGCTCGAGCATCGCGGTCACGACGAGCTGGTTGCCGTCGAGCGGGTGCAGCGGGTGGCGGCCGCAGATCATGCGGAACAGCAGCACGCCGCACGCCCAGATGTCCGTGAGGTGATCGATCTCGATCCCGATGCCCCACTGCTCGGGGGACATGTACTTCAGCGTGCCCATGATCGTGCCGACCCGGGTCAGGCTGTTGTTCGTGCCGGTCGCGAGCTCGAGCGGGCTCGGCAGCCGGATGCCCGCCGCCGACGCTTGCTGCTGCGCGGGGCTGCCACCGGTCTGCAGGACCTTGGCGATGCCGAAATCGAGGACCTTCAGGTTCCCCGAGTCCTGGATGAAGATGTTGTCGGGCTTGAGATCGCGGTGGACGATGCCGGCCTCGTGCGCGCACTGCAGCGCGCGGAGGATCGAGCACATGACCTCGACGGCGCGCTGGTACGGCAGCTTCTGCGCGTTCTCGGTGTACGCGGTCAGCGGCTTGCCGCTGAGGTACTCGAGCACGATGTACGGCGAGCCGTTGTGCTCGCCGACCTCGTAGATCACGACGATGTTGTCGTGCTGACAGCGCGCGGTGGTGCGCGCCTCGACGAGGAACCGCTGGGTCAGCTCGGGCTGGTTCGACTGCAGGAACTTGATCGCGACGCGACGACCGAGCCGCAGGTCACGGGCGAGGAACACGCTGCCCATGCCGCCTTCGCCGAGCAGCTTGATGATCTCGTACTGGTTGATCCGGACGCCCGGGTGCGGCGCCGCGCTCGTCGCGTGGATCGCCGTCGTCGAGCCCTCGAACACGTCCCACGCGCTGGACCGCCCGGGCTGCGAGCCCGCCTGCGATCCTCCTACCGAGGCGCGCTTCGCGCGCGGTGCGCCGTGGACCGTGGCTGCCTGCGGCGCGGCGACGACCGGTGTCGTGCCGGGCGGTGGCGTCCCCTGCGGTAACGTGGCGGGTACCTCGGGGGCAGGGCCGGCCTTGCCGAGCACGACCGTCGCCTCGGACGGTCCCACCGGCGGACCGGCGGGAATACGAACCGGCTCGACGCGCGCGATCGGCGTCGGGCCGTTGCCGGGGACGATCGTGGGGTCGTTCGGTGGACGGATCGAGCCGCTCCCCTCGGGCGGGCGCAGCTGCGTCGCGCTGCCTTCTTTGCGCGGGTCCGTCGCGGGCCGCGGTCGTGCTTCCGACGGCGTGTGTCCGAGTCGCGTCTTGTCTTCGCTCATCTCTGCTGGCCTCCAACGAATTCCCCAGCCGGCCCTCTTCACGCTGCCGGTTCCACCAACGCATCGCCCATCGTACAGGACCCCCCGCCGAGGATCCGCACGAGATCGTCACGTTTTCTCGTCGTGCTCGCGGCGGCCAACCACTGGATCGGACGGACCAATTCTACGGGGCGTCAAGCCGTGGACGATGCCGCAAAATGCGGCGCCGGGTGGGGTAACGCTGGGGTAGCGACGTGATCGTTCCATCGCGCTCGGCCCGCCGACAGGTGCACGCGAGGTGACGCTCGGCGGGCTGGAGCGCGTACCACCGCCTTGCAGGTCGCGCACGCTGCTACCACGCGCGGGTGGTCGCGGCGCGAGTGCGGTGCGGGCCCAGCCGGCCGGCTACTCGGGCCGGTTCGCGTCCGTGCTGCGCGGTGCACGCGCGGACAGCTTCTCGATCGTCGAGTGGACCGCGTCGAGCGAGATCGGCTTGACGAGGTGGGCCGCGAACCCGGCGTCGCGCGAGCGCTGGACGTCGGACGGCTGGCCGTAGCCGGTGACCGCGACGAGCTGGACGTCCTCGAGCCCGGAGGTCTCGCGCAGCCGGCGGCCGAGCTCGTAGCCGTCCATGACCGGGAGGCCGATGTCGAGCAGGGCGATGTTCGGGTGGACCTGCGCGGCGAGCGAGAGCGCGGAGGGGGCGTCGTGCGCGCGGTAGGTCGGGAACCCGCGCTGCTCGAGCGCCTCGGCCAGCATGTTGAGCGCGTCGATGTTGTCGTCGACGACCAGGATCTTCTCGGTGCGCAGCGGGTGGGCCCCGCGGGGCAGGGTGCCGTGCGCCAGCCGCGTTCGCTGCGCGGGGAGCGCCGGGATCCAGACCGTGAACTCGCTCCCGGTGCCGCGGCCCTCGCTGTGGGCGGCCACCTCGCCGCCGTGGAGCTGCACGAAGCTCTTCACGATCGCGAGCCCGAGGCCGAGGCCGCCCTGGCGGCGGTCGATCGACTGGCGCCCCTGGTAGAACGCGTCGAACAGGTGCGGCAGCACGGCCGGATCGATCCCGACGCCGGTGTCGCGCACGCGGATCGCGATCCGGTCGCCCTCGCGGCCGGCGGTCACCGTGATCGTGCCACCGCGGTCGGTGTACTTCGCCGCGTTGGTCAGGAGGTTCGCCACGACCTGCGCGAGCCGGACCGGATCGCCGTGGACGAACAGGCCGCGCTCGACGTGGGTCTCGAGCCGGTGACTGCGCTCCTCGAGCAGCGGGCTCGCGATCTCGATCGCCTTCGTGATCGTGTCCGCGAGATCGAGGTCCTCGCGATGGAGCTCCACCCGCCCGCGCGCGATGCGCGAGACGTCGAGCAGATCGTCGACGAGCCGGACGACGTGTCGAACCTGGCGCGAGATCACGGTGCGCTCCTTCGGGAACGCGTCGGGGGCGCGCAGCTCCATGAGCTCGAGCGCGGTCAGGATCGGCGCGAGCGGGTTGCGCAGCTCGTGGCCGAGCATCGCGAGGAACTCGTCCTTCGCGCGGTTGGCGGCCTCGGCCTGGCTGTGTGCCTCCTCGATCCGCTTGCGCGCCAGCACTTGCTCGGTGACATCCATCGAGAACGACATGACGCCGTCGACGCGGCCGGACGCGTCGCGCATCGGCGCCAGCTCGATCTCGAAGTAGCGGGTCGACGGACCGGTGCCATCCCAGTTCCGGGTGATCGGACGCTCGTGACTCGTCACGCGCTCGCCCGTCTCGAGCACGTGGCGCAGGTCCTTCGCGCTCTCGTGATGCGGATCGAGCTCGGCGTGCCGCATGCCGCGAACCTTGCGTCCGGCGTAGCTGCGCTCGAACGGATCGTTCACGATCTCGAACACGAGGTCCGCGCCGCGCAGGATCGCGATCGCGACCGGGGCCGACTCGACGAGCTGGCGCAGCCGATCGCGCTCGGCGGCGGTGTGCGCGTGCGCGGTCTCGAGCTCGCGGAACAGCCGCGCGTTCTCGATCGCGACCGAGGCCCGATCGGCGAGCGTCTCGGCGAGCGAGAGGTCGCCCTCGTCATAGGTCCGTCCGGACCGGGCCATGACCAGGCTGATGACCCCGATCGTCTGCTCGCCGCGCCGCAGCGGGACGCCGATGTACGAGCGCAGCTGGAGCTGGCGCAGCAGGGCGAGGTGGTCGGCGTCGCGCGCGCCGCGCGCCAGCATCTCGTCGGTCACGACCTCGATCAGCTCCGGCTTGCCCGTGCGCATGATCTTCGGGATCCCGGCCGCCTCGTGCGGCTCCGTGGGATATCGGCGCCTGAGCTCGTTCGTGAGCTCCTGCGTGGACGAGTCGGCGTGCGCCACCGCGAGCCGCTGGAGCTTCCCCTGATCGAGCACGTCCACGGCACACCAGTCCGCGATCCGCGGTACGGCGATCCGTGCGACGGCTGCGAGCGTCTCCTGGTAGTCGAGCGAGCGATTCAGGATCTCGATCGCGTCGGCGATGAACTCGCGCCGGTGCTGCTCGCGGACCGCCGTGGTGGCCACGAGGGGGAGGTACCACGCCCACGCGCCCGACGGACGCGAGTCAGAGGAGGTGAGCGTTAGACTTCTTCGGACGCACCGCGTCGGCAGAGATTTCGCCTAGCCAGCGGCGCCGCCGAGGTGCTCGTCAGAACAGCCAGAGGGGCTTTCCGCCGGCGAACAGGACGTTCTCGCCCGCGGCCGACGCGGAGACGTCGATCTCGACCATGACGCCGCGCTGCACGGTCTCGTCGTGCGGGTGGACGTCCTGGACCTCGCCCTCGAGCACGGCGGTGACCTTACCGACGTTGCGGCACGCCACGAGGCCCCACGCGCAGCCGTAGAGCTTCGTGCCGAGCTTCACGTTACGCAGGTTCTGATACGGCACGAACGCGAGCACGACCTTGTTGTTGACGGCGCGCAGGTACGGCGACCCTTCGAGGCGCTTCACGACCGCGTCCTGCTCGGCCTTGCGGAGCTGGATGTTCGCGAGGCGCTGCGACAGCGGGGGCCGCCGCCCGAGCGCGTTCTCCTTGTCGAGGCGCGCCCGGTCGAGCTCGCGGCGCAGGAGCCACTGCTCCGCGGTCTGCGGTGCGTCGACGGAGGACCCGATCTCGGCGATGAACTTGTCGTCGATCGCGATCGCGCGATCGATCTCGGCGAGCTGGGCCTCGATCTCGAGCTTCTCCGTGTCCAGCTGGTTCGCGCGCAGCTTGGCGTCGGCGAGCTGCGTCGACGCCTCCACGACCTTCTGGTGCACGGGCGACAGCACGACCGGACGGACCCAGGTGTTGTCGAAGAAGTAGAAGATGTTGACGACGAGGAACCCGACGAGCCCGAGCAGGATCGCGCTCAGCGCGACGAGGCCCGCGACCTTGTAGATCTTGACGATCGAGGGTTGCACCGCGTGCCAGAACCGTGGCCGCGGGGTCGGGCGAGCTTCCATGGCGCTTCCTTATCACTAAGCGGCGGGCAGCTGCGCGTGAGAACGCGCACGCGCCACGCTGCCGGTCGTGGTGATCGAAGCCGCCACCGGCTCCGGGAGCACCACGGGCTCGCTGACGAGGTCCTGCATCGGATCCTGGATCCCCGCGCCCACCGCCTCGTCCTCCGGATCCTCCGCCGCCTCGTGGTTGCGCGTCTCCCAGCTCGAGGTGTCGAGCGTGAACAGGGCGAGCGGCGTCAGCAGCGCGTAGGTGATCGGCATGAGGAACGACAGCGGGATGAACGCGAGCGCGCCGACGCGCTCCTCGCGCGGCAGCTTGCGGGTGCGCCAGCGGTAGACCAGGCCGAAGATCACCATGATCTCCATGTGCAGGACGAGCGCCGGGAAGAACCGGAACGACAGCAGCATCCGCACGATGACGACCGGGTAGACGAGGATCAGCGCGAACAGCGAGAAGAAGTGGATCGCGAGGACGGGGTTGAGCCGCCACACGTGGCTGAAGCCGCCCGCGTAGTCGACGATGTTCGACCGGCGCCAGCGCAGCTGCTGGGAGAAGTAGCCCGACAGCGTGCTCGGCACGAACGTGCGGCAGCGCGCCTGGAGCGTCATCGTCGTGTGATAGCCGGCCTTGACGATCTGCCGGGTCAGGAACCGATCCTCGCCGTACTTGATCGGCACCCCGAGCACCTGGCGGTTCTCGAGCACCGGCTCGAGCTCGATCAACACGTGGCGGCGGTACGCGGTCAGGCACCCCGAGAGGCACATGATGCGGCGGAACCCCCACTCGAGGTTCTTGAGGAAGAAGTAGGAGTACCAGTACTTCACCACCTGCATGCGGGTGAGCCAGTTCTCCTGCTTGTTGCGGACGTCGACCCAGCCGCCGACCGCGGCGATCTTGTCGTGGGTGAACCGGCGGACGAGCTGCCGGATCGCGTCGGGATCGACCACCACGTCGGAGTCCACCGACACGATGATCTCGCTGTCCGCCTCGCGCGTCGCCCGGATGATCGAGCGGCGCTTGCCCATGTTGACGCGGTTGCGCAGGACCTTGAGGACGCCGCCCGAGCGCTTCGCGACCTCGCGTGCGTGCTCGTAGCTGTCGTCGGTCGAGCAGTCGTCGACGCAGATGATCCGGAGTTTGGCGCGCGGGTACTCCGAGTCGACGAGGCTCTGCAGCGTCTCCTTGATCGCGGCGCCCTCGTTGAACATCGGGATGATGGCGGTGACCGTGGGCTCGTAGTCGTCCCGGGTCTCGTCCCACTTCTTCGTGCGGACGAGCCGCAGCAGGATCCCGCCCAGGTAGCGGTTCACGAAGACCACCACGGCGAGGCAGTGGACGATGACCCAGAGGGTCGCGGTCGTCATGCGCCCACCTGCTGCGAGAGGACGCTGATCACCGACAGTGGACGGGTGAGTCGAGAAGGCACGGCAAGAGGCTATGGGCCGTTGCCCGGGCGACAGGCTCGAGCAACCAGGCAGCAACTAGGTAGTGCTCGCAAGCTATTATGACTTGCCCAGTGACTCAAGTAGCTTGACGCACGTTGCCACATCGTGTGTGCCGCCGTCACCGAGTCTCAGGAACCTGAGGTTTCGCTCCTTGTCTTCGATCCGCTCGCATGAGATGAGCGCGCGCATGCGCACGGTCCTGCCTGCCATCTTGCTGATCGCGGGCTTGCAGCGCGCGGCGGTGGCCGGACCGGGCGCGACTCCCGAGGTGCCCCCTGATCGCGATGTCGCGGTTCGTGACAGCGAGGATCCGGATTCCGTGGCCGCCGAGGCCTCCGGGGACACGCCGTGGATCGACCTCGGACCCTCGAAGGTGCTCGAGCTCCGCGCCGAGCCCCCGCGATCGACGCGCCGGCTCGCGGCGCCGCTGACGCTCGCCGGCATCTACGCCGGGTTCGTCACCTGGACGTATTTCGCCTGGTACCGCACCGAGTCCCACGAGTTCCGCGCGGGCGGCGATGGGAGCTGGAAGATCTGGTCGAACGACGGCTGGTTCGGCACCGAGCAGTACGCGGCGGGCGCGGACAAGATGGGGCACGCGTGGGCGACGCTCGCGCTCGGGCGCGCCGGCACCGAGCTCCTGTACCAGTGGGGTGGGTACAGCCGGCTGACCTCGGCGCTCGTCGGCGCCGCGCTCTCGGAGGCCCTGTTCCTCGGGGTCGAGATCAAGGACGGCTTCGCGTACCGGTTCTCGTACGGCGACTTCGCGTTCAACACGCTCGGCGCGGCCCTCGGCTTCGCGCAGTCGATGTGGCCCGCGCTCGACGACGCCGTCGACTTCCGCGTGCAGTACTTCCCGAGCGCCGCGTACCGCGCGCACGCCGTCGACGGAGATCTCGACATCGCGGAGGACTACTCGGGGCAGACGTACCTGCTCGCGTTCCACCTCGGGGCGATCCGTCCGCTGCGCGAGTCACGGTGGGGACGATGGGCGCAGTTCGTCGACGTCGCGCTCGGGTTCGAGAGCCGCGGCTACAAGCCGGATCCTCCGTGGACGATCACGCCGACGCAGCCGGACTACGACAAGACCCGCACCACCTTCATCGGGCTGTCGCTCAACGCCCAGGGGCTGTTCGATCACCTGCTGCGCGGTCGCTCGGAGACCTGGCGCAAGATCACGCACGGCACGTTCGAGGTGTTCAGCCTGCCGTACACGACGCTGCCGCTCGTGAGCGACACGGCGGTGCCCACCGGGATGGTCGGCGAGGAGTGATCGCCACGCGCGGCTCGCTCGTCCGCGCGATCCCGATCGGCGACCTCGTACGCGTGCCGCTCCTCGCGGCGGCGGTTCGCGAGCGACCTGGAGCGTCGCCTGCAACGTCAGGCGATCATGACGGCTGGCAACGGCAGCTCTCCGAGGAACCTCGGCACGGTCTACCCGCGGCCCGAGCACCGCTTTCGCGACGCGAGGGTGGGCCTGACCTACACCGAATCGGAGCCGGACTACCCCGAGCTCGTCAAGGCTCCACCGTCCGCGCCGAACGTCGTGATCGTGCTCCTCGACGACGCCGGCTACGGCGTGGCGAGCGCGTACGGCGGGCTGGTTCGCTCGCCCGTCGTCGAGCAGCTGTGTGCGAGAGGCCTGCAGTACTGCCAGTTCCACACGACCGCGCTGTGTGCGCCGACGCGCGCCTCCCTGCTCACCGGCCGCAACCATCACTCGGTGTCGTCGGGCGTGGTCGCAGAGATGGCGACCGGCTTCCCCGGGTACTCCGGCATCATCCCGAAGAGCTGCGCGTTCCTCTCCGAGATCCTGTCTCACAACGGCTACGCGACGGGCTGGTGGGGGAAGAACCACAACATCCCCGACAGCCGGACGAGCGCGGCGGGGCCGTTCGAGAACTGGCCGCACCGTCGAGGATTCGACTACTTCTACGGCTTCATCGGCGGGATGACCGACCAGTTCTACCCGGCGCTGGTGCGGGGCACGACGCCGGTCTCTCCGTCGAAGACGCCCGAGGAGGGCTATCACCTGACGACGGATCTCGTCGACGACTGCATCGGCTGGATCCGCACGCAGAAGTCGATCGCACCCGAGCGCCCCGTGTTCGTGCACTTCGCGCCGGGCGCGATGCACGGCCCGCATCAACCGCCGCTCGCGTGGCGCGGTCGCAACCGGGGCCGCTTCGACCTCGGCTGGGATCGCTACCGCGAGGAGGCGCATCGCCGGCAGCTCGAGCTCGGCGTGATCGCGCCGGGGACGGCGTTGACGGCGCGGCCACCCGAGATCCCCGCGTGGGACAGCTTCGGCCCCGACGCGCAGCGGGCGCTCGCGCGGCAGATGGAGAACTTCGCGGACTTCTACGAGCACACCGACTACGAGATCGGTCGGCTCGTCGAGGCGCTCGAGCAGCTCGGCGAGTTCGACAACACGCTGTTCATCTACATCCTCGGTGACAACGGCTCGAGCGCCGAGGGTGGGTTGACGGGCACGCTGAACGAATCGGCGACGATGCAAGGGTACGCCCCGCCGATCGAGGACACGCTCGCGCGCCTGGACCAGCTCGGCCTGCCGGGCACGTCCCCACACTTCGCGGTCGGCTGGGCGTGGGCCACGGACGCGCCGTTCCAGTGGATGAAGCAGGTCGCCTCGCACTTCGGGGGCACGCGCAACGGCCTGGTCGTGACGTGGCCCGCGTGGATCGCCGACGTCGGCGCCAAGCGCTTCCAGTTCCACCACGTCATCGACATCGTGCCGACGATCCTCGACGTGCTGGGGATCCCCGAGCCGACGATGGTGGACGGCGTCGCGCAGAAGCCGATCGAGGGCGTCAGCATGGCGTACACGTTCGATCGCGAGAACGCGGACGCGCCGAGCACGCACCGGACGCAGTACTTCGAGATGCTCGGGAACCGCGCGATCTATCGCGACGGCTGGATCGCGTGCTGCCGTCACGGGCGGCTGCCGTGGCAGACCGCGGGGGGCGCGCCGTTCGAGGAGGATCGCTGGGAGCTGTACAACGTCGAGGACGACTTCAGCCAGGCGCACGATCTCGCGCAGCGCTACCCCGACCTCCTCCGCGAGCTCCAGGACCTGTTCCTCGTCGAGGCCGCGCGCTACGACGTGCTGCCGCTCGACGATCGGTTCCTCGAGCGCACGGACGTCTCGCTGCGGCCCGGCTTCTTCACCGGCCGGACGACCGTGACGCTGTACCCGGGCCTCACGCGCTTGCCGGAGGGAAGCGCCCCGACGACGAACAACGTCGATCACGCGATCGCGATGACCGTCGAGGTCCCCGACGAGGGCGCCGAGGGCGTGCTGATCTGCATGGGCGGAGACTGGGCGGGGTGGTCGCTGTTCGTCGACGGCGGTCGCCTTCGCTATCACTACAACTGGTACGATCGCGAGCGCTACGACGTGATCTCCGACGAGCCGTTGCCGCGCGGACGGTGCGAGCTGCGCGTGGAGATCACGTGCGACGCTCCGCAGACCCGGGGGGCCCCGGCCGCGGTGCGGTTGCTCTGCAACGGGAACCTCGTCGGCGAGGGGCGGCTCGCGCACCAGGTCCGCGGGCGGTTCGGCGAGGGGCTCGACGTCGGGCAGGACTCGCTGTCGCCCGTGTGGCCGGGGTATCGCGACCGGCTGCCGTACCGGTTCACGGGGCGCATCGAGCGCGTCGAGCTCGAGCTCGGCGACGCGGCCGAGATGACGACGGGTGAGATGATCGAGGAGCAGGTCCGCGCCGACTGAGAGCGGTCTCCCGACGGGATGACCGCGGGACCCGGGCACGCGCGCGATCGTGATGGCCCGTGACCTGCAGCCTCCGAGCACGAGAGGCCGGATCGACGATGGAGATCGCGCTCGCCCTCGGCATGGTCGCGCTGGCCGTGACGCTACTCTCGATCGACCGCATCCCGATCGAGGTCAGCTCCCTGACGATCGTGGTCCTGCTCGCGCTCACCGGGCTGGTGACACCCGAGGAAGCGCTCGCGGGGTTCTCGAGCGAGACGGCGATCTTCATCTTCGCGCTGCTCGCGATGACGCAGGGCCTCGCCTCGACGGGCGTCATGCAGATCGTGGGCCGCCGTCTCCTCGCGCGGACCCGCGTGAGCCCGCGCAGCTTCGTGCTGATCCTGCTGTTCCTGGTCGCGGGGTTCTCGTCGATCGCGTCGAACACCGCGGTCACCGCCGCGTTCGTCCCCGTCGTCACCGCGTCGGCGGCGCAGCTCGGCGCCTCACCACGAACGATGCTGATGCCGATGGCGTTCGCGTCGATGCTCGGAGGGACGATCTTCCTGTTCGGTACGTCGACGAACCTCGTCATCAGCGGCGCCATGGGGAACTTCGGGCTCGAGCGGATCGGCTTCGCCGAGCTCACGCCCCTCGGCCTGCCGTTGACGATCGCGGGCGTGCTCGTGACGTACGTCATCGGACGCCGCCTGCTGTCCCGCGGTGCGCCACCCGACGAGCCGACGCCTGCGCAGCGCGAGTACGTCACGGAGCTCGTGATCCCGGCGGGATCCCGCCTGATCGGGAGACCGCTGCGCGAGCTGTCGCAGCAGATCGGGCTCTCCATCTCCGCGCTCGTCCGAGACGGAGCGACGCACGCTGCGGAGCCCGACCTCGTGTTGCGAGATGGTGACGAGATGGTGATCAGCGGGACGCTCGACGACATGCTGCGCATCAAGGATCTACGCAGCGTCGCGATCCTCGCCGACCTCCGGATGCTCGACGACGCACGAGGCCCCGCCATGCTGGTCGAGCTCGCCGTTCCGCCGACCTCGACGCTCGAAGGTCGATCGCTCAGCCAGGTCCGGTTCGCGGACCGCTACGGCGTGGTGGCGATCGCGATCCACCGGCACCCGACCTTGCAGCGCGAGCGTCGCGAGCTCGATCTGCTCGACAGCCTCACGGCGGGGGAGGAGCTCAAGCATCTGCGGCTCTCGGTCGGTGACATGCTGCTCGTCCGCGGCCCCGAGCACCGGATCCGCGAGCTCCAGACGGACGAGGACGTCACGGTGCTCTCCGGGTTCGACTATCAGCGGCCGCGCTACGACCGCGCGGTGCTCGCGGTCGTGATCTTCGCGGCCACCGTGATCGTGGCGGGGCTCCGGTGGATCTCGCCCGCGATCGCAGGCCTCGGTGGCGTCCTGCTGATGATCGCGAGCCGGTGCGTCGCCTCGCGGACCGCCCTCCGCGTCGACTGGCGCGTCGTGATCATGATCGGCGCGCTGCTCACGCTCGGGCTCGCCATGGAGCGAAGCGGCGCGGGCGAGCTCATCGCACGTAGCCTCATGCTGCCGCTCGCGCACGCCCTCGGGCCGCACGGCACGCTCCTCCTCCAGATGGTGTTGACGATCGTGCTGTCGGTCCCGATGAGCAACCAGGCCGCGGCGTTGATCATGCTTCCGATCGGGATCCACACCGCCACCAGCATGGGGCTCGACCCGCGCACGTTCGCGATCGGCACCTGCCTGGCCGCGTCGTGCTCGTTCGTGACGCCCTTCGAGCCCGCCGCGGCGCTCGTCTACGGCCCGGGCCGCTATCGCGTGACCGACTTTCTCCGGGTCGGGACACCGACCACGCTGGTCACCCTCGCTCTCCTGACGATCGGTGTTCCGCTGGTGTGGCCGTTCACGCGCTGAATCAGTGCGACAGGATGTAGAGGATCAGGGCCACGCCGATCAGCGCCACGGCCACCGCGATCGAGACCGGTCCTCCCGCCGGCGGGATCGGTGAGCGCCCCTGGATCTGCGCACGGCGGGTCGCGGTGAACCGGATCACGCCGATGACCTGGCACATCGCACCGAGCGTGATCGCGACCATCCCGATGACGAGCGCGAACGCCGACTCGCTCCCCACGAGCCGCTCCGCTCCGAGGAGGAGCGAGATGCGATCGAGCACGAAGCCGAACGCCATCAGCGTCAGGCCGGTGCGGACCCACGCGAGCAACGTGCGCTCGTTCGCCTGGGTCAGCCGCGAGTCCAGCTCGACCTCGGGTCGTTTGCGCGCTCGTCGCCACATGGTGCCACGCAGGCTCGCTGCGCCTTCGGCGTACGGTGGTGCAGCGCTCGTGCCACGACGTCGGGGGCGGCTTCCTGCAACCGGCGCGCGGCCCGGGTGTCCATCGGACCGTGCCCACGCGTCTCCTCGCGCTCGCGGTGCTCTGCGCGTGTACCGTGTACGATCCGTGCGACGAGCTCCGGCACCGGACGTTTCCCGATGCCGCGTCGGCGATCCGCGCGATCCTCGCCGAGGCAGGAGGCGCCAAGGTGTACGCGATCGGCGAGTACCACCCGTCGCGACGGCACACCGCCGTGAGGACACCGCTCGAGCACTTCTCGACCGAGATCCTGGACGTGCTCGTCCCTCACGCGAGCCACCTCGTCGTGGAGACGTGGATCGACGCGGGCTGCTCGGCGTCGAGCCGGACGGTCGAGGCGCAGGTCCGCTCGACGCTCGGTCGCCCGCCGGGCACGACCGCCGAGCTCGAGGCGCTCGTGCTGCGCAGCGCCCGGAACCGGCTGCGGACCCACGGCCTCGCGATGACGTGCATCGAGCACGGCGCGCTGCTCGACGGCCGCGGCCGCGTGGACTTCGTGCGCCTGCTGGTGATGGTGACCGAGAAGCTCGCCACCACGACGCGCCGGCTGATCGAGACCGAGCGCGCCGTGATCGTGTACGGCGGCGCGGTCCACAACGATCTCTACCCGCGGTGGCCGCTCGCGGAGCTGTCGTACGCGTACGCGATCTCGCGCGAGCTCGGAGGCGGCGTGCTCGAGATCGATCTCGTGGTCCCCGAGATCGTGGCGCCGTTGCCGTTGATCCGTCACGAGGACTGGTTCCCGCTGCTCGGCCGCGCCGCGCCGGACCGCGTGCTCGTGTGGAGGCGCGGGCCGGCGAGCTATGTCGTGATCCTGCCGTCGCGCGACCTCGAGGTCCGGAAGATCGCGCTGCCCGTGCGCCGGCCCTGAACCTCGTGCGCGGATCCGTGATCCTCCGACGCGCGAGCTCGCCCCGCGTCGTGACTGTTTCGGGCCGGCGTCGGGATCGCGTCGTCGCGCGTGCTCGTGATATGCGTAGAGCGTGCACATCGAGCGGGATCCCGACGACGAACCGCGTGCCGAGCACGCGGACGTGCAGGTCCCGTCGCCGCGTCAGATCGAGCAGTGGGCGTACGCGTACCTGCGCCACGCGCCGCTGTCGCTGACGGTGCGCGAGATCAACCGGCTCGTCGCGATCGAGGCCGTCGACGAGCGCCGGAGCACCGTGCTCGACGTTGGCTGCGGCGACGGCTTCTGGTGGACGCTGCGCGAGCGCGACGGCCGCGAGGTCTACGGCATCGACATCTCCGCGCGCGAGATCGCGCAGGCGAGGACGCGGATCCGCGCCGAGCTGACCGACGTGTCGCGCACGCCGCCGTTCGCGCCGCAGACGTTCGACGAGATCATCGGCAACTGCTCGCTCGAGCACGTGCCCGACATCGACGCCGCGCTCGCGAACCTGCGCACCGCCGCCGCACCGGGCGCGCGGCTCGTGATGTTCGTGCCGACGCCGCGCTGGGCGTTCCACGGCCGGCTCCAGTCGTTCCTGCTCCGCCACGCCCCGCGCGTCGCGATGAGCCTGTCGGGGGCGCTCAACGGCTTCTTCCAGCACTGGCACCTGTACGACGCCAAGGTCTGGGAGCGCCTGCTCGCGCAGCACGGCTGGCGCGTCCGCGCGACATACGGGCTCGGCTCGGCGCGCTCGGAGTTCCTGTTCCGCTTGTTCCTGCCGCCGGCGTTCGGCGAGTTCCTCGTCAAGCAGCTGACCGGCGCGTACCCGTCGCGGCTCGCCCGGTTCGTCCCCGACGCGGTGCTCGCCCCGGCCGCGAAGCTCGTGCGCTGGGCCGTGAGCGCGCCGCTCGTCCCTGCCGACTCGCCGACCGCCTACGAGTACATGATCGTCGCCGACGCGATCGGGCCCGCGCGATGAGCTCGACGGGCCCCGACTACTTCGCGAACCACGCGCGGGCGCGCAGGTTCCCGTGGACGCTGTACCACCAGCCGCTCGAGCGCGACCTCGCGGGGTTCTTGCGCCGGGTCGCCGCCGAGCACCCGCGCGGCGAGGTCCTCGTCGTCGGCTGCGGGCTGCTCCACGAGCTCGACGCGGCGCCGCGTGGCCTGTCGTTCCACGTCGCCGACATCGACGCGCGCGCGGTCGAGGCCGTCCTCGCGCGCGACGACGCGCGGATCGCCAGCGGGACCGTGGTGCCTCCCGAGCAGCCGATCGACGCGAGCGTCGCGGGGCGGCGGTTCGCGGCGATCTACGCCAAGGAGGTCGTCGAGCACGTGCTCGGCTGGCCGGCGTGGCTCGCCGGGCTGCGACGCGCGCTCGTGCCCGCGGGGCGGCTGTGGCTGTCGACGCCGAACTACGGCGAGCCGTGGCTGCCGGCGATCGAGTCGACCGTGCTCGAGCTCGTCGCGAGGAGGAGCGGGTTCTCGCGCCGCGATCTCCACCCGACGCGGTTCTCGCGCGGCTCGCTCGATCGCGGCCTGCGCGCCGCCGGCTTCGAGCACGTCGAGGTCAGGCCGACGCCGACCCGGCTCGCGCTCACGGCGTGGGCGCGCGCGCCGCGCTGAGCCCGCTCACGCCGGCTGCGCGTTGCGCTCGTGGTAGATGCGGAGGATGTCCGCCGCGGTCTCCTCGATCGCGCGGTTCGTCACGTCGATCACCGGCCAGTTCGCGTGCTTGCGGAAGATCTCGCGCGAGTACGCGATCTCGTTCTCGATGTGCGCGCGCTGGCCGTAGCTCGAGTCGTTCGGCATGCCGAGGTGCGAGAGCCGCGCCTGGCGGATGCGCATCAGCATGTCGGGCTGGACGATCAGGCCGAACACCTTGCGGTCGTCGACCTGCGACAGCTCCTCGGGCGGATCGACGCCGAGGACGAGCGGGACGTTCGCGACCTTGAGCCCGCGCTGGGCGAGGTATGTCGACAGCGGCGTCTTCGACGTGCGCGAGATGCCCACGAGGACGAGGTCGGCCTTCGGCAGGTTGCGCGGCTCGGCGCCGTCGTCGTTCTTGACCGCGAACTCGACGGCCTCGATGCGGCGGAAGTAGTCGTCGGTGATCGAGTGGAGCAGGCCCGGCACGCCGGCGGGCGCCGCGCCGAGGTACATCGCGAGCTTGCTGATCAGCGCGCCGATCAGGTCGACGGTCTCGATGTTGTAGCGCTCGACGAGGCGCGAGATCAGATCGCGCTCCTCGGCATTGACGACCGTGAACACCACCAGCGCGCGCAGCTCGGCGGCCTTCTCGAGGATCTGCTCGAGCTCGCTCTCGAGGCGGACGCGCGAGTACAGGCGGATCTGCACCGGCTCGCTGAACTGGAGCGTCGCCGCGCGGACCATGCGCTCGGCGGTCTCGCCCGTGGCGTCGCTGATGATCATGACCGTCTTCACGGGGCCTCTATATCACGGGGAGGCGAGGTCGGAAGGTCGCGCCCGGGTGGTCGAGCACGCGCGGGCACTCGGGATCGGGCGCTGCGAGGTCGCCCGTGACGTGCGCCGAGACCACCCGGCAACCTCCGCGACACAACCGCAGGTAGTCGCAGCTCGCGCACGGCTCGGCCGCGTCCTGCCAGCGGCGAAACGCGCCGAACGCATCCGGAGCGTCCCAGTACCGTGAGAGCTCGTCGACGAGCGGGCGCGCACCGTCCAGCGGAGGCGCCGGAGCAGCGAAGCTACACGCCGTGAGCTGACCGCCCGCCTTCGCGCCGACGAGGAAGTCGCCTCCGGTGCAGCCGTACACCGCGAGCTGCGCGAGCAGGCTCGGCTCCGGTCGGTGATGCGCGAGCATCGGCGTGTACGAGCAGTCGACCTTGACGCGGATCGCGTGACGCCGTGCGGACGCGAGGATCGTCGGCAAGAGCGCGCGGTGCTGCGCGTCGGTGCACCGCAGCTCGGCGTACGCTCGCGCGCCGCGCCCCGAGGGCTTGAAGCGGAGCAGCTCGACCTCGGACAGCCGCCGCCGCGCCGCGTACGCGAAGATCGCGTCGAGCTCGTCGAAGTTGCGGCGCGTGACCACGACGTTGATCCCGACCTCGCGCTTGATCCGGCGCAGCCGGGTGATCGCCGCGTCGGCGCGCGCGAACCCGTCGAACCCTCGCACGGCCGCGTACGTGGCGCCGAGCCCGTCGAGCGAGACGTTGATCTGACCGAACCGGTCGGCGATCGCGAGCAGGTGGTCGAGCCCCTCGAGGCCCGACGTGGTGAGGTTCGGGATGATGCCGCGGCGACGCGCGTGATCCGCGAGCTCGCCGAGCCACGGCAGGATCGCGCTCTCGCCACCGCCGAGCGCGACGTGGAACACGCCCGCGTCCGCGAGCACGTCGATCGCGCGCCTCCACGCGTCGAGCCCCCACTCGTTCGGTGCGCCCTCGGGAGACGCACCGGTGTAGCAGCCGTTGCAGCCGGCGGTGCAGCGGTTCGTCAGCTGCAGGTGCGCCTCGAGCGGTGCGGACAGCGGGGCGTCGCCGAGCGCGGGCTCGGGGCCACGCCACACGTCGCGCTCCGCGCGCGGGATCTCGTCGGCGAGCGCCGGCACGCGCCGCGCGTAGTCGCGATCGACGAACACGAGCGCGCGCGGCACGACCGTCTGGACGATCGCGCCGAACCGCTCGAGCCGCGCGCGCCGCGGCGGGTGCGTCCGCGCGAGGCGCGCACGCTCGGCGAGCGCCAGCGCGGTGTCGAGACCTCGCAGGGCGAGGCGGGTCGTCCGGCGCAGCACGCTAGGTCTCGTCGCTCGCGGGCGCGTCGGCCGAGGGCGCGAGCGGGCGCGCGGGCCGGCGCCACCGCAGGATCGCGCCGACCACGGGCGTCACCGCGGCGAGGGCGGTCGCGCCGACCAGGAGGAACGTCACGTCGACGCCGAGGCTCGACGAGTTGGGGTTCATCCCCCACTTGATCGCGAGGATCCGGCCGCGTCGCACGTGCGCACTATACGCCGCGCGGGGCACGCGCACCTTTCTCGTCGCATTCGGACCCACGTCTCGTGTAGGGTGCGCGGCCGTTTCAAGGAGGATCTCTGATGTGGCGTGCTCTGGTACTGGCTAGTGGACTGTTGGCTGCGTGCGCGAGCGGGGCGGAGCCCCTCCCCGGCGAGAAGGGCGAGAAGGGGGACCCGGGCCCGATGGGCGAGATGGGCGAGATGGGCGAGATGGGAACGCCCGGCGAGCAGGGGCCGCCGGGCATCTCGTGCTGGGACACCAACTCCGACCGCGCGTGCGACGAGGACATCGAGGACGTCAACGAGGACGGCGTCTGCGACGTGTGGGACTGCAACGGGGTCGAGGGGCCGCAGGGGCCGGCCGGTCCGGCCGGTCCGGCAGGTCCGGCAGGTCCGGCCGGTCCGGCAGGTCCGGCGGGTCCGGCGGGTGCGCAGGGGCCAGCGGGTCCGGCGGGCGCGCAGGGTCCGGCAGGGCCCGTAGGCCCGATGGGCCCGGCGGGTCCGGCGGGTGCGCAGGGGCCAGCGGGTCCGGCGGGTGCGCAGGGTCCCGCAGGCCCGGCCGGCACGACGGGGCAGATGGGCGTCGGTACGTTCGGGACGGGGAGCGTGACGCTCAGCGCTGGTACCTCCACGTTCACCGTGATCCCGGGTCTCTCGACGACGATCACGGTTCCGGACGGTGCGTTCGTGTACCTCGCGTCCGACGGTGGCGTGACCACGACGGCGACGACGGCGGACAGCGGTAGCATCGTCGACGTCGTCCTCGTCGCCGACAACGCGCTGTTGCCGAACGGTGGGTACGCCCAGCTCGTGGCGGCGAACTCGACGACGATCCCCTCGAACATGACCGTGCGGTGGAACCTGTCCGCGGTCACGTTCCTGTCCGCCGGCACGCACACGATCGACGTGCGCGCGGTCGTCCGCTCGGGCGCCGATGCCCTCGTCAGCGGCGACAACACGACGATCGAGCAGGGCTCGCTCAGCGTGCTGATCCTGAAGCAGTGACTCGGCGCGCGCGGCCCGCTCGGCGCCACCGCGTCGCGGGCCCGCGCTTCGCGGCCGTCGGCGTGATCGAGCGCGAGCGCGAGGACGGCGCATGCGGCGGCGTGATCGCACGCTCCGTACGCCGCGCCACCGCGATCGTCGGCCCGAGGTTTTTCGGACCGCAACGAGAGCGTTCCTTGGTACGTTGCGCGGTCGCTCCAAGGAGGTTCTTTGATGGTTCGTGCTCTGCTGCTGGCTAGCGGTCTGTTTGTCGCGTGTACCGATGGTTCGGGGAATGGTGGCGGGCTCCCCGGACCGCCCGGGCCGATGGGCGAGCAGGGCGAGATGGGCGAGATGGGCGAGATGGGCGAGATGGGGACGCCCGGCGCGATGGGCCCACCGGGCATCTCGTGCTGGGACACCAACTCCGATCGCGCGTGCGACGAGGACATCGAGGACGTCAACGAGGATGGCGTCTGCGACGTGCTCGACTGCAACGGTGTCGAGGGCCCGGAAGGTCCTCCCGGTCCCGCAGGTCCGGCGGGTCCGGAAGGTCCTCCCGGTCCTGAAGGCCCGGCAGGTCCAGCGGGTCCGGCAGGTCCGGCAGGGGCCGATGGCGCTCCGGGGCCGGTGGGTCCGGCAGGTCCGGCAGGTCCGCAGGGGGAGCCCGGCCCGGCAGGTGCCGCGGGCCCGGCAGGTCCGCAAGGCCCACAGGGTCCGCAGGGTCCGGCGGGCGCCGACGGTGCGCCGGGTCCGGTAGGTCCCCAGGGGCCCCAGGGGCCACAAGGGCCGGCGGGCGCCGATGGTGCTCCGGGGCCGCAGGGTCCGGCAGGTCCGGCAGGTCCGGCAGGTCCGCAAGGTCCGCAAGGTCCGGCGGGCGCCGACGGTGCGCCCGGTCCGGCGGGTCCGGCGGGTCCGGCGGGTCCGGCCGGTCCGGCAGGTCCGCAGGGTCCGCAGGGTCCACAGGGTCCGCAGGGGCCGGCGGGCGCCGATGGTGCCCCCGGTCCGGAAGGGCCGGCAGGTCCGCAGGGTGAACCCGGCCCCGTGGGCCCCGTGGGCCCCCAAGGTCCGCAAGGCCCCCAAGGTCCGCAAGGTCCGGCGGGGCCCGCCGGCACGACCGGTCAGTCGGGGCGCACCGTGGTCGGGACGGGGGAGCTGGTCCTCGTGCCGCAGGGGACCTCGTATCCCCTGATCCCCGGCCTGACCACGCAAGTCACGCTCACGTCGGAGGCGTTCGTCTACGCGACCACGCATGGTGGCGTCTCCATGGCGGCCGACGGCGAGAGCCTCGTGCGTGTCATCTTGTTCGTGAACAACCTCCCCGTGAACGGCCAGATCGCGGATCTGATGGCGGCGAGCGCGTCGGGGGCCTACACCCTGGTGCGGTGGAACCACTCGGCGGTGGTGCGGTTGCCCCCGGGCACGCACAAGATCGAGGTGCGCGCGACGATCCGCCCGGGGAGCGCGACCGCCTACGTCAGCGGCAGCGACGACACCGAGACGATGGGTCGTCAAGGCTCGCTGACCACGCTGATCCTGCAGCAGTGATCGTCGACGTGGCGCGTCGACGAGCGGTCGCGAGCGCGATCGTCTCGCGACGCGCCCCCGTCGTCACCTAGTGCTCCGGCCCCGAGCGGATCGTCTCGACGAGCAGCTCGATCAGCTCGTTGCGCGTGACCGAGATGTAGCAGAGCGCGAGCACGGCGACGGCGCACCCGACGACGTGGAGCGCCGCGCGCAGGCGCACTGGACGAGCCCGCGCGCGCAGGAGATCGAGCGTCGTGCCCGACAGCCACGCGAGCGCGAGGCCGCCGAGCGTGATCGTCGTGACCGTCGGCGCGATCGCCGGCCGCGCGAGGTGCGCGACCGCGAGCAACAGCGCGGCGAGCGGCACGAGGAACCACACCTCGAGCGGCGGGCGCAGCGCGGGCCACCGGCGACCACCGCGCAGGCTCGCCTCCGCGAGCGAGCCGAGAAGGCCCGCGGCGACGAGCGCGACCGCGAACCACGCGGCGAGGTACAGCCGGGACAGCAGGCGGCCGCGGCGCGCGGCGGCGAACAGGTCCTCGCGCAGGATGCGATCGCCGAGCGTGGCC
>Ga0164243_10003139_pt1 | contig 26636 bp, 22 predicted proteins | sample OricompcompostOP_FD_108781 | JGI IMG/M metagenome (GOLD analysis project Ga0164243, IMG submission 108781) | Organic Plus compost microbial communities from Emeryville, California, USA - Original compost - Organic plus compost (OP) | ecosystem: Engineered > Solid waste > Mixed feedstock >...
GGCGGGCGTCGAGGTGAGGCTCGCCGGCGTCCGGCCCGCCGTGCGCCGGACGCTCGAGCGCGACGGCGTGGTCGAGCAGGTCGGCGCCGACCACCTGCACGGCAACGTGCACCGGGCCCTCGCGGCGCTGTCGCCCGTCGCACCGCCGGACCCGGCCGGTCGGGAGCCCGGGGCCGCGGAGGTGCGCGACGCGGTGCGCCCGGCGGAGAGCGAGCCGTCGTAGCGCCGCTACTCCCCCACGTACGCCGCGAGGTGCTCGCCCGTGAGCGTGGAGCGCCCGGCGACGAGGTCCGCCGGGGTGCCCTCGAACACGACGCGCCCGCCGTCGTGCCCGGCGCCGGGGCCGAGGTCGATGATCCAGTCGGCGTGCGCCATCACGGCCTGGTGGTGCTCGATGACGATCACCGACTTCCCGGCGTCGACGATCCGGTCGAGGAGCCCGAGGAGCTGCGCGACGTCCGCCAGGTGCAGCCCGGTCGTCGGTTCGTCGAGGACGATCACCCCGCCCTTGTCCCCCAGGTGCGTCGCGAGCTTGAGCCGCTGGCGCTCGCCGCCCGACAGCGTGGTGAGCGGCTGCCCGATGGTGAGGTAGCCCAGCCCGACGTCGGTGAGACGGCCGAGGACGGTCCGGGCCGCCGGGACGCGTGACTCCCCCGCGGAGAAGAACTCCTCGGCGTCGGCCGCGGACATCGCGAGGACCTCGCTGATGTCCTTGCCGCCGAGGCGGTACTCGAGCACCGACGCCTGGAACCGTCGTCCCTCGCACTCCTCGCAGACCGTCGCGACGCCCGCCATCATCCCGAGGTCCGTGTACACGACGCCGGCCCCGTTGCACGTGGGGCACGCGCCCTCGGAGTTCGCGCTGAACAGCGCGGGCTTGACGCCGTTCGCCTTGGCGAACGCCTTGCGGATCGGGTCCAGCAGCCCCGTGTAGGTCGCCGGGTTGCTGCGCCGCGACCCGCGGATCGCGGTCTGGTCGACGTGCACCACGCCGTCCCGCCCGACGACCGACCCGGTGATCAACGAGCTCTTGCCCGAGCCCGCGACCCCGGTCACCACGACGAGCACCCCGAGCGGGACGTCGACGTCGACGTCCCGGAGGTTGTGGGAGCTCGCCCCGCGGACCTCGAGCACGCCCGACGGCGCCCGCACCGACGTCTTGAGCGTCGCCCGGTCGTCGAGGTGCTTCCCCGTCAGGGTGCCGCTCGTGCGCAGCCCCTCCACGGTGCCCTCGTAGACGATCCGGCCGCCCGCGCTGCCCGCACCCGGCCCGAGGTCGACCACGTGGTCGGCGATCGCGATCATCTCCGGCTTGTGCTCGACGACGAGCACCGTGTTGCCCTTGTCCCGCAGCTGCCGCAGGAGGTCGTTCATGCGGACGATGTCGTGCGGGTGCAGCCCGACGGACGGCTCGTCGAACACGTACGTGACGTCCGTGAGCGCGGACCCGAGGTGCCGGATCATCTTGGTGCGCTGCGCCTCTCCCCCGGACAGCGTCCCCGACGGGCGGTCCAGGCTCAGGTACCCGAGCCCGATGCCGACGAACGAGTCCAGGGTGTCCGCGAGCGCCTCGAGGAGGGGTGCGGCGGACGGTTCGTCGAGGCCGCGGACCCAGGTGGCGAGGTCGCTGATCTGCATGGCGCAGGCGTCGGCGATGCTGATGCCGTGGACCTTGGAGGAGCGGGCGCCCTCGTTGAGGCGGGTGCCGTGGCACTCGGGGCAGGTGGTGAAGGTGACGGCGCGTTCGACGAAGGCGCGGATGTGGGGCTGCATGGCGTCGACGTCCTTGGAGAGCATCGACTTGGTGATCTTGGGGATGAGGCCTTCGTAGGTGACGTTGATGCCCTCGACCTTGATCCGGGTGGGTTCCTTGTAGAGCAGGTCGTGGAGCTGGCGCTTGGTGAAGTCGCGGATGGGGGTGTCGGGGTCGAAGAACCCGCAGCCGCGGAAGATCCGCCCGTACCAGCCGTCCATGGTGTAGCCGGGGATGGTGAGGGCGCCGTCGTTGAGGGATCGGGTGTCGTCGTAGAGGGCGGTGAGGTCGAAGTCCTGGACGGTGCCGCGGCCCTCGCAGCGGGGGCACATGCCGCCGACGATGCGGAACTCGGCGCGCTGCTTGGCGGTCGCGGCGCCGCGTTCGACGGTGATGGCGCCGGCGCCGCTCGCGGAGGCGACGTTGAAGGAGAACGCCTGGGGGGATCCGAGGTGGGGCTGGCCGAGGCGGCTGAACAGGATCCGGAGCATGGCGTTGGCGTCGGTGACGGTGCCGACGGTGGAGCGGGGGTTCGCGCCGAGTCGTTCCTGGTCGACGACGATCGCGGTGGTCAGGCCGTCGAGGACGTCGACGTCGGGGCGGGCGAGGGTGGGCATGAAGCCTTGGACGAACGCGCTGTAGGTCTCGTTGATGAGGCGCTGCGACTCGGCGGCGACGGTGCCGAACACGAGGGAGCTCTTCCCGGAGCCGGAGAGCCCGGTGAAGACGGTGAGCCGCCGTTTGGGGAGCTCGACGGAGACGTCCTTGAGGTTGTTGACGCGTGCGCCGTGGACGCGGATGCGGTCGTGGCGGTCGGCGAGCTCGGTCATCGGGCCGCCTGCTGGACGCGGACGAGGTTGCCGGACGGGTCGCGGAACGCGCAGTCGCGCACCCCGTAGGGCTGGTCGGTGGGTTCCTGGACGACCTCGACGTCGTGGGCCTGCACGCGTTCGAAGAGCGCGTCGAGGTCGGAGGCGGCGAGGTTGATCGACGCGAAGGTCCCCTTGGCCATCATCTCCGCGATGGTGCGGCGTTCGTCGTCGGTCACGTCGGGGGCGGCGTCGGGCGGGTACAGCACGATCGAGGTCTCCGGGTGCCCGGCGGGGCCCACGGTGATCCAGTGCATGCCCTTGTAGCCGACGTCGTTCCTGACCTCGAAGCCGAGCGCGTCACGGTAGAACGCGACCGCGGCGTCGGGGTCGTCATGCGGCAGCAGCGCCGAGTGAATCGTGATGTCCATGACGGTCACGCTACGGGCGGCCGGACGGCGCCGCTTCTCGATTCCTGACGGGTCGGGTGACCTGCTTGGCGACGCACGACGGCATGCCGTCCGTGGCGTGCGCCTCCTGGTCGCGGTAGACGCTGGGCGGCATCCCGACGAGCTCGGTGAAGCGGGTGCTGAAGGTGCCGAGGGACTGGCAGCCGACGGCGAAGCACACCTCGGTCACGCTGAGGTCCCCGCGGCGCAGGAGCGCCATCGCCCGTTCGATGCGCCGGGTCATGAGGTAGCTGTACGGGGAGACGCCGAACGCGAGCCGGAACTGGCGGCTGAGGTGCCCGGCGGACAGGTGCACCCCGCGCGCGAGGGACTCGACGTCGAGGGGCTGCGCGTACTCGCGGTCGATCCGGTCCCGGACGCGGCGCAGCAGCGCCAGGGTGCGCAGACGGTCCTCGTCCGCCGGTGAGCTGCCCATCCCCCGATCGTGCCACGGACTGCCCCGACCGTGGACGACCGGGGTTTTCGTCGGCTGTCCGGCCCCGGGAAGGTCTGGGGGTACGGCGGTGTTGTCTCCCTCGTGGTCGACGCGGCGCGCGCGGACGACGCGGCGCCCAGGACGCCCACGCGGGCGCGGTGACCCGGGCCCCCCGACCGGCCCCTTCACGGGACCTTCACCAGCCGACGTGCATCGGACGGAACACTCCGGCAAAGTTACGCGTTGGTACCCTCGGAAACTTGTGCACCCGGCCGTATCCCGGCCGCGGTCGCACCGACGGGCCCGACCCGGCCCGGACGACGACGGCAAGACAACCATCATGTGGAGGACGACATGGCAGACCGCTCGCTGCGCGGCATGAGCATCGGTGCGAAGAGCATGGAGTCCGACGAGGGCGTGGACTTCGCGCCCCGGTTCCAGGCGCACTACGACTGCCCCAACGGGCACACCATCATCCTCCCGTTCTCGGTCGAGGCCGAGGTGCCCCCGACCTGGGAGTGCCGGTGCGGCGAGGAGGCGCTCCTGCGTGACGCCGAGCGCCCCGAGGCGAAGGCCACCAAGCCGCAGCGCACCCACTGGGACATGCTCCTGGAGCGTCGCACGATCAAGGAGCTCGAGGAGCTCCTCGACGAGCGTCTCGAGCTCCTGCGCGCCGGTAAGCTCCGCCGCAGCGCCTGACCCGCACGCCGGCCCGCCGGCACCGCACGACGAAGGCTCCCGACCGCACCGTCGGGAGCCTTCGTCGTGCGCGGGAGAGCCCGGTCAGGCCCGGCGCTCGCGGCCCGCGAGGGCGCGCAGCTGCTCGAGGCGGTGCGCTGCACCCCACCGGGTCACGTTCACCAGGGCCTCGCCGACGATGTTGCCGCTCATCTTCGACGTCCCGGCCTCACGCTCCACGAACGTGATCGGCACCTCCGCGATCCGGCCGCCGGAGCGCAGGATCCGCCAGGTCATGTCGACCTGGAAGCAGTAGCCCTGCGACGACACCGTGTCCAGGTCGATCGCCTTGAGCGTCGCGGCCCGGTACGCGCGGAACCCGCCCGTGGCGTCGTGCACGGGCATGCCCATCGCGAGCCGCGTGTAGGTGTTGGCCCCGCGCGAGAGCACCTCGCGGCGCAGCGGCCAGTTCACCACCCGCCCGCCCGGCACCCACCGCGACCCGACGACGCCGTCGACGTCGGGGTCCTCGAGCGCCGCGAGCAGCCGCGGCAGGTCCTCGGGGCGGTGCGACCCGTCGGCGTCCATCTCCACGACGACGTCGTACCCGCGGTCCAAGGCCCACCGGAAGCCCGCGATGTACGCGGTGCCGAGGCCCTGCTTGCCGCTGCGGTGCAGCACGTGCACCGCCGGGTCGGTGGCGGCCCACCCGTCCGCGAGCTCCCCGGTCCCGTCGGGGCTGCCGTCGTCGACGACGAGGAAGTCCGCGTCGGGCACCGCCGCGCGGAGCCGCTCGTACGTGACGGGCAGGGAGTCGCGCTCGTCGTACGTCGGGGTCACGACCAGGACACGCAGGTCACGGGCCACGCTGGGTGCCTACCTCTCGCCGGGGAGGCGCCGGCGCGTCCGCGCGCGACGCAGGGAGCCGATCATCCCACCGACCACCAGGAGCGCCGCAAGCGCGGCCACGCCGCGTGCGGGCCACTCACCGGCCCGCACGGCGGGCGTGATGCTGGTGCGCAGCGGGAGGTCGGCGGTGAGCTGGGCGGGCTCGAACAGCCCGGTCCGCTGCAGGACGACGCCGCTCGGCGACACGACCGCGCTCACGCCGACCGTGGACGCCTGGACCGCGGCACGGCCCGTCTCCATGGCCCGGAACCGCGTCATCTGCAGCTGCTGCGTCGACTCCGCCGTGTACCCGAAGGACGCGTTGTTCGTCTGGACGACGATGACCTCGCTGCCCAGCTTCACGGACTGCTCGACGATCGAGTCGTAGGCGACCTCGAAGCAGATCACGGTCGAGAACGGCACGTCGCGGCCCAGCCGCTCGGACGGCAGCGTCATGAGCGCCGGCCCGTGGCCGGGGAGCATGTCGGTCTGCACCTCCTCGACCGACGCCGAGAAGTGCCGGACGAAGCCCCGGAGCGGGATGTACTCGCCGAACGGGACCGGGTGCTGCTTCACGTACCGGTCGATGACGCCCTGCTGCGGGTCCCACAGCAGCGACACGTTGTACCGGCCGCCCGTCGCGGGGTACTCCTGGGCGCCCACGAGGATCGGGGCGCCGACGGCCTTCGCGGCGTCGCCGATCGCCTGGCCGACGTCCACGTACTTCTGCGGGTCGTAGTCCGAGCCGTTCTCGGGCCAGACCACCAGGTCCAGGTCGCCCTGCTGCACGTGGTCGAGCAGGTCGTAGGTGCCGGACAGGTGGTTGCGCAGCACCTCGCCCGCGTTGTCGAACGCGCTCGCGCCCGGCTTGGAGACGTTCCCCTGGACCATCCCGACCTTGAGCTGCCCGGCCTGCGGGAGCACGTCCAGGCCGACGCTGAGGGGCGCCACGACGAGCACGAACGCGACGGCCATCCCCAGGACGACCCCGACGACCCGCAGGCGGACGGCGCGCAGGACGACGATCCCGAGGACCGTGCCCACGACCGCGACGACGAACGAGACGAGGACCGTGCCCCCGAGGGGCGCGAGCCGGCCGACCGGCGAGTCGACCTGCGTGAACGCGAGCCGCCCCCACGGGAAGCCGCCCCACGGCCACGCGGACCGCAGCGCCTCGACCCCCACGTACACGACGGGGAAGGCGACGGCTTCCCACCAGCCGCCCCGGTGACCGGGGCGCAGCCCGCGCGCGAGGCTCCAGGCGATGCCGAGGAGCGCGACGAACAGCGCCTCGGAGACGCTCAGCGCGAGCCACGCCACCACGCCGGCCGCGACGTTCGACCACCACAGGTGCGCCGGGAAGAACGCCAGCCCGAACACGAGCCCCACGAGCCCGTTCCACCACGTCCCGCGCCGCTGCAGCGCCACGTACAGCAGGGCGACGGCCACGAACACGAGGCCCCACACGTCGGCGTCGGGGAAGGCGAAGAAGAGGGCACCGCCGCCGGCGGCCGCCAGGACTAGCGAGAGCAGACGGCCCGGAGCCGGTGGGGACGAGCGTGGCACCCGTGAAGGTTACGCCACGCAGGTGGGGGCGGGTTCCGCCGAAGATGCCGGCCGGCTCGCGCGTCCTTCGTGCCGTGCACGACTGCCACCCGTCGTGCACGTTTTCTACTGAACGCGCGAGCCGACCTGAGCTCTGTGAGCCGTTCCGGGCGGGACGTGGCGTGTGGCCGTCCCGCCGGGACCCCCAGGCCTGCACACCGTCCGAACCTAACGCGCCCCGCTCCCCTGGTTCAAGAGGCGCGAGCGAACCGGCTCGGTCAGCCGAGCTCGTCGTGCAGCACGACCCCTGCCCGCACGGTCTGCAGGCAGCGCGGGGTCGGCAGGTCGGGGTCCAGGTCAGGCAGCAGGGGCGTGCCCGCACGGGCCTCGGCGCTCCACGACGACATGCTCCCGGGCGCCGCCTGGACGGTCAGGTGCTCGGCGTCCCACACGGCGAGGTGCGCCGGCGCCCCGACGCGGAGCTGGCCCGCCCCCGTGCCGTCGAGGCCCGCGATCCGCCAGCCGCCGCGCGTGTGCGCGTTGAACGCCGCCCGCGCCGAGAGCCGCTGCTCGGGCTCCGGGTGGAACACCGCCCCGCGCACGCCCGCCCACGGGTCGAGCGCCGTCACCGGCGTGTCGGAGCCGAAGGCCAGCGGGACGCCCGACGCCGCGAGGTCCGCGAGCGGGCTCAGGTCGGCCGCCCGGGTCGCGCCCAGCCGCTCCGCGTACATGCCGTGCGGGCCGCCCCAGGCCGTCACGAACGCGGGCTGGACGCTGAGGCTCAGCCCGAACACCAGCATCGCCGCCAGCGCCCTCGCGTCCACGAGCAGCGCGTGCTCGATGCGGTGCCGGCCCGCCGCGACCGCCTGCTGGCCGTGCACCTCCGCGGCGATCTCGAGGCCCAGGAGGAACTCGTCCATGCCCCGGTCGCCGATCACGTGGAACCCGCCGGGCACCCCGGCGGCCGCGACCGCGACGAGGTGGTCGCAGATCTCCTGGGCGCCCAGGAACAACGAGCCGGTCCCGCCGGCGGGGTCGTCGCGGTACGGCGAGCGGACGGCCGCCGTGCGGGACCCGAACGACCCGTCGACGGTGAGGTCGCCCGCGATCCCCGTGAGGCCCGGCACGTCGGCGAGCAGCGCGCGGGCGTCGTCCACCGTCGAGCACAGCTCGCCCCGGTAGCCGACGACGAGCGGCAGCGCCGACTCCGCGTCCGCGGTCATCGCGATCAGCTCGCGCAGGCCCGCGCGGGTGTCGGCGGCGGGGGTGCTCATCTCGTGCAGCGCGACGATGCCGCGCCGCGCCGCCTCCTCCAGGACCGCCCGGTACAGGGCCGTGCGGCGCACGGGCGCCAGGTCGCGCGCCACCTCGCGGGCCCGGTCGTACGCCGGCCCGCGCACGAGGCCGTCGTCGGACCAGCCCGGCGCGCCGACCACGCCCGCGCGCTCCGCGAGGCTCGTGCTCACCACGGCCGAGTGGGCATCGACCCGCACCGCGTACACCGGGGCGCCGCCGCACGCCGCGTCGAGCTCGGCGCGCGTGAACGGCCCCGCGTCGCCCCAGGCGCTGTCGTCCCAGCCGTGGGCGAGCAGCACCTCGCCCGACCGGGCGTCGAGGTCGGCCGCGGCCTCCCGCAGCCGGGACAGGGCGTCGGCGGGCGAGGACACGCCCGCGGCCGTCCCCAGGTCGACACCCACGGCGGCCAGCCCCGTCTCCAGGACGTGGGTGTGGGCGTCGACGAACGCCGGGGTCACCAGCGCGCCGTCGAGCTCGACGACGCGGTCGGCGCGGGCCGCGAAGCCGTCCGCGGTGTCGTTCGCGCCGACCCAGGCGACGACGCCGTCGTCGACGAGCACGGCCTCCGCGAAGGGGTCCTGGGGCGAGTGGACGACACCGCCCCGGTACAGGATCGAGGTCACCGCCCGACCCTATCCGGACCGGCGCCCGCGAGCGCCCGGACCTGCGTCGTCACCGACGGACGTCACACCGAGGAGTACGCCACGACGCCGCGCAGCAGCGCGTGCTGCGCGTCCCGCGCGGTCGAGCGCAGCGCCGAGCTGGGCGCCGCCTGCGCGATCTGGTCGAGCACGTCGACGACCTGCTTGCACCAGCGCACGAAGTCGCCGGCCGCGATCTCGGAGCCCTGCAGGACGGCGTCGAGGCGCCGGCCGTTCGCCCACCGGTGCACGGCCGCCACGAGCCCGAGGTCCAGGCGCCGCGTCGCGTCGATCCGGTGCGTGGCCTCGAGGTCGCCCAGGCGCGACCAGATCCGGGTCGTCGCGTCGAGGGCGCGCGCGAGCCGGCCGTCGGGTCCGCCGGGCACGTACGGCTCGCTGCCGTCGTCGCGGCGCCCGTCGTACACGACGGCGCACACGGCCGCAGCGAGCCCCGCGGCGTCGAGGTCGTCCCAGGCGTGCCGGCGCAGGCACTCGGCCAGCAGCAGGTCGTTCTCGGCGTACAGGCGGCGCAGCCAGCGGCCGTCCCGCGTCACGCGGAGCTCGCCCGGCCCGTGGTCCTCCGCGGCCGCGAGGTATCCCAGCTCGAGCAGCACGTCGCAGGTCCGGTCGAAGACCTTCGCGATCGACCCGGTGCGCGACTCGATCCGCCGCACCAGCGCCCGGTGCTCGCCCGCGAGCCGCTCGTACCGCTCGCCCCAGCGGGCGTGGTCCTCGCGGTCCGGGCACGCGTGGCACGGGTGGGCGCGCAGCGCGGCCCGCAGGCGGGCGAGCTCGGCGTCGTCCGCCGCGGTGCTGCCGCGACCGCGCCGCGCCTGGCCGCGCCGCTGGGCGCCGGGTTGGGTCCGCCCGTCGGAGAGCGCGTTGCGCATCGACGACACCAGGTCCTTGCGGTGGCGCGCGTTGCGGGCGTTGAAGCCCTTGGGCACGCGGACGGTCGCGACGACCGCGATGCCGCCCGGTGCGTCGGCGAGGGTCAGGCGCTTGGCCCGGCCCTCGCTCGTCAGGACCGTGGGGCTCGGTCCGTCGAACCCGCCCCCGCGCCCCCGGTCCACCACCACGACGTAGCCGGCCCGGCGCCCCGACGGGACCTCGACGACGTCCCCGGTCCGCAGCTTCTCGAAGGCCGCGGCGACCTCGGCGCGCCGGCTCGCGGACGCCGCGCGCGACAGCTCGGCCTCGCGGGCGGAGATCTGGCGCCGGATCCCGAGGTACTCCGCGAAGTCCCCGCGGTCGCACGTCATGGCCTTCTGGTAGCCCTGGAGGGCCTCGGCGTGCGCCTGGGCCTGCTTGGCCAGCCCGACGACGCCGCGGTCCGCCTGGAACTGCGCGAACGACGTCTCCAGGACCTCGCGCGCCCGGTCGCGGCCCACCTGCGCGACGAGGTTGACCGCCATGTTGTACGTCGGGTGGAAGCTCGAGCGCAGCGGGTACAGGCGCTTGGACGCGAGCCCCGCGAGGGCGACCGGGTCGAGCCCGTGGTGGTCGACGACGACGGCGTGCCCCTCGACGTCGATGCCGCGGCGCCCCGCACGGCCCGTGAGCTGGGTGTACTCGCCCGGCGTGACGTCGACGTGCTGCGAGCCGTCCCACTTGACGAGCTTCTCGAGCACCACCGACCGGGCCGGCATGTTGATGCCGAGCGCGAGCGTCTCCGTCGCGAACACGGCCTTGACGAGACCCCGGCTGAACAGCTCCTCGACGGTCTCCTTGAACAGCGGCAGCATGCCCGCGTGGTGCGCCGCGATGCCGCGCGCGAGCGCCTCGACCCACGCGTGGTACCCGAGCACCTCGAGGTCCTCGCCGGGGATCGTCGCCGAGCGCTCCTCGACCACGAGCCGGATCTCCGCCTCCTCCTGCGGCGAGGTGAGCCGGAGCCCCGCCGCCAGGCACTGCCCGACGGCGTCCTCGCAGCCCGCGCGGGAGAAGATGAAGTAGATCGCGGGCAGCAGGCCGTCCTCGTCGAGCGCGTCGACGACCGCGAAGCGCGGCGCCCCGCGCCGGCCGAACCCGCCCCGCGGACCGCCGCCGCCACCGCGGTACCCGCGGTCCCCGGGCCCGCGCCGGCCGCGGCCGCGTCGCACGTCGGCGCCCTCGAGGCCGCGCGCCGAGCGGAACACCGCGAGGAGCTCGGGGTTGATCGGCGGGTTCACGCCCGGGTCGGTCGGGTCGACCGTCCCGGCGTACAGGTCGAGGAGCCGGGGCGTCGCGACCGGGCCGCCGCCCGAGCCGCGCCCGACGAGCACGTGCTGCCACAGCGGCACCGGGCGGTGCTCGGAGACCACGACGGCGGTGTCGCCGCGGACCATCTCGAGCCACTCGCCGAACTCCTCCGCGTTGGACACGGTCGCGGACAGCGAGACGAGCTGGACGTCGTCGGCGAGGTGGATGATCACCTCTTCCCACACGGGGCCGCGGAACCGGTCGGCGAGGTAGTGCACCTCGTCCATCACGACGAACGCGAGGCCGTCGAGCGTGCGCGAGCCCGCGTACAGCATGTTGCGGAGCACCTCGGTCGTCATCACGACGACGGGCGCCTCGCCGTTGATCGTGGTGTCGCCGGTGAGCAGACCGACCCGGTCGGCGCCGTAGCGCCGCACGAGGTCGTTGTACTTCTGGTTCGACAGCGCCTTGATCGGCGTCGTGTAGAACGCCTTGCGCCCCGACGTCACCGCGAGGTGGACGGCGAACTCCCCCACGACCGTCTTGCCCGCGCCCGTCGGTGCGGCGACGAGGACGCCGCGCCCCTCCTCGAGCGCCTCGCAGCCGCGCACCTGGAAGTCGTCGAGCGTGAAGCCCAGCAGCTCGCGGAACTCCTCGAGCTGGGTCCACGCGCGCCCGCCCCGCGCGCGGCGCCGGGCCTCGCGCTCGCGGGAGGCCGCGTAGCGCTCCGCCGGGGACAGGGTCTCGGGGTCGGGTCCCGCGGAGCGGCCCGGGCGGCCGTGCGTGGGGGTCGTGCGGTCGGGTGCAGCGGCCATACCGCCAGCCTACGGTGCGGCGGCGGCGCACCGGGCGACGCCGGGCCGGGGCGTCAGCGCGCGGCGGGGGCCAGCACGCGCAGCGCGCCCGGGACGACGCGCACCTCGCGCGGGAGCGGGCCGACGAGCTCGCCGTCCGCGAACGCCGGCGGCGGGGCGACGCCCTGGTCGGTCGGCTCGAGGCGGACCCGCACGACGCGGCGCACGTCCACGACGGGGTGCCCGACGTGCTTGCCCGCGTAGGTGAGCGGGAACACCCGCAGCGCGCCGTGGCGGGACAGGGGGCCGGCGAGCACGAGGTCGAGGTCGCCGTCGTCCACGAGGGCGTCGGGCGCGATGCGGATGCCGCCGCCGATCGCGGGCCCGTTCGCGACCGCGACCAGGGTGCCCGGCGAGTCCCAGACCGAGGTGACGGTGCCCCCGTCGGCGCGCGACTCGATCGTCAGGCGGTAGCCGAAGGGCCGGAAGCGGGCGAGCTCCCGGAGGGCGGCCACGGCGTACCTGGCGCGCCCTCGCGGGCGCCGCATGGCGTTCGCCCGGGCGTTCACCGCGGCGTCGAGCCCCGCGGACAGCACGCCGCAGAACCAGCGCGGCTCCTCGTCCGGGTCGTCCGACGTGACGCGGGCCGCGTCGACGACGCGCGGGCCGGCGTCGAGCGCCCGCGTCAGCGCGTCCACGGCGCCGTCGACGTCCCGGACGGGAAGGCGCAGGGCGCGGGCGTAGTCGTTGCCCGAGCCGGCCGCGACCACCCCGAGCGGCGTGGTCGTGCCCGCGCACGCGTTGGCGCCCAGGTGCACCATGCCGTCGCCGCCGACGACGACGAGCGCGTCGAGGCCGTCCGCGACGGCGGCGCGCGCCCGGGCGAGGGCGTCGTCGAAGCTCGACCCGGACAGCTCGCGCACCTCGAAGCCGCGCTCGCGCAGCCGGGCGAGCGTGCGGGCGCCGGCGCGGTCGGCGTGGCCCCGGTGGGCCGTCGGATTGACGACGACCCCCAGGACGCGTGGGCTCATACGGCGAGCCGCTCGGCGTCGTCGCGGGCCACGCGACGGTCGTGCAGCGCGCTCACGCCGACGGCGGCGAAGTAGAGCAGGCACATGGGGATCGCGACGATGATCATCGTGATCGCGTCCGGGGTGGGCGTCATGACCGCCGAGAACAGGAAGACCAGGAACACCGCCCACCGCCAGCCCGCGAGCAGCGTCCGGGCGCTCACCAGGCCGACGAAGTTCAGCGCGACCAGGATCACGGGCAGGACGCACGCGATGCCGAAGGCGAGGATCAGCCGCATCACGAAGCTCAGGTAGCCCTGCGCGTCGGTGAGGTTGCTCGCCCCGTCGGGCACGAAGTCGGTGAGGATCGTCACGGCGCGCGGCAGCATGAGCCACGCCATGAACGCGCCGCCCGCGAACAGCGGCACGGCCGCGCCCAGGAAGCCGACGGCGTAGCGCCGCTCCTTGCGCGTCAGCCCCGGCGTCACGAAGGCCCAGAGCTGGTACAGCCACCACGGGCTCGTGATCAGGACGCCCAGGAAGAGCGAGACCTTGATCTGCATGTCGAGGGCGCTCGCGAGCCCCGTGAAGTTGAGCCGGACGTCCTTGCCCGCCTCCGTGGCCGCGTCGAGCAGCGGCTGCTGCAGGGCCTCGAAGACGGGCGTGTAGCAGAACCACCCGACGACGGCGCCGACCACGAGGCCGAGCGCCGCGAGCACGACACGCTTGCGCAGCTCACGCAGGTGCGCGAGCAGGGGCATCCGCCCCTCGGGGTTGGCGCGGCGTGAGCTGCGCGCCACCGTCAGCTCGACGGGGTCGCGTCGTCCTTCGGGGACGCGACAGGGTTCGTGCCCGGGGCGATGTGGGGCTCACGGTCGTACAGCAGCCCCGGTGCGGGGGCCGGCTGGGACGGGGCCCCCGGCTGCGCGGGCGCCGCGGGACCCGGCTGCGCCTGCTGCGGCAGGGCCGCGGGCTGCGCGGGCGCCTGCGACGGCGAACCCGAGTCCTCCGTGAGGTCCTTGACCTCGTTCTTGAAGATCTTCATCGACTGGCCGACGCTCTTCGCGAGGTCCGGGAGGCGACGCGCCCCGAACAAGAGCAGCACGACGACGAGCAAGACGATGACGTGCCAGGGCTTCACAGCGACACCACTCCCTGATGGATCGACGGTCCCGGCGCCTGCCGGCCGTCCGCGGCCTCCTCGCCGGACCGCTCACCCCATCGTAGAGCCTGTGCGGCCGGGCCCCGGCACCCGGGCGGACCGACGCGGCCGGACGGGCGGACGCCTCAGCGGTTGAACTCGCTCCACCGCTCGTAGGTCGCCTGGTGGGAGGCGCGCCGCCGGGCGCGGCGCTCGTCGCGCTCGAGGCGCAGGGTGAGGAGCCGGGCCCGGTGCTCGGCGGGGTCGTCGAAGAGCGTCGGCCGGATCTCCTCCTGCGCCGCCTGCTGGGCCGCGACGGCCGCGTCGATGCCCCGCGACAGGTCCTCGAACGCGCGCCCCGCGGCGGACAGCTCGCGGAGCAGCCCCTTCCCGGCCCGCCACAGGCGCAGCCCGACGAGCACGAACGTCGCCACCGCGCCCAGCGCGAGCAGCCACCACACGAGCGTCCACACGGTCATGCCCGTCCCCCTCGTCCGCCGTCGTCGTCCTGACCCTGCTCCTGACCCAGCCGAGCGTAGGCGCCGAGCGCGGCGCGCGCGGCCTCGGCGACGTCGACCGCCGGCCACGGGGGGTCGACCGACCGCACGTGCCGGGCCTGCTGGAGCAGCAGGTGGCGCAGCCAGACCGGGTCGGCCACGCGGAGCGTGACCTCGAACGTGCCGTCCTCCCGGTTGCGGACCGACTCGACCGGTACCTCCTCGGCGACCCAGCGGGCCGGGGAGTCGAACACGATCGTCACGAGCTCGGCGGACTCGTCGGGCACGAACGCCACCCGCTCGACGTCGCCGCCGTGCGCCTCCACCGGCACGTCGAGCGCCTCGGCCTCGAGGATCCGGTCGAGCCGGAAGGTGCGCTGGTCGTTCGAGCGGTAGCACCAGGCCAGGAGGTAGGAGTGCTCGTCCTCCGTCACGAGGCGCAGCGGGTCGACGTCGCGCTCGCTCGAGACGTCCGCGGCCGTCACGTACCGGATCCGCAGCCGGCGGCCGCGCACCAGGGCGTCGCGCACGGTGGCGGCGACGGCCGGGTCGCCCTCGAGCGCGAGCTCGACGTCGACCGCGGCGGCGGCCTCTCCCGTGGCGTCGGTGAGCTTCTCGAGCGCCGAGTCGACGACGGACCGCGCGCCCGGCCCCGCCGTCGCGATCGCGGACCGCAGGGCGCGGAGCGCCGCGACGAGGGCCACGGCCTCGCGGGTCCCGAGCCGCAGCGGCCGGGTCATCCCCCGGGCCTCGACGAGCCGCACGACGCCGCGCTCGAGGGCGCCGGCGTCGAAGTCCAGGAGGTCGTCGGGCCAGTAGCCGGGCGTGCCGGAGACCCAGAGCGCGTCGACGTCGTCGAGGACCTGCCGCGGCGAGACGCCGAAGCGCCGCGCCAGGTCGTCGACCGTGACCGCGCCGGCCGCGTCGAGGTACGCGACCATGCCCAGCAGGCGCACGAGGCGCTCGTCGGCGCGTTCAGCCACGGTCCACCCCCGTCTCGTCGTCGGCCTCCCGCGGTCCGTCGCCCGCGCCGTCGAGGCTCGCCGCCGTGCGCAGCCGGGCCACGACCGCGTCCCGCAGGTCGGGCGGGTCCAGCACGACGATCGCGTCGGCGTACCCCGCCAGCTCGGACGCGAAGCCCGCGAGGCCCGTGAACGGCACCTCGAGCACGTCCCGGCCGTCGGCGGTCACGGGGTCCTCGGCGACGTCGCCCGAGGACGCGCGCTCCGGGCGCGTGGCGCGTGCACGGACCGCCCCGGCGCGCTCGGGCACGACCGCGAGCCGCGCGACCCGCTCCCGCCCCCCGCGACCGGACAGGAAGGCGTCGACGTCGAGCTCGGCGGGCGGCTCGAACGACCGCGGCGCGCCGCTCGCCCGCACGTTGCCCTCGATCCGGCTCAGCCGGAACGCGCGCGGCGCCTCACGGTCGCGGTCGCGCCCGAGGACGTACCAGCCGCCGCGGCGCGCCGCGAGCCGCCACGGCTCGACCTCGCGCTCGCGCACCTCCCCCGTCGACGCCGCCCGGTAGGTGAAGCGCACGGGACGGCGGTCCTGGATCGCGTCGAGGAGCGGCCCGAACGCCCGCCCCGCGGCCCGGACCCGGGGGGTCAGGCCGGCGACGACGTCGGTCCCCGCGTCCCCGACGCCCGGGTCGCCCCGGCCCGCGGCGCGGAGCTTGGTCAGGGCGCGCGCGGTGTCCGTCCGCAGCGTCTTGTCCTGCCAGAACTGCGCGGCGAGCGACAGCACGCCGAGCTCGGCGGACGTCAGGTCGACGGGAGCGAGGGTGTACGCGTCGAGGTCGACGCGGTACCCGACGTCGTCGCTGTGGCCGCCCGCGTCCACGGTCAGGACGGGGATCCCGAGCTCGCGCAGCGTGTCCTTGTCCCGCTCGAACATCCGCTCGAAGGCGTCGGGCGAGGGGGCGTCCCCGTACCCGGCCACGGACGTGCGCACCTGTTGCTTGCTCATCGACGACGGCGCGTTGACGAGCGCGATGACGAGGTTCAGCAGGCGTTCGGCCGGCGGGATCTGGGAGGGCATCGGCACCACGCTACTGGCCTGTAGCGTTGCTGTGTGATCACGTGGCGCTCGGGGACGGTGGTGTCGCACGGGCGGAGCTGGCCCGGCGCGCTCGAGATGACGGTCCGGCTGACCGGGGAGGACCCTCGGGAGGCTGCCGACGACGTGCCCGCCGCCGAGGTCCGCGCCCTCGCCTACACCGGACTGGTGGGTGAGCCGGCGCCCGGGTCGCGGGTCCTCCTCAACGTGGGAGCGCTGCGCCGCGGCCTCGGGACCGGCGGCTACGCGCTCGTCGTCGCCCCCGCCGACGACCTGCCCGCCGACCCGCCGCCCGGACCGGGCCATCTCGTCAAGGCCCGGTACACGCCGCTGCAGACGCTCGTGCTCGGCGTCGACGAGCAGGAGTCCCCGCACCACGACACCCTCCGCGAGGCCGACGACCTGGGCGGCCTGCCCGTCGTGGTCGCGGACCTCCACTCCGCGCTCCCCGCGATCCTCGCCGGCGCGCGCCACGCCGCGGCGGTCGCCGGGCGCCGTCCGCCGCGCGCGGTCTACGTCATGACCGACGGCGGCGCGCTGCCGGCCGCGTTCTCCCGCACCGTCGCGGGCCTGCGGGAGGCCGGGTGGCTCGACGCGAGCGTCACGGTCGGGCAGGCGTTCGGCGGCGACCTCGAGGCCGTGACGGTGCACACGGGGCTCCTCGCGGCGCGCCACGTCGCGGACGCCGAGCTCGTCGTCGTCGCGCAGGGGCCGGGGAACCTCGGGACCGGCACCCGGTGGGGGTTCTCGGGCGTCGCCGCGGGCGAGGCGGTCAACGCGGCGGCCACCCTGGGCGGGCGCGCGGTCGCGTCGCTGCGCGTCTCCGGCGCCGACGCCCGCGACCGCCACCGCGGCGTCTCGCACCACTCGCTGACCGCCTACGGGCGCGTCGCGCTCGCACCGGCCGACGTCCCGGTCCCCGACCCCAGCGCGGAGGTGGCGGCCGCGTGGCCCGCGGGGCTGCCGGAGCGGATCCGCGAGCAGGCCGCGACCCTGGCCGGCTCCCCCGCCCGGCACCGGCTCGTCGACGTCCCGGCCGAGGCCGGGCTCGTGGCGGCGCTCGCCGCCACGCCCGTGGGCCTGTCCACCATGGGACGCGGGCTCGACGGCGACCCGGCGTCGTTCGTCGCTGCCGCGGTCGCCGGGGTGCACGCCGCCAGCCTCTGAGCGCCCCGGCCCGGTTGACCGCTCCGGCCCGGCCGGACGCGGCGGCGGGTGTGACGAACGTCACCTGGCAGAGACGGAAAATGCACCCGGTGCATGCGTGCACCCGGTGCAAGAATTGAGGCATGTCCCCCGTCACCGCAGCGCTCGCCGAGCCCGTCGAGCCGCTCGAGCCCGGCGCGGAGCCCGCGCTCGGCACGCGGGAACGCAAGAAGCGCGCCACCCGGCGCGCCCTGATCGCCTCCGCGCAGACGCTCGTCGCCGAGCGCGGCCTCGACGGCGCCACGATCGAGGACATCTGCGAGCGCGCCGGCGTCGCGAGGCGCACGTTCTTCAACTACTTCGAGACCAAGGAAGACGCCACCCTCGGCTGGAGCGAGGACGCCGTCGACCCCGCGGCGGGCGAGCTCTTCGCCGCAGGCGGTCCCACCGGAAATCTCCTGGACGACCTGGTCGCCCTCGTGGGTACCGTGCTCGCCGCTCATGACTTCAAGCACGACGAGGTCCACCACAAGGGCGAGCTCGTCCGGGGCGAGCCGCGCCTGCTCGCGCGCCAGCTCTGGCGCTTCGAGCAGACCATGACCGCGACGGCCGACCTGTTCCGCCGGCGCGGCGACCTCGGTGTCGACGACCAGTCGCTCGACGGCGAGGTCGGAGCCTTCCTCGTCGTGTCGCTCGTCCGGCTCACGCACCAGCTGTGGACGGTCAGCGGCGAGCAGGGCGAGCTCGCGGACCATCTCCCGACGGCCGTCAGCCAGCTCAGGCAGCTGTTCGCGACCTGACCGGCCGGCCGCCGCCCGCGCGGCCGACGAACTGAACACGCACCACACGCTTCGGCTCTCACCCGATGAGCCGACGGCTCCCGCCCGGTCCGACCGGACGAGACGCCCCCACGACCCTGCCCCCCCACCCCCTTGGAGTCACCTTGTCCTCCTCGACCGAACCGGCGCCGCCCGCTCAGGCGGCCGCCGGCGGCCCGCCCGAGCCCGCCGGCCCCGTCGTCGTCCTGACCCAGCGCACGATCTGGGTCATCTTCTCCGCGCTCATCGCGGGGATGTTCCTGTCCTCGCTCGACCAGATGATCGTGTCGACCGCCATGCCGACGATCGTCGGCGAGCTGCACGGCGTCGAGCACCAGGCGTGGCTCGCCACGTCCTACCTGCTCGCGATGTCCATCGTCATGCCGCTGTACGGCAAGTTCGGTGACGTCTGGGGCCGCCGCTGGCTCTTCCTCATCGCGATCGGCGTGTTCACGGTCGCGTCGGCCGGCGCCGCCATGTCGACGTCGTTCGGCGAGCTCGTCTTCTTCCGCGGCCTCCAGGGCGTCGGCGGCGGCGGGCTCGCGATCCTCGCGATGGCGATCATCGCGGACATCGTCCCCGCCAAGGACCGCGGCAAGTACATGGGGCCCATGGGCGGCATCTTCGGCCTCGCCGCCGTCGCCGGCCCGCTCCTCGGCGGCTGGTTCACCGAGGGCCCGGGCTGGCGCTGGTGCTTCTGGATCAACGTCCCGATCGGCGTCATCGCGTTCGTCGTCGCCTACAAGGCGCTGCGCCTCCCGTCGCACCACGCGACCAAGCGCGTCGACTGGCTCGGCACCGTCACCATGGCGCTCGCGACCACGGGCATCATCGTCGTCGCGTCCTGGCCCAGCCTGTCGAACTCGACCGGGTACGACTGGGGCTCCGTGGGCCTGCTCTCGACGCTGGTCGCGACGATCGTGCTCGCCGCCGTGTTCGTCATGGTCGAGCTGCGCGCGGACGACCCGATCCTGCCGCTGCGCCTGTTCAAGAACAGCACCTTCACCCTCACGACGGCGATCGGCTTCGTGATCGGCGCCGGCATGTTCGCCGGGATCCAGTTCCTGCCGACCTACCTGCAGATCGTCAAGGGCGAGGGCGTCACGGCGTCCGGCCTGCTCCTCATCCCGATGATGGTCGGCATGATGGGCGCGGCGATCGTCTCCGGTGCCCTGATCGCCAAGCGCGGCAAGTACCGCGTCTACCCGATCGTGGGTCTCGCGATCGCCGCCGCCGACCTCGCGTGGCTCACGACGCTCGCCGTCGACACCAGCCTGTTCGTGTTCGGCGCGATGATCTTCGTGTTCGGCCTCGGCATCGGCCTCGTGATGCAGAACATCATCCTGGCCGTGCAGAACTCGGTCGACCCGCACGAGATCGGCGTCGCGACCAGCGCCAACTCGTACTTCCGCGAGATCGGCGCGACGCTGGGCATCGCCGTGATCGGCACGATCTTCACCTCGCGGCTCACGGAGCGCCTGCAGGACGTGTTCGCGCAGGCCGGTGGCGCGCCCCAGGGCGGCGGCGCCGACTCGCTGACGCCGGACGTCGTCAAGCAGCTCCCCGAGCCCGTCCACTCGGGCGTGCTCAACGCCTACGTGGACGCGCTCGCGCCGACGTTCTGGTACCTCGTGCCGATCGGGATCCTGGCGCTCGTCATGGCGTTCTTCCTCCCCCAGCTCAAGCTCTCCGAGGACGCCGGCATGGTCGCGCGCGGCGAGGCCGTCGCGGCTCCCAAGCCGGGCGGGACGGCCGAGCTCGTCGAGGACGGCGCCGCCGCGGCGCCCGAGGCGGTCACCGTGGGTGCCGTCGCCGACGCCTCGCCCACCGAGGAGCACGCGCCGGGCGGCGCGTCCGCTCCTCCGCGCCAGGGGGACTGAGCACCGGCTCGCGGGCCGGCGGAGCAGAGCGAAGGGCCGTGGCGGTCGACCGACCGCCACGGCCCTTCGCCGTCCCCTCAGCCCTCGGGGTGGGCCTTCTCCTCGGACCCGCCGTCCACGGACCCGTCGCCCTCGGAGCCGTCGCCCTCGGGCGCGGCGGACTCCTCCAGGTCAGACAGGTCGACGGGCACGTCGCGCTTGGCCTCCGGCTCGACGACGCCCTCGGCGCCGACGGTCGCGTCGTCGGGCACGGTCCCCTGCGCGCCGTCCGCGGGCGCGGTGAGCCGCGCGTGCCCGACGACGGACACCGCCGCCCCGAACGACCAGTCCCCCTCGACGACCAGGGACTCCGCGAGGACGAGCGACGGCACGCCGTGCGGGAACCGGGCGTCGAAGTCCGCGACGGTCCGGTAGTGGTCCGGGTCCAGGGTGATCTCCGGCTCCGGCACGGTCGCGCGGACCGTCCCGTCGTCGCCCAGCGTGTACACGTCGGAGCGGAGCCGGAGCAGGTCGTCCGTCGTCTTCACGGGCAGGAACCGCTCGCGCCCCACCTCGATCACCGCGGCGTCCTCGAACAGCTCGATCGCGGCCCCCATCGCGGTCTCGATCTGGACCACGCGCGGCGAGGACGGGTCGGTGGGGTCGACGGTCTTCTCGTTGCGGATCAGCGGGAGCGGCAGCACGCCGTCGTGGGCGGCGAGGAGGTCGGCGAGCCGGTCGAGGTCGAGCCAGAGGTTGTTGGTGTTGAAGAACAGGTGCCGCTCGATGTCGGAGGCCGCGTCCTTGTCCTCGTCGGCGATCTGGGCGGTCTCGCGCAGGACGATCCGGTGGTCCGACGCGCGGACGACGAGGTGACCGCCCTTGCGGTCCGCGGCGGTCCGCCGCGCGACCTCGGCGCCGAACCCGGCCCCGGTGGACGCGAACCAGCCCGCCATCGCGGCCGACGGCGCGGAGCCCAGGTTGTCCGCGTTGGCGACCGCGGCGTACCGGAAGCCGGCGGCGCGCAGCGCCTCGAGCGTGCCGGACGTCTGGAGCGCGGTGTACAGGTCGCCGTGGCCGGGCGGGCACCACTCGAGCTCGGGGTCGGCGGGCCACTCGACCGGCGTCAGGTCGTCGGCGAGCAGCTTGGTCTCGCGGTTCTGCAGGAAGTCCTGGGGGACGCCGTCGACGGGGAGGTCCGGGTAGGCCGCGAGCGCGGCGAGGCTGTCGTCCCGGGTCCGGAAGCTGTTCATGAGGACGAGCGGGAGCCGCACGCCGTGGCGCTCGCGGGCGGCGAGGACCTGCCGCGCGATCACGTCGAGGAACGTGAGGTCGCCGCGGACGGGCAGGAGCGACTTGGCCCGCTGCATCCCCATCGAGGTCCCGAGGCCGCCGTTGAGGCGGATGAACGCCGTGCGGGAGAGCGCGTCCCGGGCCGCCTCGTCGTCGCCGGCGCCGTCGCCCTCCAGGTCCGCGGCGCGCGCGACGTCGGTCAGGGGCTCGACGTCGGACTCGGGCAGGATCCCGGTCTCGCCCTCCTCCAGCAGGTGGTAGCCGTGCTCGAACACCTTGATCGCGACGTCGGGAACCCCCGCGTCGCGCATCTTGTCCCGGGCGAGGTCGAGGCCATCTGGTCCGTCCATGTCCCCGATCGTAGGGGCGCGACCCTCGGCAAGGCGCGGCGGGCCTCGCTACGGTAGGACCGTGACCAGCACGCCAGCGCTCCCGTCCGCCGAGACCTTCGCCGCCGAGTTCCGCGACCAGCTGCTCCACGAGCAGGGCGTGAGCCTGCGCACGGCCTCCCCCACCGACCTCTATCAGGCGCTCGGCCGCACGGTGCGGCGCCACCTCGTCGACGGGTGGTTCGACACCCTCGCGACCCAGCTCCCCCGCCGCTCCAAGGTCGTCGCCTACCTGTCCGCCGAGTACCTGCTCGGGCGCCAGCTCGAGAACGCGCTCCTCGCCACCGGCCTGACCGACGTGGCGCGCGAGGCCCTCGCCTCGCTCGACGTCTCGTTCGACGAGGTCGTCGCGCAGGAGGTCGAGCCGGGGCTGGGCAACGGCGGCCTCGGCCGCCTGGCGGCCTGCTTCATCGACTCGCTCGCGACCCTCGACATCCCGGCGGTCGGCTACGGCATCCGCTACGAGTACGGCATCTTCCGGCAGACGTTCGTCGACGGGCGCCAGGTCGAGCAGGCCGACGACTGGCTCGCGCTCGGCTCGCCGTGGGAGCTGCCGCACCCCGAGATGGCGGTGACCGTCGGCTTCGGCGGGACGGTCGAGGGTGAGGACGGCACGGCCGAGCCGCGCCGCTGGACCCCGGGCTGGACGGTCGAGGCCGTCCCCTACAACTACCTGGTGCCCGGCTACGGGACCCGCAACGTCAACACGCTGCGGCTGTGGAGCGCGCGCGCGACCAAGGCGTTCAACCTCCAGACCTTCAACGCGGGCGACTACGAGGCGGCCGTGCGCGGCCAGACGTACGCCGAGAACATCTCCAAGGTCCTCTACCCGGAGGACTCGACGCCGCAGGGCAAGGAGCTGCGCCTCCAGCAGCAGTACTTCTTCGTCGCCGCGTCGCTGCGCGACCTCCTGGACCGCGTCGTGGACGACGAGGACTGGGACGCGATCCCCGAGCGGGTCGTCTTCCAGCTCAACGACACCCACCCGGTGATCGGTATCCCGGAGCTCATGCGCATCCTGGTCGACGACCACGGGCTCGCGTGGGAGCGCGCCTGGGACATCACCCGCCGCACGTTCAACTACACGTGCCACACGCTGCTCCCCGAGGCCCTCGAGATCTGGTCCGTCGAGCTCCTGGGACGGCTCCTGCCCCGGCACCTCGAGATCATCTACCGGATCAACGAGGAGTTCCTCGACGGGCTCCGCGAGCAGGGCGCGAACGAGCTCCAGGTGCGGCGCATGTCGATCATCCAGGAGAGCCCCGAGCGTGCCGTCCGCATGGCGTTCCTCGCGACCGTCGGCTCGTCGCGCGTCAACGGCGTGGCCGAGCTGCACAGCCAGCTCCTGCGTGACGTCGTCCTGCACGACTTCTCGCAGCTGTGGCCGGACCGGTTCACGAACGTGACCAACGGCGTCACGCCCCGCCGGTTCCTCCGCCTCGCCAACCCGGGGCTGTCGGCGCTGCTCGACGACGCGATCGGCGACGAGTGGGTCCGAGACCTCGACCAGCTCCGCGGGCTCGAGCCGTTCGCCGACGACCCGGCGTTCCGCGAGCGGTTCCGCGCCGTCAAGGCGGCGAACAAGCAGCGGCTCGTCGGGCTGCTCGAGGAGCGCGACGGCCTGACCGTGAGCGCGGACGCGATGTTCGACGTCATGATCAAGCGCCTGCACGAGTACAAGCGCCAGATGCTCAAGGTGCTGCACGTCGTGACCCTCTACGACCGGGTGCTGCGCGGCGAGCTGCGGCCCGAGGACATCACGCCGCGCGTGGTCGTCTTCGGCGCGAAGGCCGCGCCCGGCTACAAGATGGCGAAGGAGATCATCGCGCTCATCAACGCGGTGGGTGCCGCCGTCGACGCCGCGCCCGAGCTGCAGGGCCGCCTGCGCGTCGCGTTCCCGGCGAACTACAACGTGACCCTCGCCGAGAAGCTCATCCCGGCGGCGGACCTGTCGGAGCAGATCTCGCTCGCCGGCAAGGAGGCGTCCGGCACGGGCAACATGAAGCTCGCGCTCAACGGCGCGCTGACGATCGGCACGCTCGACGGCGCGAACGTCGAGATCCGCGACCTCGTCGGGGACGAGAACTTCTTCCTGTTCGGCCTCACCGAGCCGGAGGCCCAGTCCGTGCAGGACGCGGGCTACGACCCGGGCTCGTACTACGAGGCCGACGCCGACCTGCGTGGCGCGATCGACCTCATCGCGTCGGGCGCCTTCTCGGGCGGCGACCGCACGGTCTTCGAGCCGATCGTCTCGGACCTGCTGTGGAAGGACCGGTTCCTCGTCCTGGCCGACTACCGCGCCTACCTCGACGCGCAGGCCCGCGTCGAGACCGCGTACGCCGACCCCGACGCGTGGTCGCGCGCGGCGATCCTCAACGTCGCCCGGACCGGGTTCTTCAGCTCCGACCGGTCGATCCGCGACTACCTCGACCGCGTGTGGCACGCGGACCCCGTCGAGGCCGAGCCGCGCCAGCCCTGACGAGCCGTCCCCGGCGACGGGGCGCGAGGCGGCCTAGCGTGGAGGGATGGACTGGGCCGCCTGGTTCGGGACGGACGAGTACGACGTCGCTCGCGAGGTCCTGCTGCGGGGCTTCGCCGCGCTGACGATCGTCGCGCTCGCGTCCGCCCTCGCCCAGTTCCCGGCGCTCCTGGGGCAGCACGGGCTGGAGCCGGTCCCCCGGTTCGTCGCCCGCACGTCGTGGCGGCGCGCGCCCTCGGTCTTCCGGTGGCGGTACTCCGACCGCCTGTTCCGCGGCTACGCCTGGGCGGGCATCGTGCTCGCGGGGAGCGTCGTCGTCGGGCTGGCGCAGGCGGGCCCGTGGTGGGTCGTCACGGTCGTCTTCCTCCTGCTGTGGGCGCTCTACCTGTCGATCGTGAACGTCGGGCAGACGTTCTACGGGTTCGGCTGGGAGTCGCTGCTGTGCGAGGCGCTGTTCCTCCTCGGGTTCCTGGGCTCGACCCGGGTCGCGGTGCCCGTGGTCGTGCTGGGGCTGACGCGATGGCTGCTGTTCCGGCTCGAGTTCGGCGCGGGGCTCATCAAGCTGCGGGGCGACCGCGCCTGGCGCGACCTGACGGCGATGTACTACCACCAGGAGACGCAGCCCATGCCGGGCCCGCTGTCCTGGTGGGCGCACCACCTCCCCGCGCGGTGGCACCGGCTCGAGGTCGTCGGGAACCACGTCGCGCAGCTCGGCGCCCCCGTGCTGCTCGTGGCGCCCCAGCCGGTCGCGTCCGTCGGTGCGGGGGTCATGGTGCTCACGCAGCTCTGGCTCGTGCTCACGGGGAACTTCTCGTGGCTCAACTGGGCGGCCATCGTGCTGGCGCTCGGCGTGGTCAGCGACGGCGTGTGGGCGCGGGTGCTGCCCTGGGTCCCCGACGACGACGCCCTCGCCGTGGGCTCCCGCCCTGCCGACGACGTCCCGCTCGCCTTCGCGGTGGTGGTCGGGGCTGCGGCGGTGCTGCTCCTGATCAAGAGCTACCGTCCGCTCCTCAACCTGTTCTCGAGCCACCAGCTCATGAACGCGAGCTTCGACCGCTACCGGCTCGTCAACGCCTACGGCGCGTTCGGGTCGGTCACGAAGGACCGGTTCGAGGTCGTCGTCGAGGGCACCCGCGAGGCGGGCGACGACACGGAGCCCCGCTGGGTCGCCTACGAGTTCCGCGGCAAGCCGGGAGACGTGCGCCGCCGCCCGCCCCAGGTCGCGCCGTACCACCTGAGGCTCGACTGGATGATGTGGTTCCTCGCGCTGCGCGGGTACCGGGACCCGTGGGGCGGCTCGTGGTTCGACGCCTTCCTGCTGCGCCTGCTCGAGGCTGACCGCCCCACGCTGGCACTCCTGCGCCGCGACCCCTTCCACGGCGAGCGGCCCGTCGCCGTCCGGGCCGTGCTGTACCGGTACCGGTACACGACGCGTGAGGAACGGCGTCGGACGGGGGCGTTCTGGGCGCGGGAGGAGCTGACGCTGCTGGAGCCGCCGCTGACCCTCGCCGCCGCCCGCCGGGCTGCGCGCTGAGGAGCTGAGCTCTGGGGCGCGAAGACGACCTCAGGTCAGACCGCTGTCGAAGCGCAACCGACAGGCCGGCTCGTGCCGCCAGCCGTGCTCGATCTCCGAGTCGCACTCGCCGCACGTTGGCTGTTCGTAGTCGTTGGGCGCACCCGGGTGCTCGAACCACTCGTGGCCGCATGCCGAGCACAGGGCGCGCATCCGCGCATCGTCCCGTCGACTCGGTGACCGGCCCATGTGACGAGTGTCCCAGGGGGGCGGGCTCGGGCCAGGTCGGCGTGCGAACGCCGCGGGAGCGGGCGACGGTGGGAGCAGGCGGCACGAGAGCCGCGCCGCGCTCGAAGGAGGCCCCCAGGATGGCATCGCAGAAGCCCACCCCGCACTACACGGTCCCCGGCCTGTCGCTCGAGGACGGGCAGAAGGTCGCGACGATCCTCCAGGACCGGCTCAACTCCCTCAACGACCTCGCGCTCACGCTCAAGCACGTCCACTGGAACGTCGTGGGCCCCCACTTCATCGCCGTGCACGAGATGATCGACCCGCAGGTCGAGGAGGTCCGGGCGATGGTCGACCAGACGGCCGAGCGGATCGCGACGCTCGGCGGGTCGCCGCAGGGCACGCCTGGTGCTCTCGTCGCGAGCCGGTCGTGGGAGGACTACTCGCTGGGCCGCGCCTCGGCGATCGCGCACCTCGGCGCGCTCGACGAGGTCTACCAGGGCGTCATCTCGGCGCACCGCCAGGCCGCCGAGGACACCGAGGAGCTCGACGACGTCACCAACGACATGCTCATCGGCCACCTGCACTCGCTCGAGCAGTTCCACTGGTTCGTCCGCGCCCACCTGGAGAACGCGGGCGGGGACCTCTCGACCGGGGACAAGCGCACCGAGCGCTCGGCCGCGAACGCCGCCGAGAAGGGGGCGCGCGGCGAGCCGTGAGCCCCGGCGCCGCGAC
>Ga0164243_10003140_pt1 | contig 26626 bp, 23 predicted proteins | sample OricompcompostOP_FD_108781 | JGI IMG/M metagenome (GOLD analysis project Ga0164243, IMG submission 108781) | Organic Plus compost microbial communities from Emeryville, California, USA - Original compost - Organic plus compost (OP) | ecosystem: Engineered > Solid waste > Mixed feedstock >...
ACCATTGCTGCGCGGGCATTTCCGCTCTTCCTTCCCGCTGGTGAACCTCAACGAGTCCGAAGAGCTGCCGCTGACATTTACCGCCGGCAACGCCGTGGCGGACCTGAATTACACCGGGCCGCTGATGAAGCATGATCCCACCCCCTCATCGCTGCTGGGGGAAGTACAGGTAAGCAACGCCGCCTTCAGTTACACGCCCCGCGCGCTGAACTTTAAAAATTGTAATGCCACCCTGCGTTTTACCGGGCAGGACTTGCTGCTGGAAAACATCCGGCTGCAATCCGGCAACAGCAGCCTGTTTATGAACGGGCAGATGAAAAATGTGCTGAACTTTTATTTCACGGCGCCGGAAAAAATTGTGCTGGACTGGAATATCAAAAGTCCGCTCGTAGACCTGAATGAATTTAAATCCTACCTCAGCCCGAGGGTAAGCAAAAAGAAAGCCCGGGCCAACCGCAAAGCGAAAATGAGCAGGGTAGGCGCCCAGCTGGACGAAGTGCTGGCCGCCAGCAACGTAAACATGAACGTGCAGTTGGATAAAACCACCTATAAACATTTCACGGCGCAAAATGTAAAAGCGGTGATGGCACTAACGGCCTCGGATATACTGCTGAACAACATCGGGCTGCAACTGGCCGGCGGTACGCTCAACATGAAAGGAAAAGTACATCAGCAGGGGAACAACAACTTCTTTGATGTGGCCGCAGGATTTGTGAATGTAAACATGTCCCAGCTGTTTTACGCCTTCGATAACTTCGGTATGGAAGGGCTCACCCATAAAAATATCAAAGGCACCGCCACGGTGCGCACCAATATCAAAGGCAATATCCTGGACAATGGCACGCTGGCCAAACGCTCGATCAACGGTACCATACAGCTGGCCATGCGCAAGGGCGCGCTGGTGGACTTTGGCCCGCTGGCGGATATCGGCAATTTCATTTTTAAGAAACGCCGGCTGGACAGCATTACCTTCGATAACCTCAACAACACCTTCCGGGTCGAGAACGGCAAGGTTATTATCCCGCAGATGCGCATTGCGTCCAGCGCGGTCAACATCGACCTGCAAGGGGTGTACGGCATCGGCGGCGGCACCAATATTCAAATGCAGATACCGCTGCGCAATCCCAATAAAGACACCGCCATTGCGGACGAAGCGGAGCGGTACCGCCGCAGCCGCAAAGGCATTATCCTCAACCTGCACGCCGTGTCCGGGCCGGACGGTAAAGTGAAAATTAAAATGGGGAAAGGAAATGATGACTAGCGCCAACAAATGGTTATATTTAATGAAACTTATTACTAGCATATGAAAGCGGTTGCTATAGAAAAATTTAAAGCTCAGCCCCAGGTAATGGACCTGCCTAAGCCGGCAGTGCGTAAAGGCGCGCTGGTAGTGAAAATGCTGGCAGCGGGATTGAACCCGTTTGACTGGAAGATGATTGACGGCATCCTGGACGGACAGATGAAGCATCAGTTTCCCATGATCATTGGCGTGGATGGTTGCGGTATTGTGGAGGAAGTAGGGGAAGGCGTTACCAGGTTTAAGAAGGGCGACAAGGTATATGGTCAGTTCATCCATTCTCCCATTGGGGAAGGCAGCTTTGCCGAATACGTGGTGGTGCCGGAAAAGGCCAGCATCACGTTTGCACCGCAAAAGGCGGACCCCGCGCAGGCGGCCGCAGTGCCTACCTCCGGGATGACGGCTGAGCAGCTGCTGGATAAACTGCACCTCCATAAAGGCGACCTGCTGCTGGTCTATGGCGCAACGGGCGGCGTAGGCTCTTATGCCGTACAGCTGGCAGCCTTGCAGGGGATTAAGGTAATTGCCACCGTGTCCGACGGGGCGGGAGCGCGGCGCATGAAATCCCTCGGGGCGGCGGTGACCATCAACTACGAGGATGCCCCGATTTTTGAACAGGTGCGGCAATTATATCCCGATGGCATACACGGCATCATTGACCTGGTGAGCCATGCCGCCGGCTTCAGTAAAAACCTGGATATGCTCAAACCCGGTGGCGGCGCCTATACCACGGTATTTGTTGCCGATGAGCAGGAAATAAAGGATAAAGGCCTGCACGGCGGAAATTTTGAAACGGAGAGTTCACCGGAAGCGTTGGATAAACTGGCGCAGATCATCGACAGCGGAGAGCTGGTAGTGCCGGTGGAAACAAAAATTACCCTGGAACAGGTGCCGGAAGCGATTATTCAAAGTCGCCATGGAAGAGGAAAGGGGAAAACAGTAATTATGATCTCTTAAAATATTGCGCTGGCGCTGCCATCACAGCAACGCCAGCGCTGTTACTTATTTTACAGGTACCGTTGCTTTATACAACTCTGCACTGTTATCAGTAGTAATTTCGTAAGTGGCCCCAAATGCTACAAACACGCATTGTCCCTTGCTGAGGGCAATGGTTTCTTCCCCTTTAATCGTGGCGCTGCCGCTCATTACGATCAGGATTTCCGGCGCATTGGCCGCATGGCGATAGGTTTGCCCGGATTGTACGGTGATGTGGCTAACCACAAAATCCGGCGCCGGGGTAGGATAAATCCTTTCCAGGCCATCCGCGCTTACTTCGCCCGTCAGCACCTTCGGATGCACGCCTTCAAAACGGGTATGCTTCAGGAGTTCCGGCACGTCGATGTGTTTGGGAGTAAGTCCGCCCCGCAGCACATTATCCGAATTAGCCATCAGCTCTACGTTCTGGCCTTCGAGGTAGGCGTGCGGGATGCCGGCATCCTGGAACACGGCCTGTCCTGGTTGCACGTGCATGATGTTAAAGAAGTAGATAGAGAAGATGCCGCGGTCCAGTTTATCCAGGCCGGCAGCGTCGTTCAGCACGGCGCGTGCCGCCCAGAAGGCAGGATCGGATTTTGACAGCTTGCCTGCCTTGTACAGCGGGATGGCTCTTTCCGCCAATGGACGCAGGAGGATGTTCACCATTTGCTGCGGCATTTCCATCACGGTTTTATATAAACCGAAATAACCTTCCGCTTCGTATATACTTACCAGTGAGGTAAACTCAGGCGTGTCTTTCAATACTTTTTTCAGGGGCGCATCCGGCAGGAAACCATGCAGCAGCCAGAATTCGCTGAGGGCCACCATGATTTCAGGTTTATGGTTGGCATCCTTATAATTTCTGTCAGGCGCATTCAGCGGGATGCCGGCGGCGTTTTCGCGGGCAAAGCCTTTTTCCGCTTCTGCTTTCGTCGGGTGTACCTGGATGGAGAGCATATCTTTCACGTCCAGTATTTTGAACAGGTAAGGCAGCTGGCCGAATGTATTCCAGATCTGCTCACCGGTGGTGGCCGCCGGATTTTGTGCTATCAGGCTGTTTAAAGGCACAGTACCTTCAGGGGTAGCAATAGCGCTTGGCGCGCTTTCATGTGCGCCCATCCAGTATTCCGCGCTGGGTTTATCTGTTGCCGCAATTCCGAGCAGTGCAGGAATATAATCATGTCCGCCCCAGGCATAGTGTTGAACTTTTCCGTCCAGTCTGAATAGTTTCATATCGAGTAACTCGGTTTGTTAAGATGAGCAAAAATAATAGATATTTATGAACACACGCGGCAAAACCGGTAAACGGGGAGAAGAGCTGGCGCAGGCATACGTACAGCGCTATTGCGCTATCCGCGCGGTGAACTGGAAGTCCGGCAGGTATGAGCTGGATATTATCGCCGAGCAGCAGGGGCAGCTGTTTTTTATTGAGGTGAAGACAAGAACCGGCGATAAATTCGGTTTCCCGGAAGAGGCAGTAGATCACAAAAAGATAAGCCACATACACGCCGCTGCGGAAAGCTATATGGAAAGATATGACCTGCATCCCGCGGCGATACGTTTTGACATCATTGCCATCGTGCTCCACAGGGACGGTACGCATTCGTTATCGCACTTCCGGGACGTTTGCTGAAAGCCTTGCCTGTACAGCGTTTGCGCGTTAACTAACACTTAACAAAAAACACGCCTATAATATTTAATTAATTCGATGGCGGATCATATCTTTGTTGTAATAATAAAAATTAACCCTATCACCTTATTAATACAAAACAACAGGCAATAATTATTTCGCGTTGTCTGCATTGCTTTCGTGAGTCATTGAAGGTCCGCTGCGAGCGGGCCTTTTTATTTTGCGGTAGGCCAATGGTAGCACCTGACCATAGGAACCCCGTATTCACATAGATGCCGGCAGCAAGCAGGAAACCATTCCCTGCCCGCCGCCGGCATCCGCTTTATCTCTTCGCCAGCGAAACCCGGAAAAAATTATTTCCAGATACCCGTATAATTATGCGGCGTGATAGCCTTCAGCTCCTTCTTCAGCGCAGCGCTCACCTTCAGGCCATCAATAAACTTATGCATGCTTTGCTTGTTAATCGCGCCACCACCGCGGGTAAGCGCTTTCAGCGCCTCATACGGCTGCGGGTAATTTTCCCGGCGCAGTACTGTTTGGATGGCCTCTGCCACTACCGCCCAGTTGTTTTCCAGGTCTTCATTGAGTTTGGCTTCATTGAGGATCAGTTTGGACAATCCTTTCTCAATGGATTTGGTAGCGAGGATGGTATGCCCGAACGGAACACCGAGGTTACGGAGTACAGTGGAATCCGTCAAATCGCGCTGCAGGCGTGAGATAGGCAGTTTCGCACTGAGATGCTCGAACACGGCGTTGGCAATACCCAGGTTACCTTCCGCATTTTCAAAATCGATCGGGTTTACTTTATGCGGCATAGCGGAGGAACCCACTTCGTCTTTTTTAATTTTCTGCTTGAAATAATCCATGGAGATGTAGGTCCAGATATCGCGGCAGAAATCTATCAGGATGGTATTAATGCGTTTGAGGGTATCAAACTGGGCGGCGATGTTATCGTAATGCTCAATCTGCGTGGTGTATTTCATCCTTTGCAGGCCGAGGGTGCTGTTCACGAACTTCTCCCCGAATTTTTCCCAGTTGATTTTAGGGAATGCCACGTAATGGGCGTTGAAGTTACCGGTAGCGCCGCCGAATTTCGCTGCAAAAGGAATATCTCCCAGCAGTTTCATCTGGCCTTCCAGGCGTTCCACGAATACGAGGATCTCTTTCCCGAGGATGGTAGGAGAGGCAGGCTGACCGTGGGTGCGGGCCAGCATCGGCACTTTCATCCAGTCTTTCGCCATTTTGGAGATCTCGAGTACGAGGTTGGCCAGCGCCGGCATGTACACATGCTCGATGGCATCTTTCCAGAACAGGGGCGTAGCGGTATTGTTCACATCCTGGGAGGTAAGACCGAAGTGTACCCATTCCAGTTTGTCTTCCAGGCCCAGGTTTTTCAGCTCATTTTTCAGGAAGTACTCAACTGCTTTCACATCATGGTTGGTGATCTTCTCCGTGTCCTTGATAAGCTGGGCATGCTCAATCGTGAATTCCTGGTAGATCTTACGGAGTGCAGGCACTTTGGCCTTTGGCAGTGTAAATAATTTCTGCTCTGCGAGCGCAATAAAATATTCCACCTCTACCATCACACGGTAACGGATCAACGCAAATTCAGAGAAATAATTGGCCAGCTCGTCCAGTTGCTTGCGATAGCGCCCGTCCAGCGGAGAAATGGCAGTTAATGGTTGTAATTGCATAATTTAGTTACTTTTGCAGCTTCAAAATTACAGAAATTGGAACGGAAAGTAAAAGTAGCGGCAGTAAGTTATTTGAATACTAAGCCTTTATTGTATGGATTCAGGAATCATCCGGTGATGGAGAGGATGGAATTGTCGATGGATTACCCGGCTAAGATCGCCCAGCAGCTGATTGATGGAGAGGTGGACGTAGCGCTGGTACCAGTGGCCATTATACCTAAATTAAAAGAATACCATATTATCGCCGACTATTGCATCGGCGCAGAAGGGCCGGTTGCCTCCGTATGCTTATACAGCGAGGTGCCCTTACATGACATAAAAAGAATATACCTGGATTACCAGAGCCGTACCTCAGTGGCCCTCCTCAAGGTGCTGGTACGCGAATACTGGAAGCTGGACGTGGAGTTTGTATCTACCACGGGCGACTATGAAGCCAACATTAAAGGCACGGACGCCGGCCTCGTCATCGGGGACAGGGCCCTGAAACAACGTAAGATATCCCCGTTCATCTACGACCTGGCGGAACATTGGATGCGCTTTACCAGCCTGCCTTTCGTGTTTGCGGCATGGATTGCCAACAAACAGCTGCCGGCCGATTTTGTAGCGGAGTTCAACAACGCCACCGGCATCGGTATGCAGAACATCCCCGCAGTAGTGGCGGAAAACCCGTACGACGTGTACGACCTCACCACTTATTACGTGCAAAACATCAGCTACCCGCTCACGCCGGCCAAGCGCCAGGGCATGCAGAAATTCCTCGGCTTCCTCCTGGCAGAACAGCAGGGCTAACGAATTTTTGGTTTAGCAGGATTTGCTTAACTTCATAGTTCACCCAACATCATTACGGGCTATGAAGATCGGCATACTGGGTAGCGGTCCGGTAGGACTCTCCCTCGGTAAAGGCCTCATTCACACTGGGCACCACGTTACCGTCGGCACACGCAATCCGGCGCGGGAAGCCTTGCAGCAATGGGCCAAACAACAGGGCGACCGTGCGGCCATCGGCACTTTCCGCCATGCCGCCGAATTCGGCGAAATGATCCTGATCTGCACCAGCTGGACGGGCACGCAGAAAGCAATCGAAGCAGCTGGTATCTGGAATTTTAAAGGCAAGATCGTAGTGGATGTCACCAACCCGGTGGATGGCAAAGGCCCCGATGAATTCGGCCGCCTGACGCTCATGATCGGGCACAAACACTCCGCCGGCGAGCAAATCCAGGCCTGGCTGCCTCCCGATGCCTGCGTGGTCAAAGCCCTCAGCTGCATCGGGCACGAACACATGCTGCAACCAAAATTCGAAGAAGGCACTCCCACCATGTTCATTGCCGGCAACAGCGCACAAGCCAAACAGCTCGTGACGGACCTCCTGAAGCAAATGGGCTGGGATGATGTAGCCGATGTAGGCCGCATCGAAATGTCCCGCAACATCGAGCCGCTTTCCGTCATCTGGACGGCGTATGGCTTCCTCAACAACAGCCGTGGCCATGCGTTCAAACTATTGAAGAAATAGCGGAGCGGCTGCCCCGAACTGTAACGCGCAGCCTTGCCTGAGGCGGCGCCGTCCTTCATGGCAGCCTCCCCGCGCCATTAGGGCCCTGACGGGGCCTGCACCGCTGAAAAATTTTATCTCTCCCCCCAATTATCCCTGATTTCACTTTTTATAAGCCTCATTAATTGTTATTTTTGGCCCCTAAAACATAGTGTTTTGAAAACCATACTAAACGGGAAACAATTGTCTATTACGATAGACCGGCTTTGTCACCAGTTGATCGAAAATCACCTGCAATTTGAGCAGACCGTGCTGATTGGATTGCAGCCGCGCGGCGTATTTCTTTCTGACAGGATTTATAACACCCTCCGCAAACTGCTTCCTGAGGCCAAAATACAGTACGGTAAGCTGGACATTACCTTTTACCGCGACGATTTCAACAAAGGAAAAGGTTTACATGTTCCGAATGAAACCAGCATCGATTTTTCTATAGAGAACAAAAAAGTGATCCTGATTGACGACGTGTTGTACACCGGCCGCACCATCCGCTCGGCCCTGGATGCCATGCTGGATTTCGGACGCCCGGCGTCAGTAGAGCTGCTCACCCTGATCGACCGCCGTTTCAGCCGGCAGCTGCCGATCCAGCCCGATTATACAGGCCGGACCATTGATGCATTTATCTCGCAAAAAGTTAAGGTACTGTGGGAAGAGAGAGATGGTAAAGACGAAGTTATTCTGGTTGATTAGCAATTCGGATTTTACAATTCAGGTTTCATCCTTTATATTTGCACATTAATGTCACTTTCTGTAAAACACTTACTCGGAATTCGCGATCTGCAGCGTCAGGATATAGAACTTATTTTTCAAACCGCCAGGGAGTTTAAAGAGGTTTTACAACGGCCCATTAAGAAAGTTCCTACGCTCCGCGATACCACGATTGTCAATTTATTCTTCGAGAATTCTACTCGCACACGTATTTCATTTGAGCTTGCTGAAAAAAGACTCGGCGCGGATACCATCAATTTCTCCGCTTCCGGTTCCTCTGTATCAAAAGGTGAAACCCTGATCGATACGGTCAACAACATCCTGTCCATGAAAGTGGATATGGTCGTGATGCGCCATAGCGCCAGCGGAGCGCCGCATTTCCTGGCCAAACACATCCAGGTTCCCATCCTCAACGCGGGCGACGGGATCAACGAACATCCCACCCAGGCGCTGCTCGATTCCTTCTCCATCAAAGAGAAGCTCGGTAGCGTGGAAGGCCGCAAAATCGCCATCTGCGGGGATATCATGCACTCCCGCGTAGCGCTTTCCAATATCTACTGCCTGAAGAAACTCGGCGCGGAAGTGACCGTGGTAGGGCCTCCCACACTGATTCCAAAGTACCTGGAAGCGGCGCTGGGCGTCAACGTTACCTACGATATCCGCGAAGCGCTGCAGTGGGCAGATGTAGCCAACGTGCTGCGCATTCAGCTGGAACGTCAGAACACGCCGCTGTTCTCCTCCCTGCGCGAATATTCCATCGCATACGGCATCAATCGCCAGCTGCTGGACAGCCTGCAGAAAGAGATCGTGATCATGCACCCGGGCCCTATCAATCGCGGTGTGGAACTCAGTTCCGACGTGGCGGATTCCGGCCACTCCATTATCCTTGACCAGGTGGAAAACGGCGTAGCCATTCGCATGGCGGCGTTGTACCTGCTGGCAGGCAAACAAGCATAAGTTTTTTTTAAAAAAATAAATTTTAGGTTGGTGTCGGGAGATGCCAACCTTTTTTATGCGCTATGGAAACGTCCTCCGCTGTAATAGCGCGCGGGCCATGCCAACGCCACGTTTAGAACGAAACGTTCAGGCCCAGCGTGTAGGATCTGAAGAACGGATATACGTTACCGTTATAGCCTCCCGCTTGTTCAGGGTCGTAGTACTTAATCTTCATGTTGTTCGTTTCCCAGAGATCCTGCCCGGAGAAGTAGATCCGCAATTGCTTTATGGATAAGTGTTTCAGCACAGCAGGCGGCAGGGAGTAGCCCAGCTGCAGGTTCTTCAGCCGTATATATGCCCCATTCATCACCCAGTGGCTGCTTGGTAAAGTATTGCCGTTAGGGCCCTTGTACAACCGGGGAAACGCGGCGTCAGGATTTTCAGGCCGCCAGAAATCCTGGTTGATGCTCCAGGGCTCCTGCCAGCCGGTGGTAAACGGCAGGTTGTACCGCGGATCGGGCATCACACGGCGGTTGCCCACGCCCTGGAAAAATACGGACAGCTCAATGCCTTTCCAGCTGATGCCTGCATCCACGCCGTAGGAATACAGGGGGTCCGTAGTGCCGAGGTACACGAGGTCCCGGTTGTCGATGATATGGTCGCCATTGATGTCCTTGTACTTAATATCTCCCGGCGCCGTTTGCGCGCTTTGCCAGGCATGCTGGCGTACCTCCGTTTCCGTATGGAAGTAGCCTTCCGCCTGGTATCCGAAAAGGGAGGAATAGGCATAGCCGGGTACGCCCTGGTTCCAGCCTGGCTGCGCGAACACGCCTTCGCTTTTCAGGACTTTATTTTTATTGTGCAGGAGATTGGCGTGGAGGTACCAGTTGAAAGCCTTTGCAGTATTGCTCTTCCAGCCGGCGTTGATTTCCCAGCCTTCGGAGCGCATTTCCCCTTCGTGGTAGCTCAGGGGCCAGGCGCCGGTGGCGGAAGAAGTGAGCCGGGGGATTTGCATATCGCGGTTGTAGCGGATAAAATAATCGGCAGACAATGAGAGCTGGCCTTTGAACAGCGCGGCGTCCCAGCCGAAGTTGCTCGCCGCAATATTTTCCCAGCCGGTAGGCTGCGGCAGCGGATTATGGAACACAAAAGGCTGAAGGGCCGTGGACGGATCGAAGGTAAACGTCTGGTAACGCTCGTCCGTACTGATGGTATTCCAGCTGTTCACGTTGCCCAGCTGCCCCCAGGACCAGCGCAGCTTAAACTCGTTGAAGAAGGGCAGGGCCTCGTAGAACCAGGTTTCGTTATTGAGTCGCCACCCGGCGGAAAACGATGGAAACACTTTCAGCTGCGTAACGGACGGGTAGAAGTTAGCGCCCTGGTACAGCCGCGCCCCAATGACGTTGTCTTCCAGCAGGAGGCGGTTATCGAAATTATAATTCAGCTTGGTGAAAATGGAGGTCAGCGAGCCGGTAATGGCCAGCTGCCGGCTGTATTGCGGACTGCCGTTAAAACGGGCGGCATTGATCTCTTCCGGGCTGATGCCGTAGGAGGCCAGCGTATTTTGCGTGGTGTTGTACGTTTCCTGGGTGATGCCGCCCAGCAGGTGAAGCATGTGTTTTTCGTGTAGCCGTGCTTCGTAATCGCCCAGGAGTTGCAGGTTGCCGCCTTTGGCTTCCATCCGGTTTTTTTGCAGCATATTGTTTTCCTGCACGCTGGCCACGGGGGCTACCCGGTTCCAGAGGGGCACGGTTTGCCGGCCGAGGTCGTCCCGGAAGGTTTGCTTTTGCGGACTATAGATCAGGCGAAGGGTGAGGCCTTTCACCAGGCTGTCCGCCCGGAGGGTAAACACCGCATCGATATAATTATTTCTTTCCTCCCGCTTGCCGCCGTCCTGCAGGATGGCGTACACCGGCGCGCCGCCATAGGCGTAATGATTCGTTTCCGGCACAAATACCGGCACATTCCCGGGCCCCCTGTAAAGGCCTGCCAGCAGGCCGTAGGGGCCTTCCACCACCTGCGCGGGCGAGAGCGTGTAGCTCTGCGCGACGGACATCCGGGATTCCAGGCTGAAGTGCTTGTTAAACCGGTTGTTGAGGCTGAAGCGGGCGTTGATACGGCTGGTTTTATCCGGCCCGACGGCGAAGAGCCCCTGGCGGCCGAAGTAGCCGACGGAACCCGTAAACTGGTTGGTTTCAGAACCGCCTTTTACGGAGAGGTTATAGTTCTGAACGGCCGTTTTATCTTTTGTTAGCAATGCTAACTGGTTGTAGTTGTAGTAGTACTTGTAATCATCCGGGTGGTTCGGGTCGATGATGTATTTGTTGCCCTGCTGGAGCAGTTCCAGCTCTGCGGGCTGCCAGGGTTCCGGCAGTCCGGCGTTGCCGGCGGCAATATTTTCCAGGTAGGCGTCGGAAGCGGAGGAGAGGCGCTGAGGCAGGCGGATAGGCCGTTCGAAGCCGCCGAGGGTATTGAAGTCGACGGAGAGCTTGCCCGGCTTTCCCGTGCGGGTGGTCACCAGCACCACGCCGCCGGCGCCCCTGGCGCCGTAGATAGCGGCGGCAGCGGCATCTTTGAGGATGCTGACGGACTCGATATCATCCGGGTTCAGGACGGACAAGGATCCCGGCACGCCGTCCACGATCACCGGGGCATTGCTGCTACCGCCGGTCACCCCGCGTACCTGTACGTTGAAGCCTTCCTTGCCGGGCTGGCCATTACTGCGGGTTACCACCAGGCCGGTGGCAGTGCCCTGCAGGGCTGCCATCACATTGGGCACGGGCCTGCTTTTGAGGCGGTTGCCTTCCACCTGGGAAATGGCCCCGGTAATGTTGGCGCGCTTTTGCAGCCCATAGCCGAGGACAACCAGTTCGTTGAGCTTCTTGAGGTCTGGCTGGAGGATGATATTGATGGCGTGCCTGTCGCGCACGGTGATTTCCTTAGGCTGAAACCCGATGAGGGAAACGAGGAGGGTGGCTTGTCCGGACGCCAGGTCCACGGTGAAAGTACCGTCTTCTTTAGAAGCCGTCCCGTTCTGGGTGCCGGTTTCCCGGATGGACACGCCGCTGAGCGGCTGCATGCCGTCGGTGATCATCCCCGTGACGGTCCATTTGCCGTTGTAGGCCGGTCCGGCGTTGCCGGGGGTGAGGGCCGCGTTGGGAGCGGCGCCGGCAGGGATGACGATGATCTGGCCGTCCCGGATCTCGAAGGAGTAGCGGGAGGCGGGGAAGAGCAGCGGCAGTACGGTGTTTAAGGGCGCGTTATGGACCTTAACGGTAACGCCTCTTCTGTTTTCCAGTTCATCGGAGGAGATGGCGAAAGTGTATTTCGTTTGTTTTTCTATATCGCGTAACACCGCTTTGAGGCTGGCGTTGCGGTATTGGAGGGTGACGTTTTTGGGAACGGGATTTTGGGCCACTGTCTTGACAGCGGCAAATACCAGGATAACAACGAAAAAGAGGGCAGACGACAGGCTTAACCTGGTAACTGAGCGTAGCGCCTGAGAAAAAGTTTGCTGCATAAGCAGAAATCTGCAGGGCTATTAGTAAAATTCTACCAGGTTATTCTCGTGTTTAATGTTGATCTGTAATGCTTTTCTGATGATGTCAAGCACCTCGTCCAGCGGCAGGTCACGGAAAGTGGCCAGCAGTCTGGCATCCGCCAGTTTAGGATCTTTGATATCCACCTGTACATGGTAATAGTCCTGCAGTGCGGCCGCTACTTCATTGAGCGGACTCTCGTCAAAAACGAGGCAGCGGGTTTTCCATGCCAGGATATTATTGGATTTTTTGTGTTCGGTCGTTTGGATGTCGTTGCCATTGTGTTGCAGGCTAGCTTCCAGGCCTGGCGTCAGGATGACTTTTTTCTCCGAATGTTTATAGGCTGCGCTTACCTTACCGGATTGCACGAAAACTTTCACGTCCTTATCGGCGGACTTCACGTTGAAGGAGGTGCCGAGTACGCGGATGGCTACATCTGGCGCGTCTACGGTGAAGGGCTGCGATTCCTGCTGCGCCACATCGAAGAAGGCTTCCCCTTTGGCGATGGTCACGCTGCGGGCGGTTTTGCCAAAATCCCTGGGCACTTTCACTACGGTATTGGCATTGAGGTACACCATGGAACCATCGGCGAGCTTAACGCTGTCGATCTGCTGATGGGTGGCGTAGGTTTTGTATTTGCCCGGGCCCAGGTACACCATGGATACGGCGATAGCGGCCACGGCTGCGGCGGCCCACCAGTAGCGCACGGGCATTTTGCGGACCTTTGGCGTAGCTGCCGGGGCAGCGTCCGCTACGGGCGTTTTGATTTCAGCCGGCATTACCGGGAGCATGTCTACAGCGTTACTAAACTTCGACCATTGCCCGGAAGTATCGAAGGCGGATGCGGCAGGGAGGGGATCTCCGTTCCACATATCCCTCATGTCCAGGAAAATGTCGAGATTAGCCGGGTCCTCTTGAATCCAGTCGTTCAGCAGGCGTTTGCACTGCTCGTTCTCCGGATTCTCCAGGTAACGGATCACAATATCTATGTCGGTTTTGCTATTCATGGCTACTTATTGATAATACAACCAGGGGGCTTGTTACCATTAGTCAATTTAAAAAAAAATTTCGGCGCGGGTTACTGTTTATTAATAAGTACAACCCGGAGCTTTTTGAGGGCGGTGGTCAGGTGGGCATATACGGTATTAATAGATATGTCCAGTTGTTCCGAAATTTCCGTAGGAGAGAGGCCTTTAAACCGGCTCATTTCAAAAACGCGCCGGCATTGGTCGGGCAGTTTTTCGAGCGCATAGCGGTATTGGGCTTCCAGTTCTTTATGTTCGAGGAGCTGATGCGTGGTTTCCGCCGGGGTAGCCGTATGCATTTGCTCTTTGGTGTAGGCTTCCCTGCGTTGTTCTTTTTTAATGCTGTTCAGGCAGGTATTGACGGTGGCCCTGGCGAGGTAGTGCTGGATAGGCGCCCGTTCGTCCAGGTTTTCCGCATTCTTCCACAAGTTGAGGAACACATCTTGTACCATATCATTGGCAGTATCCTCATCTTTTACATACCGCACCGCTATATTATACATAGAGGGTGCGAACTGTTTAAAGACAGCCTCAAATACATCTTTGTTTCTAATCCTGATGCCTTTTACTATTTCTTCATTACTCAGTTGCAACATGGGCTGATCGTTTGTTTCCGCCGGTGCGAAGATAGATGATTATATCTTTTTTTCACTTTAACATTTTCTTCACTAATGGTAAGTGATGTTTCGGGTGTATTGTTAATATACGGCTACCAACAAGAGTGCAATAAAGCAAAAACCATGCACAACGGATTGGATGCCAATTAGAGTCATCATTATTTTTAACCATATCAAAATTGTAATGCCATGAAAAAAACAATGACAGGAATGTTCGCATTAGCCGCAATGGTTCTCGGAATGACTGCTTTCAAAAGCGCGACCGCTACACCGGTAAAAGGAGCTGACAGTATCGCTGTAGTTTCAATTGATTCATTGGCAGGTGCAGACACCGCAGCTATTCGTACCGGCGTAGTCGTTAGCCTGGATTCTCTGGCAGGCCGTATCGATTCCATCGCAGGTCTGGATTCGCTCAAAAGCGTAGACAGCCTCAAAGGTACAGATTCATTACGCGCTGTGGAAGCCGGATCAATCACCGGTAAAATTAGTCCCGCAGACGGAGCAACCGAAGTAGAAGCGGTAAACGGCGCCGATAAACTGAAAGCAGCCGTTTCACAGGGTACATTTACCATCCCTGGCGCTAAAGCCGGTACTTATACCATCACTGTAGTAGGTAAAGCGCCTTATAAAAATGCAGAGGTAAAAGATGTTAAAGTAGAAGATGGTAAAGTAACCGACATCGGTGAAATTAAACTTGAACAGTAATTAATAAAGATACTAGCAACCAACAACACACTCATCCTAACAGAGAACCCTATTGGTTTGATCCACGAGGCTATTTCATTCCTGAAATGGCCTCTTTTCTTTTCAGCAGTTTATCAGGTATATTCGCAACTGGAAAAGTAAACACATGCGCACCATACTACTGCTTATCATCTCGAACTCCTTTATGACCTACGCCTGGTATGGTCACCTGAAACACACGGAAACCGCCCTCTGGAAAGTGATCCTGCTCAGCTGGGGCATCGCATTCTTTGAATACTGCTTCATGGTGCCGGCAAACCGCCTCGGCTACCAGGAAGGCTTCAGCGGCTTCCAGCTCAAAACCATCCAGGAGGTGATCACCCTTACCATTTTCGCCATCTTCGCGGTATTTATCCTCAAGGAACCGCTGCGGTGGAACTACCTGATCTCCTTCCTCTTCCTGGTTGGCGCCGTATATTTTATGTTTAAGAAATAATTCATTTATAAAACCTGCCGTTCAACCCATTTCATTTTGAGCGCCTGGATTAATTACTATTTTTGAAGATCTGTAAACCTTCTGACCGGACATGATTCAAAGAATCTTTACCGCGCTGGCCCTGTTGCTGCTGCTGGCAGCCGGGCAGGCCGCCTTCAGCCAGCCAACACCCGTATGGAATGCCGCCGACATCAAACTGCAGTTAAAAAAGCTGGATACCCTCGGCAGTGTCCTGTACCTCGCCGCCCATCCCGACGACGAAAATACCCGGCTGCTGGGCTACCTTGCCAAAGAAAAGCTCTATAGAACCGGCTACCTCTCGCTCACCCGCGGCGATGGAGGCCAAAACCTCGTAGGGAACGAACAAAGTGAACTCCTGGGGCTCATTCGCACCCAGGAACTGCTGGCCGCCCGCCGCATCGACGGGGCAGAGCAGTTCTTCACCCGCGCGCAGGACTTCGGTTTCTCCAAGAACCCAACGGAAACCTTCTCCATCTGGGATACAGAAAAAATTACCAAAGACGTGGTGTGGATCATCCGCAAATTCCAGCCGGATGTCATCATCTGCCGCTTCCCGGCGGATAGCCGCGCCGGACACGGCCACCATACCGCTTCCGCCATGCTCGCCGCCAAAGCGTTTGAGCTGGCCGCCGATCCCAAATACGCACCGGAACAACTCACGAAAGTTAAACCCTGGCAAGCCAAACGCCTGCTCTGGAACACGTTTAACTTCGGCTCCAACAATACCATATCCGACGATCAGTTTAAAATTGACGTTGGCGTCTTCAACCCGCTGTTAGGTAAAGGCTTTGGGGAAATCGCCTCCGAATCCCGCTCCCAGCACAAAAGCCAGGGCTTTGGCGTACCTGCGGGCAGGGGTAGTTCCTACGAATACTTTGTGACCATCAAAGGCGCTAATCCCACCCAGTCCCTGCTGGACGGCGTAAACCAGTCCTGGAGCCGTGTGGAAGGCGGTAAAGCCATTGGCGACCTGGTAGATAAAGCCATCGCCGCCTATAACATGGACAACCCCGCCGCTTCCGTGCCCGCCCTGCTAAACATCCGCAAAGCCATACTGGCCCTGCCTGATGGCTACTGGCGCAACCTGAAGCTGAAAGAAACCGAGCAGCTCATCTTTGCCTGCGCCGGCATCTGGGCGGAAGCCTACAGCGCCTCCAACACCGTTGTGCCAGGGTATAAAATGAATACCACCGTACAACTGATCAACCGCAGCAACATCCCGGTTGCCATCAAAAAAATTGACCTGCCGGGGTTACCCAATGCCGCCGGCGCGCAATCCCTGGAATTCAATAAGCTCACTACTTTCAACAACCCGGTGACCGTGCCGGAAAATACGCCGTTTTCCCAGCCATACTGGCTGTCGGCACCGCATCCCCTCGGCACCTATACCATCACAGATCCCATGCTGGTGGGCAACCCGGAAAACATCCCGGCGCTCCAGGCTACCATTGAACTGACTATTGGCGGCGCGGACTTTACCATCTCCCGCCCCTTGCAGTATAAATATACCGACCCCGTAAAGGGCGAACTCTACGAACCCGTAGTAGTGGCTCCTCCGGTGGTAGGCAACCTCACCAACCAGGTATTTATTTTCACGGGCAATACCGCACAGCCGGTAACGGTGAAAATGCAGGCCATGGCCGATGGCGTGAAAGGGGACATCTCCCTGAAACTCCCTGCCGGCTTCGTCAGCAAGCCTGCCTCCATCCCTTACGGGTTTGCGCAGAAAGGGGATGAGCAGGAGTTCACCTTCTCCCTCTCGCCCGTAAAAGCCGGCAACGGCAACCATGTAGATACCTTTGCCGTGCAGATGAGCCATAACGGGAAGGTATATACGGAAGGCATCCAGCATATCCGCTATGACCACATCCCCGTGATCACGCTGTTTCCGCCTGCGCAGGCGCGGCTGGTAACGGTAGACCTCAAGCACAACGGCAATAACCTCGGCTACATCCCCGGCGCAGGGGATATGGTGGCGGCCTCGCTGCGACAGGTAGGGTATAACGTAACAGAGCTGACCGAGAAAGATATTATGTACGGGGACCTTTCCCGCTTCGACGCTATCATCGCCGGGGTAAGGGCCTATAACGTGAACCCCCGGATGAAATTCTGGCAGGGTAAACTGATGGACTACGTGAAAAATGGCGGTACTTACCTGGTGCAGTATAACGTAAATTCGCCGCTGGTAATGAATAACCTGGGGCCGTATCCTTTCAGCCTGTCGCGCGACAGGGTAACGGAGGAAGATGCCGCGGTGAAATTGCTGCATCCGGCGGACCCGGTGCTGCATTACCCGAACGACATTACGACCAGCGATTTTAAAGGCTGGGTACAGGAAATCGGGTTGTATTATACCAACGGGGCCGACAAATCGTACACTAAATTATTTGCCATGAACGACAAAGGGGAGTCGCCACTGGACGGTTCCACCCTGGTTGCCAACTATGGCAAAGGCAGGTATGTATATACTTCCCTTTCCTTCTTCCGGCAGCTGCCGGCGGGAGTACCGGGAGCATACCGCCTGTTTGTAAATCTGATCTCTGCAAAAAAGGGTTAATGGCTCATGAGTGATAAAGACGTAAAAGCAAAACGGCCGCGGCTCCGTATAGCCGCGGTGATGTGCATCCTCCTCGGACTCGTCATCGGGTTTGAGATCAAGCGAATCCATATCGGCCTGATCATCGGTATCGGCCTGGGTTTGCTCACGGGAGCGATGTGGAGTAAAAGCCACCACGATTAAATACAGGGATGGGCCTGTACGCCCATTCTGCTGAATATATTAAACCTGTAATTCCACTATTCCATGCCAGATAAACACTTGCAGGAAGAGAGGCCACCGTTATTTCCGTCATGGACCCACTGGTACATACTGGTGGTGGCATGGCTGGCGTTGCTGATTATCCTCTTCTATTTCTTCACCAAAACATTTTCATGAGTTCATTAGACTGGATAGTGCTGGTAGCTACCTTGTCCGTCATCATCCTGTATGGTGTCTGGAAGAGTCGCGGTAAACAAAGCATGGAAAGCTACTTCCTGGGTAACCAGTCCATGCCCTGGTATATCGTATTATTATCTATCATCGGAACGCAGGCCAGCGCCATTACCTTTATTTCCGCGCCCGGCCAGGCTTATACGGACGGGATGCGGTTCGTGCAATACTACTTCGGGCTGCCGCTGGCCATGGTCGTGCTTTGCATCACCTTCGTTCCTATTTTTCATAAACTCAAAGTATATACGGCGTACGAATTCCTCGAGCAGCGGTTCGATTTGAAGACGCGTACGCTGACGGCGGTATTATTCCTGGTGCAGCGCGGCTTGTCTACCGGCATCAGCATCTGCGCGCCCAGTATCATCCTCTCTTCCTTGCTGGGCTGGAACCTGTACTGGACCAACCTGATCATGGGAGGGCTGCTGATTATCTATACCGTTGCCGGCGGCACCCGGGCCGTTTCCTATACGCAAACCCTGCAGCTGGTGGTCATCTTCGCCGGTATGTTCCTCGCCGGTTGGATGGTGGTGCATCTGCTGCCGGATAACATCGGGATGAAGGAAGCGTTGCAGGTGTCCGGCAAGATGAATAAGCTGAACGTGATTGTGACGGACTTTGACTGGCAGGATAAATACAATATCTGGAGCGGTTTGATTGGCGGGTTCTTCCTGGCGCTGAGTTATTTTGGTACGGATCAGTCGCAGGTGGGCCGTTACCTGACGGCCAAATCCGTCAGGGAAAGCCGGCTGGGATTGCTGATCAACGGGTTGGTAAAGGTGCCCATGCAGTTTTTGATCCTGCTGATTGGCGCGCTGGTGTTTGTATTTTACCTGTATTTCCGCGCCCCGTTGTTCTTTAACGAGGCCCAGCTGGCGCGGGTGCATAAAACGGAGCATGGCGCCGCGCTCACCAGCCTGGAAAATGAATTTAACTCCCTGAGTACGATCAAGCAGCGGCAGGTGAAGGACCTGGCCGCCGCGCTGGACAAGGGAGAGCAAACAGCCATCGCTACGGCGCAGCAGGCCTTGCAGGCCACGGAGGACAAGGCCCAGCAGGTGCGGGCGGAAGCGGTGACGCTGATTAAAAATGCGGACCCCGCCGGCGATGCGAATGATACGAACTATATATTCCTGCATTTTGTGATCAACAGCCTGCCCAAAGGTTTGGTAGGGTTGCTGATCGCGATTATTTTCCTGGCGGCATGGGGGAGTATTGCAGCCGCGTTGAACTCCCTGGCTTCCACGACGGTGGTGGACGTGTACAAGCGGTTGTATAAGTCGGAGGAGTCGCCGGAGAAATACATGCGCATGTCCAGGATGTGGACGCTCATCTGGGGCATTTTCTGCATTGCCGTAGCCCAGTTTGCCAGCGGCCTGGGCAGCCTGATTGAAGTGGTAAACGTGCTGGGGTCCTGGTTTTACGGCACTACGCTGGGGATATTCCTGGTGGCGTTTTACCTGAAGAAGGTAGGAGGGACGGCTACTTTCACGGCGGCGGTGATTGCGCAGGTGATCGTGTTGATCCTGTTCTGGATGGAAGTGGTGTCGTTCCTGTGGCTGAATGCCATTGGCTGTATGCTCGTACTGGCGTTGGCGTTAGTGATACAGCCGTTTATGAGAAGGCCTGTTTAAACTGCTTTGCTTCCTGCGAAGACCACCAATAAAAAAGAGATGCAATTAAGTTTGCATCTCTTTCTTTTTTTGATGTTAGCGGTTATTTCAACGTAGCCAGCAGCTTCGTATTCAGCGCTACATAATCTGCGCTTTCCGCTTTCTTCGCCAGCTCTAATGATTGCTGTGCGGCGGCTTTCGCTACTGCGTTATCTTTCACCAGGGAGTGGATGCGGGCTTTCTGGTACATTACCCAGAAGGCGTCCGGCTGTTGCTCGGCAGCTTTATCGATGTAGGTCACCGCTTTTTTCAGGTCCTTATTCATGTCGGCATAGTACATAGCCGCCTGGAAGTAAGGTTTTTTATCTGTCTGCATGGCCGCGTCGATCTGGGACTGGATGGTACCGTCGATGTCCGCAGTGATGGCTACCGGCACGCTGAATTTATCCCAGCTGATCACCAGGTCCATGGATTTGTACTGGATGTTCTGGAAATCGATGGAGAAGGTTTGCTGCGCAGCGGTGTTACGTTTAGGCGTAACGGTTACACGGGCTACGTCGTCTTCCTGTTTGTAGTCGGCCGGTTTGGTGATGTTCAGGTTTTTGCTGAGGATCACGGTCCAGGACTGTTTGCCCGGGATGGTAACCAGGCCGTATTTGCCGGCAGGTACCGCCTTGCCGCCGAAGCTTACGTCTTCGCCGAAAGTGATGGTGGTCGCGCTGTTGGCGCCGGTTCTCCATACTTTGTCGTAAGGTACCAGGTCGCCCAGGATGGTGCGGCCGTTCATGTTAGGGCGGGAGTAGCTCAGCTCCACGCTGGAAAGTGCAAATTGTTGTTTAATGGTCTGGCTTGGGCTTGGCGCAGGTACTTTAACCTGGGCGAAAGCGGAGCCTGCGTACAGTACGATTGCGCAGCCGGTGGCTACCGCAAGAGTTTTGATAGTTTTCATGTTATATGTTGAGAAAATTGGTGGCATTATTCGATCAGGCCATTCCTGAAGGCATAGAGTACGATCCCAACGCTGTTTTTCACGTTCAGCTTTTCCAGGAGTTTCTGGCGGATGCCTTCCACGGTGCGTGGGCTGAGGAAGATCTTTTCTGAAATCTCCTGCGTGGTTTGTTCGTTGCAGATCAGCTTGAGTACTTCCAGTTCCCGGTCGTTGAGCTGCACTTCGTTTTTCAGTGTAGGTTTCACATGCTGCTTGGTTTTATGCAGCACTTTTTTGAGCAGGGCCAGGTTTACATTCTCGTTGAAATAGAAACCCTTGTCGTAGGTCGTGCAGATGGCTTCATAGATTTCTTCCGGCTCGGCATTCTTCAGGAGGTAGGCGTTGGCGCCGTTTTCCACCAGGTGTACGATGAAGTTGTCATCTTCGTACATGGTGAGGATGATGACTTTTACATCCGGGTATTTGGCTTTTACTTTTACCGTCGCCTCAATGCCGTCCATGTTGGGCATTTTCAGGTCCATGAGGATGACGTCCGGTTGTTGCTTTTCCATGATGTCCAGCAAATGCTGGCCGTCATCAGCTTCGAAGATTACACTGATATTTTCATAAGGGATAAGTGTGTTAATGACTCCACTGCGGAAGATCTTGTGATCGTCGGCAATTGCCACTTTTATATGGTGTGTCATCTGAAGGACAGTTTATAGAGAATTACATTAATGTTCCGGGAATTATTAAATCCCACTGATGCATACCGGGTGTATGAATCAGATGGCAATTTAGAATAAAACTACATAAGAATCAATTAATTCTGAGCAGATTGCTGATAGTTCTCCACATTGATCTGTGCTACGGTTCCAATAGGATTTCGCTTGTGATAGTTGATCGTCCCGTTGATGATATTGAGTCTGCTCTCTATATTCTTAAGTCCCAGGCTGCCCGACTTCTTCTTTGATTCGTTCAGGGTATCCAGCAGTTTGCCGTTCCCGTTGTCAGCCACCTCTACAGTCAGGAGATTGGGCGTGTTTTTATAGGTGATTTCAATACTGGTAGCTTCCGCGTGCTTCACGATATTGTTGATCAGTTCCTGTACCACCCGGTACACGTGCAGCGCCTTTGAGCGGTCCACCGGGATGGTGCTTTCCGGCGTTTTGAAATGGATCGCCACCTGTTTGTTTTTATTCATCAGGTTGCAGAAGGAATCGAGCGCATGGGCCAGTCCCAGGTTGTCGAGGGCTTGTGGATGCAGGCTTTGTGAAATAAACCTAAGTTGCTGAATAATGGTGTCAGTGAATTCTTTGGTTTCCTTCAGCCGTTCCGTTTCCCCGTTGCCTGTTTTCAGGAGAGGCTGCAGGCCGCCGATGGTGAGCTTCAGGACGGAGAGCTGCGCGCCCACTTCATCGTGGAGGTCTTCGGCAATGCGTTTGCGTTCCAGTTCCTGGCCCTGGAGGATGGCTTCGAGGCGTTCCCGTTGCAGTTGGAGGTCTTTATCGCGAATGATCAGTTTGTGTTGAATTACCTGTTTCTGTTGGAGCATTACCAGCAGTATTACCACAATAGCCAATATCAGCATTACTGTGGTCCCCACAATAATGATATCAGTGATCCGCATACTTCATGAGTTTGGTCTTGCTTAGTCCGATATAAAACAAGATCATCGAAATACTGCCGATGGCATATGTGATACTATATGATACTAGCACCATTTTGTCCGGATTTTCGTTCTGTGTTTTTTGGAACAGACTCAGACTGATTGAGAATAAAATAGTCGAGCAAAAGTACAGGAATAATCCTGAATTGTACCAGAATGTAGGTAAAGAGTTTATATATATTGATTTTTCAATCAATTCTTTATCGCTCAGCTGCTGCATGAATAATGAGATAGCATAGAAAATCATGAGGGCAGCTTTAAGTCCGGTGGACACTGAATTATAGAATTTCATTCCATCTATCCGGAAGAAGTCGACGGAAAAAACAAATAACATTACAATAGGCAGGCGGAGTATGATGTAACGTAGTTTGGGGGATTTTATGCATGACATATAGAACATGGACAATACGACAAACTGAAGGAAATGCATCAGGTTGAAGTACCACATGTTATTCTTATACAGCATCATAATCAGGTATGAACCTGCAGAAAATAGGAGTGAAAGGAGAATGTAATAAAAAATCCATTTCGAAGAAGGGTCCAGTTGTCTGTATTTTAATAGGAAGGGGATCAGAACCAGGAATTCGATCCCCAACATACACCAAAATACCGTGAGCATTATTGTAAGCACAAGTAATCTATCTTTCTTTTATGACTATTTTGGTAACTGGTATTTATTCAGGCTGTTGGTCGGTAGTACCGCCACCGCCGCCACCGCCGCAGTAGTTAGGGCAAGGCAAGCCATCATCCAGAATCAATGCCATATCCTTAGACTGCACGCCATCCAGTGAAGCGCCGGAAGGCAGGATATCGTTACCATCAGCATCAGTAGCTACCAACACCATTTTCTTTTCTTTGATGCCATCACCGTCTGTATCAACGTGAATACCGTAGTAGATTCTCAGGCCGGCAGCTCTGTCGCTGGCCAGCAGTTCCAGTACTTTGTCTTTGGAAAAGCACATAGCTTTTACAAAATCGGCAGATTTTTGATCAGCATGTTCAGCTGCATAGTTGCCGAGCAATGTGTCCATTCTCTCTTTAGAGATGAAGCCGCCAGCTTCAGAAATGGAAGGGCGTTTTGAAGCGCTCATAATCGTTAGTTTTAGATTTAGGAGTTAGAAATAGTCTGCGGTAAAATTATTATAAATTTTTACACTACCAATATCGCTGAGCGGCCGGGATGAAGGCTTTAAACTTATCAGGTTAACCGGAAGCCCTTGCTGGTAAAGACTTTCGCCGGCATTCTCCACAAACGCCGCATCATATAATATAGTACCACTGACATAAAATTGCGTATAAATACGCATTCCCATTATTCAGTTGTTCAACGCTTGATTCGCCCGATTAACTTACGGATTTTTGTACTGTCGTTAAACCGACGGACTATTTTATCAACGGACAGTACACAAAACAGCAACGGGCCTTTCTACCATGTTTGTTTGTAGTTAGCATTAGCAGAGGGTTTTACTGTTCCCTTAAACAGTATTAGGTTAAACTCGTTAACCCCTTTTTTTAAAATTTAAACTATGAGTTACCTTCTGATTGGCAACATCTCTGCGTTGATTGGCGACGATTGCATTGAGCCGCTGGTTAATGCGCGCATCAGGGTCTATCTGCCGGAAGCCGGTCAGTCCGGCGACCATCTGACCATCGTCAAGGGGCATTTCAATAACCTTCGTCCGCTTACGGCGCATGAGGTACTGTTGAAGGCGGACCGCCTCCTTGCTGAAGCTACCCTGGATGAAATGGGTAACTTCCGTATGCAATGGGAGGAGATTCACCTCTTCACCGAAGCCCTGGAATTAAATCTCTGCCTGGATGAGATGCCCGGTAAAACGGGTAACCTCCGGTCACGCAACTACCGCCTCAGCTACCTTGTACCCCATTGGAAAAAACAGAACGGACAATATATGGCGGCCTACGCCTACCTCATTCCACCGGATGCCTGGGCGGAAATCTACCGGACAGCCGGCGCCTGGGTCATCACCGGTACGGTAAAGAGTCAGACGGGCCACAGCGGTGAGCCTTACCTGAAAGTTGCCGCCTACAATGCCGTTACCGGTAAGAAGGTAGCGGAAACATATACCAACGAATTCGGCAGATATACCATGCATTTTTCCCGGCGGGACCTCTACACCGGCAGGCTGCAGCTGGTCCGCGATGGGCGCTGCAACCAGGGGCCTGACCTGTATTTCAAAATCTACCGGCACGATCACCTGATCTGGGCGGAGGACGAATCGCATGCCATGGCGGCGGACCGGCAGGACGTTGCGCCTTGTTCCCACCTGGATATCATTTACAAACCCGGCATCTTTACCCGGGCTACCCGTCATATCAGCACCTGGCTCCATCATGTGCGCAATCGTGTGGACGGCCGCAGCAGCCGCTCCCGCGTACCCGCCCGGATGGCGCATGCAAAGCTTATTGTGAAAGATTAAACTACCCAATGTTTGAGAGCGGCTCCGTGATGCACGGAGCCGCTTCGCTTTTATATCGCGTTTAAATATTTTTAGGGGGAGAGATGTAATGACGCCTGGGCAGTAACTGCCCGGTTACCAAACAGGCGCCCGATGCTTTATGCCGTGAGTAATATAGGTATCCTAATGGCACGCGTTTCCTGAAAACCCTCCGTGGAAGTGTCACATCATATTATAATGGTAGTAAGGAGGAACGCCGGTTTAAAACCTGGGATGGAACCGCTGCAGGGTATCCCGCAGGTAATCCCGGTCGATATGCGTGTAGATTTCGGTGGTTGTAATACTTTCATGGCCCAGCATTTCCTGTACCGCCCGCAGGTCAGCGCCGCCTTCCACGAGGTGCGTGGCAAACGAATGGCGGAAGGTATGCGGCGATACGTTCTTCTCTATGCCGGCCAGCTTCACCAACTCTTTAATTACCAGGAAGATCATCACCCGGCTAAGGCCGCTGCCCCGCCGGTTTAGAAAGAGGGTGTCCTCATGGCCATGCTTAACGGGCATGTGTACACGAATATTCCGCCGGTACATATCTATCTGCCGCATGGCCTCCTTGCCGATAGGTACCAATCTTTCCTTGTTGCCTTTCCCCAATACCCGGATGAACCCCACATCGAAGTGTAACTGCGTGATTTGCAGGTTCACCACTTCGCTTACACGCAATCCGCAGCTATACATGGTTTCCAGGATGGCTTTGTTGCGGTGGCCTTCCGGGGTGTCCAGCTGTATCTGGGCGATGATCATTTCAATTTCTTCAAAGGAGAGTACATCCGGTAATTTCCGCTGGAGCCTAGGCGCCTCGAGCAGTTGACTCGGATCTTCTTTAGCCATGTCTTCCATGAGCAGGAATTTATAAAACGCCTTGATTCCTGAAATGATCCTTGCCTGGGAGGTGGCAGTCATACCCAGTTGTGCAATCCATTGCACGCAACCTTGTAAATCCTGCAAAGTGATATCCTGCGGGCGTAGTTTTTCCTTGCCGTTTGCCAGGAGGTATTGTTCCAGTTTCTCAACATCCCGGAGATAGGCGTCTATGGAATTGGCGGAAAGCGACCTTTCCAATTGGAGGTAACCCTTGAATAATTTTCGGAATGATTCCCACATGATGGCAAGATAAGGGCATTTTCTGAAAGAGGAGGGGCCAGGCGGTAAAAATGCAAGTTATGTGGAAAAATAGGGTAGTGGTATTTTTTACAGGTGGAATATTTTTAATGTGAAGTGGTTGTTTGATAGTTAGGTTTAAATAGATTAATGCAACGTATTATAAACCAATAAAATGAATTGCTGAATTTTTAATTGAATTTGGTCAATTTTTGCCGGGAAACATAGCGGAAATTGAGTGCAACGGGCTGCAAAACAATGCAGGATTGAAAAATATTTTAATGTATAACGGTAATTTTTTTCAGTAATTAAAGTGATGCTGCATATAATAGGTGTAAAGTAATTGAAAATGAATTTATTATTTGCAAGTTTGACTTGGATGGCCAGCCGCAGTTTGGAAACTGAAGAACCTGCTCTAACCGCCTGGAATCACCTTTCATCTGTCATCCATTACTGCCCATTCCGGCTTGCTTAAACCCCGACTGCCGACCTTCATCAGCCTACCCTCAACCACCTCCATAACCTCCTCGTCCAACCGTCACCCATTCCCTCGGCATACACCATCCTGCCCCAAACCAAAAAAGCCGGCGCCCTATGGACGCCGGCCTATATCTTTACCTGTAATTACAGATTAGAATTTCTCCAGACCGCTGAAGAAGAAGTCGCCTTCGATCTGCGCATTCTCAT
>Ga0164243_10003142_pt1 | contig 26611 bp, 15 predicted proteins | sample OricompcompostOP_FD_108781 | JGI IMG/M metagenome (GOLD analysis project Ga0164243, IMG submission 108781) | Organic Plus compost microbial communities from Emeryville, California, USA - Original compost - Organic plus compost (OP) | ecosystem: Engineered > Solid waste > Mixed feedstock >...
GATCCGCGCCGCGCTGTCGGCCGGACCCGACACGCGGAGGTCGGCCACCGAAACGTGCCCGAGTCCGAAATCCTCCGGCAGCCAGCGCCGCTCGGAAACCTCGCCCCGCTCGACGACCAAGGCGCGCGTCGGGCCGGAGAGGGAAACCTCGTCCAGACCGTCGGCCCCGGTGACGACCGCGGCCCGCCCCACGCCCAGCCGGGCCAGGGCCTCGGCCACCAGCCGGGCCTGCGCGTCCCCGGCCACGCCGACCAGTTGAAACTCCGGCCGCGCGGGGTTCGCCAGCGGGCCGACGAGGTTCATCATCGTCCGGAACGGCAAGAGCCGGCGCACCGGGCCGAGCGCCCGGAGTCCGGGGTGGAACCGCGGCGCGAAGAGGAACGTGACGCCCAACTCCGCCAGGCAACGGTTCACGACGGGGACCTCGGCCTCGACCGCCACGCCGAGTTCGGCCAGGACCTCCGCGCTGCCGGAGTTGCCCGACGCCGCCCGGTTGCCGTGCTTGGCGACGGGTACGCCGCACGCCGCGACGACGAGCGCGGTGGCGGTCGAAACGTTCACGGTGTGGGCGCCGTCGCCCCCGGTGCCGCACGTGTCGAGGAGCCCCTTCGGCGGCACCGCCAGCCCGGCTTCAAGGGCCCGGGCGCGGACGGCGCGGACGGCCCCGGCCAGTTCGTCGGCCGTCTCCCCTTTCACCCGGAGTCCGGTGAGGAGGGCCGCGACGGCGGCCTCGGGGACTTCGCCGGAGAGGATTTCCGTGAGCGCGGCGGCGGTCTCCTCGGCGGTCAGGTCGCGGGGACGGGCGAGGGCCTTTAACGCATCAGTCAACGCGGGCGCTGCGGTCACGGAACCCTCGCCGTCCGGCGCTCGACGGCGCCCTTAACCACCCGGTCGTAGCCGAGCACGACCCCGTCGGGGGCCGGCCGCTTGTTCAAGGCGTTCACCGCCTCGTCGGCGCTGGAGACCCCCTGGCCGTTGACCGAGTAAATCACGTCGAGGGGCTTGAGCTGCGAGGCCACCGGGCTCGTGGGGGCGACCTTGAGCACCACGGCCCCGCGGAGCGACTCGGGGAGGCCGAACCGGCGGGCGGTCGCCTCGTCGAGCGTCTGGACGTCGAGCCCCAAGGCGCTGGCGCCCGCCGAGGGGATCGTCGGGCGGTCGGGGCGGCGGAGTAAGCCGCCGCGGGTGGTCGCCCCCCGGTCGGCCTCCGGGGCGGCCAGGGCGATCGTCCGCTCGCGGTCCCCCACCGTCACGCGGATCGAGAGCGTCTGCCGCTCGCGCCAGACCTCCAACTCGGCCGACTGGCCGATCGGGGCCATCGAGACCATGTTGATCAGGTGGTTCAGGTCGTGGACCTCGACCCCGCCGAACCGGAGGATCACGTCGCCGTCGCGGAGCCCCGCCTGCGCGGCCGGGGTGGACGCCTGGACCTTATCGACCCAGGCCCCGTGGGGGCGGTCGAGCCCCAGGGCGGCGGCGTCTTCGGGCCGGAACTCGGGGTGCAGGTCGATCCCGAGGGCCCCGCGGGTCACCCGCCCCTTGCTGACGAGTTGGTTCATGATCCAGCGGGCGAGGTTGATCGGGATGCTGAAACCCACCCCCTCGTTGCCGCCGTGGTTGGAGGCGATCGAGTTGTTGATCCCGATCACCTCCCCCTTCATGTTCACGAGCGGGCCGCCGGAGTTCCCCGGGTTGATCGCCGCGTCGGTCTGGAGGAAGTCCTGGTTCTCGACGTCCTGGAGCTCGTCCATGTGCCGGCCGCGGGCGCTAATGATCCCCTGGCTGACCGAGTGGGTCAGGCCGAACGGGCTGCCGAGCGCGAGGACCCAACTGCCGACGGCCACGTCGTCGCTGTTGCCGAGCCGGGCGGCGGGGAGATCGTCGCGCCCCAGGTTGAGCACGGCGATGTCGGCCTTGGCGTCGAGCCAGACCTGGTCGGGGTGCAGCGAGCGGCCGTCCTGGAGGAAGACGCTGATCCGGGCGGGGCTCGCCCCCTCGACGACGTGGTTATTGGTCAGCACAAACAGGCCCCGCGTCCGGTCGCCCCGGACGATCACGCCCGAGCCGGTCTCCTCGAAGTGGCGGACCCGCGACGACTCGTCGGTCCGGCCGGTCTTTTCGGCGACGATATGGACGACCGCCGGGGAGACCGCGCGGGAGACCATTTCGAACGTCCGGTTGACGTGTTCGAACTGGGAGTACTGGCGGTTGAGCTGTTCGTACACGGCCTCGTCGGACGTCGCGCGGGGGGCCGGCGCGGGGCGGTAGGCCGACGCCTCGGCGGGGAGCGCCCCGAGGCGGTCGCCCGCGGCGGCGGGGGGCTGGGCCGAGAGCGACGGGCCGTTTCGGCCGATCAGCATCCCGGTCAAGACGCCGCAAAGGAGCGTGAGGGCGAGGACGAGCGGGGAGGAGGAACGCGACATGACAGGCCGAACTCCATCCCAGGGCCGGAAGAGGCGGGGCGGGCCGTCGCGACCCCCGCGGGGGTCGGAACGTCGTCGGACGGCGCCGGGGCGGACCGCCCCGGGTCAAGGTCCCCTGGGGGCGGGACGTCGGGCTCCGGCCCACTAACTATATCCCCACCCACCGCGGTTAGTCAAAGTCACCGCCGGGCCGCCCCGACGGCCGAATCGGCCTCCCCCGCCCGACCCGTCGCGTCGCGTCGGTTTCGAAAACGCGACGGGCCGCCGAGTCGGTCGGCCCGGCGGCCCGTCGCGCTGGTTAAGCCCGCTCCCCCTTTATTAAGGGCGAGGGTCTGACAAACTCAGCGGCCCGATTCGGTCAGGTCCATCTCGAAGTCGCTGAGGTTGATGTCGGAATCGGCGTCGCTGTCGTCGAGCGCCTTGTAATCGATCTTGTCCCACCGGTGGCTGTCCGCGCCGACGCGGAACCCTTGACCGGTCCGCTCGTTCTCGCGCTGGCAGTCGATGCAGGTGTTGGTGTACGGCAGGGCGTTGAGCCGCGCCTCGGCGATCTTACCGCCGCAGAACTCGCAGCGGCCGTACACCCCTTCGACGATCCGATTGAGCGCGTGCTCGATCTGGCTCAATTCGCGGCTCTCGATCTCCACGAGCTGCGAGCTGATCTCGTCGTTGGCGTTGTCGACGGCCGCGTCCACGTTGTCACCGACCACGTCCTGCGCCGCTAGTTCGCGGTAGCTGTCGAGGTCGCCGGTCAAGGCTTTACGAAGGGCGTCGCGGCGCGCGACCAGCCGCGCATGGAGTCGGAGCAAAGCGTCTTTGCGGGCCATGTGACACCTCCAGGTGTACGTCGCAGCAGGTCGTCGGCGGGTTCGGCCCCTCGCCGGAAGACCCACAGTTTTCGAACACCCCAGGCCGTGGATGAATCTCCCGAGATTCACGAAGGATGAAAAGAAACGACCGGGGCACGTCGCGGCGGAACCAACCCTCCCAAACGGCGGTGCGGCGGACGTCAATCGTTTCCAAACTTCAGTCGTCGCGTCTCAGCCGAGCACATTATGCGCCACGGACGAGCGCCGCGACCGCCTCAGGGCACTCTCAGAAGTAATACGTAGCACGTCGATAAAGGTTTGCCAAAAAATCGAAATTCCCGACCGGGGGGTTCGGTCCCACGTTTTCATCCAGACAACGGTCGGTCGAATCACGAGTTCCGGCACGGACAAGCCCATCTTACCCGGGACGTCAAGCCCAATCGGGGAATTCGGGTAAAAATTCCCCGGCAGGGAGGACCCGGCGGCGACGACGCTCGACGGCCGAACCCGCCCCAACGACGGTTTGTCAATTTGGGCACGGGCCGCGGTCAGGTTTGCAAAACGGGGCGGGCAACGTCGGGGTCAAGGGGGTGTCAGGGAGCCGACACCCGAAAGGGGGAGGGAGTAATACGAGACGACGTGGGGGCGGGTGTCGGACGGGCGTCGCGAGAAATTGACGTACAGCAATTGCTTCGGCTGCACATAGACCCACTGTTCGGTCACCAGGCCGCGGCTGACCACCCGCGTCCTGCGGTTCGGCTTGCCGTTCAGGCGGCTCACGACCTCCGCCGGGGTCGCGTTGCGGAGCGAGTCGGACGGGGCCGCCGCCGCGGGGGGGGTCACAACCGCGACCGGGGCCGGTTCGGGGCCGGGCGCGTCCGGGCCGGCGGCGGGGGGTTCTTTCGGCTCGCCCCCTTTGGCCCGGGCGATCTTGACCCACTCGTCGTTAACCTTTTTGAACCCGCGGCGCCGGAAGGCGTCGGCGACCTCCCGGGAGCCCGGGTCGATCTTCCAGGCGTCGCGCAGCAAGGATTCGGCCGTCTTCGGGTCGTCGACGAGGGTCTCGTACTGCTCCGCCAGGGTGATCCGCCCTTCGGCGTCGCGGGGGCTGAGGCGGTGGTTCTTCTGGTCGTCGAGCCAGGCCCGGTACAGTTCCGCCGCCCGCTCGGGCTGCCGGAGCTTATCCCGGTAGAGCGTGGCGAGGGCGGCCACCTCGGCCTGCCTCAACTTGCCCACGTCGCCCGTCGCGTCCGCCAAACCTTTTTCGAAGAGGGAGGTAGCGACCTCGGGGCGGTCGGGCAAGAGCCGCGCGGCCTCCTCGGCCAAGCCGAGGACCGACTTCGGGTCGTCGGCCGCCCGGCGGTTGAGGCGCTGGACGGTGGCGTCGGCCCAGAGCCGGTGGTCGAGCGCCTTCCGGCCCTCGTCCGACGCCGAACGGTAGGCGTCGGCCGGGGCGTTCGCGTAAGGCTTCTCCCACTTCGCCAGATCAGGCGGCCCGGTCGGGGCCTGGGGGGCGTCCGGGAAAAAGGCCTCGATCTTCTTGACCAGGTCGTCGAGTTCATCGGCCGATTTGGACGAACCCAGCGCCGCGCGGAAGCCTTGATGGGCTTGGGCCGACGGCTCGGGCTCGGCGACCCCTTCGGTCCGGGCTTTCGAGGCCAGGTCGAGCCAGAAGGCGGCCTGGCCCCGCGCGGGGGGGTGCTCCGACTGATAACGGATCACCTCGCCGACGACCTCCCGCGCCCGCGCCAGGAGTGCGTCCTCCTTGTCGGCGCGGGCCGGGTCGTGGCGCCGCGCGAGTCTCGCAAACTCCTCGGCCCGGTGGACGGCCCAGCGCGCCCAGGCCGACCGCGCCTCGACGTCCGACTTGTCCAGCAAGGCGACCGCCCGGTTCAGCCGCTCCAGGTCCGACGGCAGGGCCTCGTACGCGGTGACGTCCACCCACCAGCCCCCGCCGTCGCGGCGCAGCACCCCCTGCACCTTGACGGTCGCCCCTTGCGGCGACTGCCGGACCCAGAGGCGCTTCGGCAGCCGGAACGTCACGTCCGGGGCGCGTCTCAGGTTGATCTCGTCGAACGACCGGGTCTCGTTGTGGTATTGAAAGCCGCCCCGGTCGTCGACGATCACCTCTTTGCCGATCAGGTCGGGGCGCTTCGTGAGGTCGCCCGGTTCGACGACGACCGGCTTCCCCCCCTGCCCTGACGCCGCGGCGGGAGCCGCCAGCAGCGCGGCCGCGGCCAAAAGCCCGATCGGAAACGCGCGGTTCACGGCCGGTCCTCCCCGCCCCCGCCGACGTCGTCGGGGGGCCCCAGGATCGATTCCAGCGCCTTCTCGTGGGTCATGATCACGCCGCTGTCGGGTTCGAGCCCGACGAGCCAGACGTTCGCGTCGAGGTCGAACCGGAACGAGGCGAGCCGGGCGCCGAACTTGACCGGGTCCCCCTCGCGCGGCTTGATCAGTTCGAAGAGGCGGAACCCGGTCAGGTCGATCCGCCCCTGGCTCGTCGGCACGCCCCCTTCGCCGTCGCGGAAGATCCGGTAATCGAGGTCGTACCGGCCCCGCCCCTGGCCGTCGGGGACGGACCGGAGGCGGGAGTCGACGAGGATCGAACGGCCCTTGTACAGGGTGTCGAAGCGCTTGGCCCACTCCTTCGGGTCGGCGCGGGCGGCCTCGTCGAGCAGGTCTTCGAGGCGGTCGGGGCAGAGTCCCGTGAGGATCGCGGCCTCGTCGGCCCCTTGCACGATCGCCGACGCCCCCTCGAACTCGCCCCCGAGTCGTTGCACCGCACGCTTGGCTTCGGAGAGCAATTGATTCGCCTGATCAAATCGACCCTCGTCGAGCGCGACGAGCCCTTCGACCCGCCCCCGCTCCGCGATGTGCGGCAACTCCTGGAGCCGCGCCCGCCACGACCGAACCCCCACCGTGGCGGCGACGAGCAGGGCGACCCCCATGAAGACCAGCGGGTTGCGGTTCCTCCGAAGCCGCTCCCCCAGCGGCACCGCCGGCGCCCGCGGCTCGGGGGCCGGCTCCGCCCGTTCCGGTGCCGGCGCCCGACCTTTCCGACCCTCCCCCTTTCGGGGGGCCGACGCCCGCTCCGCGCGGGATTCCGCCGCGATCTCGGCCGCCGCCAGGTCTTCGGGGCTCTCCTTCGGCGACGGCGGCGCGGCCGGCCCGTCGTCGACCCATTCGATCTCGGCGTCGGCCTCGGGGGGCTCGTCCACCTCCGGCCTTTCGGGTCCGGCCGACGGGGGCGGGTCGCGGAGCGGGACCGGGTCGTCGGCCCAGGGGCTCTCAACGACCGCCGCCCTCCGGCCCCCTTCGGCCCCCCGCGCCCCCGACGGCGCGACCGGTTCGGGGAGCGGGCTCCGCGGCAGGACGAACAGGCCCTCACCGCACGTCGGGCACCGCAGCGCCTGATAGCCCTCGGTCCGCTGGCCGGTCAGCCGGTGCCCTTCCGAGCAGGTGACGGCGAACGTCTGGGCCCTCGCGAGGGGTGCGGGGGTCATCCCTTGGAAGAATTTTCGCGCGCTATTGAGGAGCCCGCCCAATCGTGACCGTCCCGCGGATGAGAGGTCGTCGTCCGAAAGGATAAACCCCGGCCGGTCCGGGCGGACGGCCCGGGGCTCTCACTGATTATCCGCCACCGTTCCGAAACAATCAACACGGACTTTTGTCGGAGGACGACGCCGCTCGACCCGGCCGGCTTTATCCGGCCGCGGGCACGGGTTAACGGGCCGGCGGATCGTCCCGGATCAACCAGACTTCGGAGACTTGACACCCCCGGCCGTTCCCCCCGCGGCCCGCCCCCTGGGTCCAGGTGAGCGTGAGCTTGCCGTCGGCGGTGGCGGCGGCCGGGACGGGGAATTCGACGGGGACGACCGGGGCGGGCTTGGGGATGTGCGGGTGGACCTCGATCCCGTCGGCCTCAAGCCGCATCCGGGCGCGGGGGCTGTCGCCCGCGTAGACGACCCGGACGCGGTAGCGGGCGTGGGGGTCGAGGCCTTCGTAGGCGAAGCGGATCGGGGCCTCGTAGAAGGTGTGAATGTAGCGCCGCCAGGGGATCGGCCGCTCGGCCTGGAGGTCGAAGCCGTGGAAGGGGGCGCGGACGAACATCGGGTCGGCCGCGGTGGTCGGCTCGCGGACGAGGTGGGGCGAGTTCGCCGGGTCGCCGGGGGCGTCGTAGAAGCCCCCCGGCCCCGGGTCGGTCCGGTTCACAAGGGCGTCGAGGGCGCGGAGCCGTTCGCGCTCGGTCGGCAGGGCGCGGATCCGCGCGAATTCTCCGGCGAGCCAGAGCCGGTCATTCAGCGGCGTGTCGATCGTGTCGAGGTTCGCCCCCCGCTCGGGGGCGATCGCCTGGTATTTCGGGGCGCTCAGCTGCATCCGGATCGACTGGAAGAGCGCCTCGCCGAGTTCGAACACCCGGGCGCGGAGGTCGAGCGCGACCGGCTCCGTCTGCACCCGCGCGAGGACGTCCGTGGCCCCCCTCATCGCCGCCTCCGAGCCGACCGCCGGCGCGTTCCGGAGGATTTCTTGCGCCCTCGCCCCGAGCGCCGTCTCCTGGATCAGCCGTTCCCGGATGTAGGCGTCGTAGTAGCCGCGGTAGAGGCCCTGCTGGAACCGCCAGTTGCGGAGCAGTTCCGGGTCGGCCGAGCGTTCGAGGTCACGGAGTTGGCGCAGGGTGGTTTCGACCCCAGCGTTCGTCAGCAGCGGCCCGCTCCAGTTCCGTTCGAGCCCGAGGAGGGCCTGGGCGAACCCTTCCGTGACGCGGTCGGACAGGTACGCCCGGGAATACTGCCGCAAGACCTCGACCACGTCCGCGTCCGGGTCCCACCCGCAGGCGCTCCAGACGGCCTTATTGACGTCGTCGTTGCACCCTTCCGAATAGGTGATGAAGCCGACCGTGTCCGGCAGGTACGCCTTCACGAGCGCCGCCTGGGCGAACGGCCGCGGGTTGACCGACTCGCGGCCCTCGGTGACGGCGTAGGCGAGGTCCCAGTCGGGGACCGGGTGCTGGCACTGGCGGCTGTGGGTGATGTCCGGGTAGCCGCGGATCGGGTACCGCGTGGGGACGGCCTTGCGCAGCTCGGCCAGCGGCACGCGAACCTGCGGGCCGAAGACGACCCCGTCGAGCCACTTCGGCTCCGCCTTCAGCAGGTCCAGAAACTCGGCCGTCCAGGTCGCGTCGAACCCCTGCGGCGAGACCCACATGGCGGCCTTCGGGTGGTAACGGTGCAAGACCCCGGTGACTTTTTCGAGGAACCCGAGCAAGACCTTCGGCTGCGTGTGCCCCGGGTCGCCCCCGGGGACGAACACGGCGTCGAGCCTCGGGAGCTTGGCGAAGACGTCGCCCCACTCCTTCAAGGCCGCCGCGACCGTCTTCTCGTCGGTATAGTCAGCGTCCATCGCCGGGAACCAGACCCAGACGTCGAGGCCGTACTCGTCGAGGATCCGCGACATCCCGACCATCGTCTCCATCGGCGGCAGCGGGAAATGCGGGCTGTCGGCGTCGTCGTCGGTCCGGGGCGGCACCAGTTCGACGGCGTTCGCGCCGAAGACCGCGAGGTCACGGATGTAGCGCTCCCACTGGCGGAGGTCCCAGGCGTCGTACGAGTTCGTCTTCGGGCGGTACCCGAGTTGGTGCCCCCGGAGCGACTGCCTCGGCGCCGTCACCAGCCCGAACCCGTCCGGCAGACCGACCCGGCCCCGGCCCGTCCTCAGTTCACGGATCAGGCGGCCGACGCCGAACAGGACGCCGCGCGGGTCGTTCCCCAGGACGGCGAACCCGCGTCCCTCCGGCAATTGGGCGATCCGGAACCCTTCGGGCGGGTTCCGGCCGTCGGCCTTGCCCGAGACGTCGGCGAGCGGGCCGCCCAGGGACTTCACCCGGTCGCGGCCCCCCACGACGACCGCCGGCGTGCCGTCCTTCGGCAGTTCGTGCGTCACGGCCCAGCGCAGCCCGGTCCGTTCGCCGACGTGTTCGACCAGCATCCGGACCGCCGCCTTCTCCGGACCGGGGGCGTCCGCCGGCGTGACCACGACCGCGCGAGAGAGGTCGACGACCGGCGGCTTGTTTTCCGAACCATGCGCGCCGGCGAGCGCGACGAACGTCGCGGTCGACACGGCCAACGCGGCAAGACCCCTGCTCATCCGGCGGTTCATCGGCGGTCCTTCCTCGGGTCAGCGAAACGGTGACGCGGGAAGGATTCTAGGCGAGGCCGGGGCGCTACGCCAGGATCTCGTGGACGACCTCGCCCTTGACGTCGGTCAGGCGCATGTCGCGACCGCCGAACCGGAAGGTCTGCCGCTTGTGGTCGACCCCCAGGAGGTGGAGCATCGTCGCGTGGAGGTCGTGGACCTCGACCTTGTTCTCGACGACCTTGTAGCCGTAGTCGTCGGTCCGGCCGTAGGCCGTCCCCCCTTTGACGCCGCCGCCGGCGAGCCAGACGGTGAAGCCGAACGGGTTGTGGTCGCGGCCGTCGCTCCCCTGCGCGAACGGGGTCCGGCCGAACTCGCCCCCCCAGACGACCAGGGTCTCGTCGAGGAGGCCGCGCGCCTTCAGATCGGTCAGGAGGGCGGCGATCGGGCGGTCGACGGCCCGGGCGTTGTTCTCGTGGCCGGTCTTGAGCGCGCTGTGCTGGTCCCAGCGGTCGCCGCCGGTGAACGGACAGGTCAGTTCGACGAACCGCACCCCCCGCTCCACCAGCCGGCGCGCCAGCAGGCACTGGCGGCCGAAGATCGCGGTCTGCTCGTACGGGTCGTCGAGGCCGTACATCGCCTTCGTCGCCCGCGACTCCCCGGCCAGGTCGGCCAGGGCCGGGACGGCCATCTGCATCCGGTAGGCCAGCTCGTAGTTGGCGATCGCCGACTCCAGGGCGTCGACCCGCCCGATCCGGTCGAGCGCGCCGGCGTCGACCTTCTCCAGCAGCCTCAGCTTGTTCTTCTGGAGGCCGTCGCGCGCCTCCGTCCGGCGGACGTTCGCCAGCGGGGAGTCGCCCGGGTTGAACACCGACCCCTGGTACGACGCCGGCAGGAACCCGCTGTTGAAGTTGTCGAGCCCCCCCGGCGGGATCAGGCCCCCGTTGAGGACGACGAACCCCGGCAGGTCGTCGCAGACGCTGCCGAGGCCGTAGCTGAACCAGGCCCCCATGCTGGGACGCCCCTGGAGCCCCGAGCCGGTGTGCAGGAAGTAGTTCGCGCTCGTGTGCTCCGAGAAGTTCGACACCATCGACCGGACCACCGCCAGTTCGTCGACGTGCCGCGCGACGTGCGGGAAGAGGTCGCTCACCGGGAGGCCGCTCTGGCCGTACTGGCGGAACTTCCAGGGGCTCCCCAGCGTGTTCCCGTTGTTGTTGAACTGGGTCGGCTCCATCTTCATGCCGAACGGCTTGCCGTGCTCGGCCGTCAGCCTCGGCTTCGGGTCGAACGTGTCGATCTGCGACGGCCCGCCGTCCATGTAGAGGAAGATGACGCTCCGCGCCTTCGCCGGGAAGTGCGGCGGCCGCGGCGCCAGCGGGTCCTTGCGCCCGGTTCCGGCGTTCGACTCATTCTCGCGGGCCATCAGGGCCGTGAGCGCGACCGCGCCGAAACCTCCGGCACAGCGCCCCAGCATCGCGCGGCGGGTCAACGGCGGTCCGGTCAGGCGTCGGCACGGGTACATGGAAACACTCCGCGGATCGATCAGACTGGCCCCGATTTCCGGCCGGGATCTTATTCCAGGAAGACGAACTCTTTCGCGTTGAACAGGACGTGGGCCAGGTCGCCCCAGGCGCGGCGGTCGTTCTCCCAGGCGCCGGGCTTCAGGCCGAGTTCACGCCCCTGGGACTCGAGGAACGCCAGCGCGTCGGCCGTTTCCTTCGGCGCGGGGGGCCGGGAGAACGCGGCGAGGTACATGGCGGCGACCCGGTCGGCGGGCGAACGCGTGTCCCCGGCCAGCACCCGGTCGGCCCAGAGGCGGGCCTGGCCGACGACGAACGGGTCGTTCATCAGCATGAGCGCCTGCGCGGGGACGTTCGAGACGTTGCGCCGGCCCATCGTGGAGAACGGGATCGGGGCGTCGAAGGCGAGCATCATCGGCGCGAGGAAGTTGCGGCGGATCTCCAGGTAGAGGCTGCGCCGGCCGGCGCCGTCGACCGGCCCGTCCGTCGTCGGCCGACCCCGCCCTTGCATGTACGGGGTCAGGTGGACCGGGACGCTCGGGCCGGCCATCGCGCCGTCGAGCCGGCCGGAGACCGCCAGCATCGCGTCGCGGATCGGCTCCGCCTGGAGCCGCCGGACGGACGCCCGGTGCCAGAGCCGGTTGTCGGGGTCGACCCGATCGGCCTCGGGGTCCGGCCGGCTCGACATCCGGTAGGCGCGGGTCAGCACCAGGGCGCGGACGAGCCGCTTGACCGACCAGCCGTCGCGCACGAACCGGTCGGCCAGGTGGTCGAGCAGTTCGGGGTGGGTCGGCGTTTCACCGAGCACGCCGAAGTTGTCGACCGAGGCGACGATCCCCCGCCCGAACAGGTGGTGCCAGACGCGGTTGACGATCACCCGGCGGGTGAACGGGTTCGACGGGGCGAGCATCTGTTCCGCCAGGGCTTGCCGGCCGGTCCCCCCGTTCGCAAGGGGCTCGATCGGCCCGCCCCCCACGAGCGCTTCGAGGAACCGCCGGGGCACCTCCGGGCCGGGCGTCTTCGACGACCCCCGGATCAGGAGCCGCTCGTTCACCCCGTTCCCGTCGCTCAGGGCCGGGGCCGCCGGCGCCGCCACCGCCACCTGGCGCGCGAGCGACTCCTCGGCCCCCCGGAGCCGGCCGAACTCCTCCGCGACGGCCGCCCGGAGTTCCTCGCCCCCGAACAGTTCCGGGCGCCGCACGACCCAGTCGGCCAGGCGGGCCAGCCCCTCGGACGCGCCGGGGCCGCCGAGCGCATCGGCCTCCATCCGGCGGACGACGTCCGAGAACTGGGCCTGGTAGGCCCGGGCGAGCGCCTCGGGCGAATCGACGCCGGGGGCGGTTAACGCGGCCGCGAGGGGGTCGTCGGGCCGGGAGACCGGCGGGGGCTCGCGGTCGGCCTCGACGACCGCCGCCACCTCCAGCTCGGACGCGCCCGACGGGGAGAACTCGATGTGGGCGCGGTGGCCGGCGTACGCGGTCAGGTCGTGGTGGACCCAGCGCCACCCCTTCTGCCCGTCGGTCCACTCGGTCAGGAGCGCCCCGTGGAGCGGGCCGGCGATCATCAGGTGCGAGTTTACGGCCGCGTAGACCCGCCCCGCCCCCCGCGCCAGGTACCAGAGCCGGCCCGAGCCGAGCGTCACCTCGGGCGTCCGCAAGGTCTGCCCGGCGCGCTCCCAACCGCCGAGCCGCCCGTAGTCGCGCTGGACGCCCGGGGCGAGGTCCAGGTGCCGGAAGGCCGGGTCGCGCCGGGCCGCGGCCGTCGTCACCAGTCCCGCCGGCGCGGGCGGGCCGTCCCCCCCCGGCACGAGGTCGCCCGGCCGGACCGGGCGGAGGCCGAAGGCGAACCCGTCCTGAAACCGCGCCAGCGAATCGAGCGCCCCGAAGTCGGCGACGACCCGCCCCCTGACGGACTCAAGGTCGTAGCGCGCCAGGCCGTCCGCCCCGGTGCGGGCCCCCGCGAGGCCCCGGACGCGTTCCGCGAACGGCCGGGCGTCGCCCCGGCTTTCCGAACAGGCCGCGACGGCGAACGGGTGGAGCGGGTGGGACGGGTCCGACTTCGCGGCGGCCAACTCGTCGGCCCAGCGGCGGAACCGCGCGGGGTCGGGGTCGGTCCCGCGCTTCCGGTCGTTGCAGGCACAGCCGAGGGCCATCGCGCGGGCGTCGAGCAGGTCGTCGGCCAGGCGGTCGACCCCGGCGCGGGCCCCCCGCGCGGCCAGGGCGAGCACGCGGGCCCGGGCGCCGTCGCGGAGCGCCCTCAGCGCCTCGGCGGTCTCGCGTTCGCGCCCGGCCGTCGCGAACCGGACCTGGCGGTAGGGGCTGCCGATCAGGAAGCCGCTCAGCGCGTAATAGTCGCGCTGGGAGATCGCGTCGAACTTGTGGTCGTGGCAGCGGGCGCAGGCGACGGTCAGGCCGAGGAACGTCTTGGTCATCACGTCGACCCGGTTGTCCATCCGGTCGGTCTCGTCCGCCCGGACGTCGACCGGCGAATGGACCTCCTCGCCGAGCAGGAAGAACCCGGTGCCGAGGACCGACTCGTTCGCCCCCGTCTTCGGGTCGACGCGCGGGCGTTCCAGCAGGTCGCCGGCGATGTGCTCGGTCAGGAATTGGTCGTACGGGACGTCGGCGTTGAAGGCGCGGACGACGTAGTCGCGGTACTGCCAGGCGTTGGGGATCGCGGGGTCGTACTCGTGCCCGCGGGTCTCGCCGTAGCGGACGAGGTCGAGCCAGTGCCGCCCCCAGCGCTCGCCGAACCGGGGCGACGCCAGCAGCCGGTCGACCAGCCGCTCGTAGGCGTCCGGCGCCCGGTCGTTCACGAACGCCTCGACCTCGGCGGGGGTCGGCGGGAGCCCGGTCAGGTCGAACGCGGCGCGGCGGGCGAACGCCCTGCGGCCGGTCTCGGGGGCGGGCTTGAGCCCCTTCGCGTCGAGCCGGGCGAGGACGAACCGGTCGACCGGGTCGAGGGGCCACGAGGCGTCGCGGACGTCGGGCGGGTCGTGGGCTTCGACCGGCTTCCAGGCCCAGTGCGCGTCGCGCCTGGCCTTCAGGTCGAACCCCGGCTTGGCCCCCCCCGCGGCGGCCGGCTTGGCCGCGCCCCCCCCCGGCCAGGGGAGGCCCATCTCGACCCAGCGCGTCAGGGCCTCGACCTCGGCGGCCGGGAGCCGCGACTTGGGCGGCATCTGCACCGTCTCGCCGTAGTTGATCGCCTCGATGATGAGGCTCTCGCCCGGCTTCCCGGCCACCGCCGCCGGGCCGGAATCGCCCCCGCCCAGGACCGCCTCGCGGGAGTCGAGCCGCAGGCCCGCCTTCGACTTCTCCGCCCCGTGGCACGAACCGCAACGGTTCACGAGCACCGGCCGGACCTTCGCCTCGAAGAACTCAAGGGCCGCCGGGTCGGGCGCCGTGGGGCTCGGTTCGGCCCCCACGGCCGGGCCGGCCAGAACGAGCGCCCACACCGCCCCGAAGGTCAACCCTCGCCCCACCATGCACCGCCTCCGGCCGGGATCGGGAGACGACCGGGCCGCCCTCCGCGGCCCCCGTCCTCCGGCCCATCATACACGGACGACGGCCCGCAGGCAGGGCGGGTTTAACCGATTTTCAATAATTCGGACGCTCAGCCCGCGTCCGGCAGCCCCAGCGCCCGGCGCTTCTCCTGGATGGTCCGGACGTGGTGGAGGACGTGTTCCGTCTCGACCGCCACCATCTCTTCGAGGGTCATCAGGCCCCGCTCGTTGTGGACGCCCGTCCGGGACCAGTCCGCCTCGGAAAGGTTCCGGAGCACCCGCGCAATCTGCCGGCGCATCGCGTCAAGTAGGTTGAGTTCTTCTTCAAGGTCTCCGGCGTGGTAGTTCAGGCGGGCCGTGAATTTGGACTCGTCGTAGCCGATCAGGAGCGGCCGGTCTTCGGCGACCGTCCGCTTCATCCGGTGGCACCACGCCTGCTCCGAATCGACGAGGTGGCCGACCACCTCCAGCGTGCTCCACTTGCCCGCGACGGGGCGCGCCTCCAGTTGTTCCCGGCTCATACCGGCGACCACGCGCCGCAAGGCGTCTGTGGCGGCCAGGAAGGCGTCTACGGCCGGGGGCGACGAGGGTGTCACGCGCGGTCTCCTTTTGCGAACCGACGGTCGGCGTTTACCAAAGGGGGGTCGACCGACACCGACACGCCCCGGGCGGCCGGAGTTCGCGCCCCGGGCCCCGGCGGTCGGCCGTCGGCCGTCGGCCGTCGGGAAAATGATTCCCCGGGCGGGGTCCGGCCGTGGCACAATACGCCGCGCCAGGCCGGGACGAGACGCCGGCCGCATTTCCCCGAGAGCGACGACATGACCCGAACAACGTACACGCCCCGGCGGACCGTGGCGTTCGCCTTCGCCCTGACGGCGCTGTGTGGCCTCTGCACCGCCCCCCCGGCACGGGCCGGGGGCGAAAGCCACCGGCTCCTCTACGTCGCCGAGCCCGGCATCCGCAACTACCTCGAATACGGCGGCCACGGCCTGCTCGTCTACGACGTCTGCCACGGCCACAAGTTCCTCCGGCGGATCAAGACGTCCGGGATCGACCCGAAGACGGGCAAGCCCGAGAACGTGAAAGGGGTCTGCGCCAGCGCCGCCACCGGCCGGATCTACGTCAGCACGATCCGGACGCTGACCTGCCTCGACCTGAAGACGGAAACGATCCTCTGGGAGAAGGAGTACGACGGGGGCTGCGACCGGATGTCGATGTCGCCCGACGGCAAGACCATCTACCTCCCCTCGTTCGAGAAGGACCACTGGCACGTCGTCGACGCCGGCGACGGCCGCGTGCTCGCGCGGATCGAGCCGCGGTCCGGCGCGCACAACACGGTCTACGGCCGCGACGGCCGGTTCGCCTACCTCGCCGGCCTCCGGTCGCCGATCCTCACCGTCGCCGACACCGCGACGCACACCGCCGCGAAGACGGTCGGCCCCTTCTCCGCGGCGATCCGCCCGTTCACGGTCAACGGCCGGCAGACCCTCTGCTTCGTCAACGTCAACGGCCTCCTCGGCTTCGAGGTCGGCGACATCGCCTCGGGGAAGAAGCTCTACCGCGTCGAGGTCCCCGGCTTCCAGGCCGGCCCCGTGAAGCGCCACGGCTGCCCGAGCCACGGGGTCGGCCTGACCCCCGACGAGAAGGAGGTTTGGGTCGTCGACGCCTTCAACCAGCGGGTCCACGTCTTCGACGCCACCGCCATGCCCCCGAAGTACGTCGAGAGCGTGAAGCTCCGCGACGAGCCGGGCTGGGTCACGTTCACCATCGCCGGCGACCTCGCCTACCCCTCCACCGGCGAGGTGATCGACACCAAAACCCGCCAGGTCGTCGCCCAACTCAAGGACGAACACGGCGCCCCGATCCAGAGCGAAAAGCTGGTCGAGGTCGACGTCGAAGGCGGCGCCGTCGTCCGGACCGGCGACCAGTTCGGGGTCGGACGCGCGACCGAGTCGGAAGATCCCGGGCAAACGCCCGGGGCGAAAAACGAGTGACACCCAAAGGGGTTTGGACGTCCAAGGCCGGCTTCCGTCGGCCCCGGGCGTCCAACCCGCGAATATCCGACGTCCAACCCCCCTACGAACGGCGTAACAAACCCTACGAATCCGTTTCGACCCCGGAGCGCTTCGCGAGTTCCTCCAGGCAGAGGTTCTTCAGGATCCTGGGGGATTTCGCGAGGTAGGGGCTCTGCTTGAGGATCGCGCGCCGGATCGCGTCCCGGCCGGTCTCCGGCAGGCTGTCCCAGACGGGGGTCCAGGTCGCTTCGAACCGGAGCCATTCCGCGTCCCGGTGCTCCTGCTCGGCCTTGGCTTTTGCCTTGCGGGTTTGTTCGCGCCGTTGGCCTTCCGCCTTCCGCTGTTCGCGGTCGGCGTCCTTGCTCGCCTCGCCCACGAACTTCAACAGGGCCGAGAAGGTTTTCGCCTGCGGCCATTCGACCCGCATCCGTTTCGTCGCGAGTTGGACGACCGTTTTCGCCTTCGTCACCCCGTGGAGTTGGACGAGTTCGCGCGCCTGTTGGAGTTCCTTCGCCGACGGCCTGGGGGGCTCGCCGTCCGTCCAGGCCCGGTAAAACTCCTCGACCAGGCCCCACTCCGGCGGCCTCTGGTTTTTGAACTCGGCGACCTCGATCACCCCCGACAGTTCCTCCCGGAACTCCACGGCGGCGCGGACCGGCGTGCGCGCGGACGTCAGCCGCCGGCCGCGGAAGAAGTGGAGTTGGGGGGCCTTGTCCTTCCCCTCCGACCAGACCACCTTCTCGACGACCCCCGTCTCCCGCAGGTGCTCCAGGGCCGGGCCGATCTGCTTTTTGGCGTTCGAGACGTACCGCTCGATGCGGACGGGGAGGAACTGGGCGAGGTTCTTGTAGTTGATCCGCAGGAACGGGGCGTCGCCGTAAAAACTGAGGAGGAGGAATTCGTACAGCCGGCTGGCGATCGTGCTCAGCCCGTCGAGGTGGCGCCAAAGCCCGTAATCGAGGGGGGCCGTGTAGAACGAGTTCAGGTTGTCCAGGTACCAGCGGCTCAGCCAGACGCGGTTCGTCTCGACCGCCCCGGAGGCCGACCGGGAGTCGCACGCGAAGGAGACGTCTTCGTACAGGGCGACCGACCGGTCGAGTGTATGAATCAACTTTCCTTCACTCTTTGAATACAGGGCGTACTGGCTCCGGATCATGAGCCCCTGGGTCGCGTGGATGGCCGCCTTGAGCTGGCCGACCGTCCGCCCCGAGTACGTGATCCCCAGCCGCCGGCAGAGGTCGCGCCAGGTCCAGGTGACCGGGTTTTCCAACGGGAGCCCCCCGTCGGACACGATTTCGAGGAACGCCATGTGGACGGCGCGGGCGAGCGGGCCCGGGTAGAGCGTCGCCGTGTTCCGCGTCGACGAGAAGGTGTACTCGCGGGCGACGCCGTCGCGGTTCGTTTTCCCCCGGCACTCGATCCCGTCGAGCGTCCCGAGGCCCCGGGTGTGGAGGGCGAAGAGCGGGAGTCGGAGCAGGTTCGCCTCGACCTTGATCATCCGCGACGGGATGTCGTCGCCTTCAACCCCCGGGGACACCTCGTCCGCGTCGGTCCGTCCGTCGGGGTCGTTCCCGACCACACCGGTCCCCGAACTGAGAGGGATATGGAGCGAAGCTAATGAAGATCGTCGGCTGCCGGTCACGGTGCTAACTTCCCTAGAAAACACGGCCTAAGGATCACGCCTCTCGGGTTCAAACACCCGCCCGTTCGGTCTCAAACACCCGCGCCCTCGGTTCCAAACACCCGAAGTCTCGGTTCCAGGCACCCGAAGTCTCGGTTCCAGACACCCGGACTCGGTTCCAAACACCCGTCAGGCCCCGTCCACGGCCTCTCGGTCCCAAACACCCGCCACTCTCGGTTCCAAACACCCGGCTTTCGGATCGCACAACGACCCCCCGCCCGCGTGTATTGAACGAGGGACGCGGGATTCTCACCGCGAACCCCGGCCCACGGCACAGCAGGTTTTATACCAGAGCGTCGGCGGCGAAAATAGAGCGTAAGAAAGAAGGCGACCGCTTTCTTTCTTTTAGCGAATAGGAAACGTAAAAACGGCGAGAAGTCCGCGCGGGCCGGGGTTCGCGGCTTACGCCCGGTAGGGGCAGCCGTGTGCTCCCTGCTGCGGGGATCAGGGCCTGAAAAATGCGAGGATTTCGCACCGGCGTCCGGGCCTGAGGGTTCCCGGCGCTTACGTTTTTCGGCTTACGTTTCATGCAAAACGTAAGGTTCGGGGCTGATTTTGTGAGAGCCGTCGTCGGTTTACGCTCTTGGCGGAGAGGCGGTCGCGAGCGTTTCGGCTGACGGCGGCGCCGGCGTTCGCGCGCCGGCGCCGAGCCGTTCGTTGCGAAGGCGGTGGGGGCGGGTTAATTTCGATGACGCGGTCGACGTTCCCGGTTCGGGCCGGGCGGGCTCCGGGCGCGGTGGCGTCCGCCGAGGGAAAGGGGTAACGGGTGGGCGGCAGGGGCGGTCGTCCGTTGGGCCTGGGGCCGGTCTTCGCCTACGAATGGATAACCTCCACGAGGCGCTGGCAGGGGTATGCCCTGCGGTCGTCCTTCGTCCTGGCGCTGCTGGTCGCCCTCACGGTCGTCTGGAGGGGCCGGATGAGGGGCCTGGACGAGACGTCCCTACGGGACCTGGCCCGACTCGGCGAGTCGTTTTATCTGGGCGTGACCGGGACGCAGTTGACCCTCGTGCTCCTGGCCGCGCCGGCCGCGACCGCCGGCGCGATCTGCCTCGACCGGGCGCGGGGGACGCTCGCCCACCTGCTCGTGACGGACCTGACCGACCGCGAGATCGTCCTCGGCAAGCTCGCCGCGCGGCTCGTACCGGTCCTCGGGCTGGTCGGCGGTACGCTGCCGGTCCTGGCGATCCTGACCCTGATGGGGGGCGTCGACCCGGACGCGCTGCTGGCGGCGACCGCGGTGACGCTCGGGGTCGCGGCGCTCGGGTGCGGGCTGGCCCTGGCCTTCTCGCTCTGGGCGGGGAAGACCCACGAGGCGTTGCTCGGCACGTACGCCGTCTGGGGGCTCTGGCTGCTCGCCGTCCCGATCCTCACCCGGCTCAACGGGGTGACCGGCCTGTCCCTGCCGGTCCCGCCGCGGGAGTCCGACCCGTTTTACCTGGCGTTCGCCCCGTACTGGTACCCGGGCCGGGTGGGCTGGAACGAATACCTCGGGTTCTTAGGGGCGACCTGGGCGGCGTCGGCCCTGATCGCGGCCGCGGCGGTCGTGCGGCTGCGGCCGGTCGCCCTGCGTGACGGCGGCCCCCGGCCCGGCCTGTCGCCGCGCGTCGCGCGTCGGGCCGCGGAACTCGCGAGGGCGCTCGACCCGACCCGCCGCCTGCCGGGCCCGTCGCTCGACGGCAACCCGGTGTTCTGGCGCGAGTGGCACCGCAACCGCCCCTCGCCCTGGGCGCGGGCCGTCGTCGGGGGGTACGTCATGCTGGCGGCGGCGTTCAGCGTTTTGGCGGTCGCCTCGGGTTCGTGGATGTTGGCCGTTTTCGTCAACGGGCTACAGGTCTCGGTGGGCCTGCTCATCCTGGGCGTGACCGCGTCGACTTCGCTGGCCGAAGAGCGGGTGCGCGGCAGCCTCGACGTGCTGATGACGACCCCGATGACCACCCGCCAGATCGTCTTCGGCAAGTGGCTCGGCTCGTTCCGGGCGGCCCCCCTGCTCGCGGTCCTGCCGTGCGCCGTCGTCCTGGGGTGCGGCCGAGGGGGGGCCTGGCGTTGGGCCGGGGCCGCTTTGATGGCCGTCTACGTCGTGGGCTGCGGCGCGGCCGTCACGAGCCTGGGGCTGGCGTCGGCGACCTGGTGCCCCCGGCTCGGTCGGGCCGTCGGGCTCACCGTCGCGGCGTACGTCCTCGTCACCGTCGGCTGGCTCTTCTTGGTCATCGCGACGATGAGCCCCGAGCCTTACGGGATCTCGGTGATCTCGGCGAGCCCCTTCTACGGGCCCGTCGCGGTCACCGTCGAGTCTTGCAGGCCGACGGAGCGGGGGTCGCACTCCCTTGCCGTGTTCTTATGGGGGGTGGCCTACGCCGCCGTCGCCGCCGTTCTGTTGGCCTCGACGCTCGCCGGTTTCAACACGTGCCTCGGCCGGGTCGAAACCGGGCTCGCGTGGTACGGCCGGCGGGGGCGGAGGCGGTTAAACCGCGGCAGGGTGGAGCCGGTTGCGGGTTTGAAGTACGGGGAGTGGTGAGGCGTTGAAAGGCCGTGCGTGCGGCACGGCGGCCGAGGGGCGTCTTCGGGCGGGAGAGGGGCCGAAATGGCGGGTCTCGCGGGGGAAGACGGGGGCGGCGACGGCTCGACGGCCCTCCCGCCGGGTTGGCCGGTGCTGGTGACCGGGGCGGGCGGGTTCGTCGGCGGACACGTCGCCCGGGCCCTGGCGGGGGCGGGGTATCGGGTCCGGGCGCTCACGCGCCGCGAGCCGGTCGTCGAGCCGGGCGACCCGCCGATGGAGTGGGTCCGCGGCGACCTCTGTTCGGGGCCCGACCTCGCGGCCGCGGTCGACGGCGTGAAGGGGGTGGTCCACTGCGCCGGCTGGGTCAGCATGGGGCCCGACCGCCGGGGGCTCGCCCGCCGGGTGAACGTCGAGGCCACCGAAGCCCTTTTGGACCGCGCCGAGCGGGCCGGGGTGGAGAGGTTCGTCTACACGTCGACGCTCTGGACGACCGCCGCGGGGACGCCCGACCGGCCGGCGGACGAGTCGAGCCCGTGGAACCTCGACGCGATCCGCGGCCCGTACAGCGACACCAAGCGCGAAGCCGAGCGGGCCGTCCTCGACCGCAACGGCCCCCGCTTGAGGACGCACGTCATTTGCCCCGGCCTGGTGGTCGGGACGGGGGACCGTCGGCCGACCTCGACGGGCCTGCTGCTGGCGATGGCCCGCTGGCCGGTCGTCATCCTCACCGGGGGGGGCATCCCGCTGATCGACGCCCGGGTGCTGGCCCTGGCGCACCGGCGGGCCCTGGAGCGGGGGGAGCCGGGCCGGCGCTACGTCGTCGCCGGCCCGTACATGAGTTACCCGGACATGGCGCGGCTGGTCGCCCGGCTCGCGCTCCGGCCGTACCGCCAGGTCGTCATCCCCGACCGCGCCGCCTCCCCGTTCCGCCGCTTCATCACGGCCCTCGAACGCGCCTCCGGCGGCCGGCTCGGCGAGATCAACGGGACCGGGGTCGCCGGGGGCTTCCTCCGCCTGCACGTCTCGGGCGCCCGGGCCGACGCCCTCTTCGGGCTCACCCACCCCGACCCGATCGTTTCGATCTACGACGCCCTCGACGACCACCGCCGGGCCGGCCGGGCCCCCTGGCTCAAACGCCTCCGCACGCCGGCCGAAGCCGGGCCGGTCTGAGCGCGCGACCGTCCCGTTCGAAATGCCGACGGCCCGACGGGCGTCGGGCCGCGGCGTGGGGCGCGGTCATCGGGGCCGGGCCGGCCTCAATGGTGGATGTAGGTTTCGAGGAACCGCGCGAGGCGGTGGAAGTCGGAGTTTTCCTCGATGTAGCGGACGACCGTCACGAGGGTCTCGGGGTTGACCAGCTGCTCGAACGGGACGTAGTGGAGCTTGAGCTGGCCGGTGACCGAGATCATCACGCCGTTGAGCTTTTCTTCGACGAGGGCCCGGTAGGCGCCCACGCCGAGCTGGCTGCCGAGCATGACGTCGAAGGCGTGGGGCAGGGCGCAGCGCGACTCGTAGCCGAGCTGCACGCCGGTCACCTTGCGGCTCTTGCCGGTCCGCCGCTTGTACTCGTCGGCGACCAGCTTGGCGAACAGGCGGCCGAAGTTGACCTGGGCGATCGAGATGTGGCCGTGGTCGTCGCGGGGGATGCCTTCCAGGTAGCGGATCGGCAGGAACTCGGCGAGCCCCTCGGCCATCACGATGACGCCGAACTCCTTCCCCTCATGCTCGCGGGCCTTCATCGTGTCGACGATCCGACCGACGAGGTTCTCGATGTGCATGATCGGGCGGGTCTTCTTCTCGCCCGTCTTGGGGTCGGTGTACTCTTCGTCCTGGCGGTACTCGCCGGTGACGTCCTCGACGCTCATGACCAGGCTGGCTTCGCCGGAGATCGCCGCGCCGTAGGCGAGCCAGCCGGCGCTGCGGCCCATCGTCTCGACGAGGTAGTACCCCTGGACCGCCTCGGCGTCGGCCAGGAGGTTGCGGATCTCGCCGGCGAGGGTCTCGACGGCCGTGAAGTAGCCGAAGGTGAAGTCGATCCCCAGGTAGTCGTTGTCGATCGTCTTGGGGACGTGGACGACGGCGATCTTGTGTTCGTTCTCGGGGATGAGGGTCTGGTAGAGCTTGAACTTGTTGGCCGTCTTGAGGGTGTCGTCGCCGCCGATGGAGACCAGGGCGTCGACGCCGAGCGACTGCAGGGCGGCGTGGACGGTGCGGAGCGGGGCGGTCTTGGCCGGGTCTTCAAAGTCCTTCGGCGAGCCGATGTGCTTGCCGGGGTTGGTGCGCGCCGTGCCGATCATGATCCCGCGGCTGTTGCGGGTCCGGCGGAGCATCTTGTGGGTGATCCGGACGTAGTCGCGCCCCTCTTCGAGGGGCCGGTCGGGGCCGAACTCGACCAGGCGGGAGTAGCCGTGGTTGATCCCCAGCACCTCGATGCCGTTGCGGAGGAACGAGACGGCCGCCGTCGAGATCACGGCGTTCGCGGCCGGGGCCGGGCCGCCCGCGAACAGGATGGCGACGCGCTTGATCTTGCGGGCCGGCGTCGTGGCGTCAGACGTGGACAAAGGGACCTCCCTCCAAGGGTTTCGAAACGGCCTCGGTTCGTGTCCGGTCTCGTGCTCGGGCCGCCCCACCCCGTCGGGGCGGGGGCTCCGCCTTGCGCCCACGCACGTTTGTGGACCTCGGCCGGGTTTGCCCCGGCCCGCGGGGGGTGCCGGCTCGTCGCCGGACGTCAAGTCGTACGTGAGGGGCCGACAATCACGTCCGGAAGGCGCCGGCCGGACGGCCCGACGGCTCCCCCGTGATCGCCCGAGGGCGGGCCCGGCGGGACCCTTTCTATGATGCCGAGACCTCCCGGTTCCGTCTAGGGTGCCCTACGCCGGGCGCCCGGCACCCCGCGCGCGGCCCGTTTTCCGTAACACCCGCGCCCCGGGCCGTTATCCCCCCCTGCCCGCCGGGCGCGGGTCTGGCGCCGACCGGACGGCCCGCGGGGGACCGGGGACGCTGCCGTGTTGCCAACCCGCGCGGGGCGCCCAAAATGGAAAGAGGACGATCGTCACGAACGGGCCGACCGGACCACGGTCTCGGGACGGGGCCCGTCGGGGAGGGACCGATGACCAAGAAAGCGACCTTCGGCGCGGGCTGTTTCTGGGGGGTCGAGGAGACCTTCCGCCGGACCCCCGGCGTGATCGAGACGGCGGTCGGCTACGAGGGGGGCTCGCAACCGAAGCCGACCTACGAGGACGTCTGCACCGACACGACCGGCCACGCCGAGGTCGTCGAGGTCGAGTACGACCCGGAAAAGGTGACGTTCGAGCAACTCCTCGACGTCTTCTGGTCGGCCCACGACCCGACGACGCTCAACCGCCAGGGGCCCGACGTCGGCACGCAGTACCGCTCGGCCGTCTTCTACCACGACGAGGAACAGAAGGCCCAGGCCGAGGCGTCCAAGGCCCGGCTCGACGCCTCGGGCCGGTTCCGCCGCCCGGTCGTGACCGAGATCACCCCGGCCTCAACCTTCTGGCGGGCCGAGGAATACCACCAGAAGTACCTGGCCAAGCGGGGCCGGTCGAGCTGCCACCTGTGAGGGGCGGGCGTCGACGCGTTCGACCCCGTTAGACGGCCGTCCCCGAGTAGAGCGCGGCGATCTCCTCGCCCGTGCAGAGTTGGATGGGGCGGTTGAGGCGGTCGGTCAGGGTGGTTTCCGGGTCGATGCCGAGGGCGCGGTAGACGGTGGCGGCGAGGTCGGCGGGGGTGAACGGCCGGCTCGCCGGGTCGGCGCCGATCCGGTCGGACTGGCCGACGGTCTGGCCGCCGCGCACCCCGGCGCCGGCGAAGACGGTGGTGAAAACCCGGCCCCAGTGGTCGCGCCCGTCCTTCGTGTTGACGTTCCCCGTCCCCATGCCGACCCGGGGCGTCCGGCCGAACTCGCCGGTGATCACGACGAGCGTCTCGTCGAGCCGGCCGGTCTGGGCCAGGTCGTCCAGGAGGGCGGAGACCCCCCGGTCGAACGGCGGGAGCAGGTCGTTCTTCAAGGCGCGGAAGTTGCCCGAGTGCGTGTCCCAGTTCTGGACGCGGCCCATGTTCGCCTGGACGACCGGCACCCCGGCCTCGACCAACCGCTTGGCGACGAGGAGCGATTGGCCGAACAGGTGCCGGCCGTAGCGCTCGCGCGTCTTCGGGTCTTCCTTATCGAGGTCGAAGGCGCGGGCCACCTTGCCGGAGAGGAGGAGCGAGAGCGCCTGCTTCCTTTGCCCGTCGAGCGGGTCGGACCCCGAGACCGCCGCCGAGGCCGACTCGTGCGCGGAGCTGAGGTGCCCGAGCAGGTCGAGCCGGCGGCCCAGCCGTTCGACGGTAAACCCTTCCGGCAGAGAGAGTTCGTCGACCTTGAACCCGGGGCGGTTCGGGTCCTTTTTGATGTGCCAGGGGTCGTGCCTCGGCCCGAGGAACCCGGCGTGCTGGCCGGGCCAGACGAGCGGGCCTTCCATTAAGTACGTCGGCAGGGTGACCCCGCTCGGGATCCCGTCGCGGCTCGGCCGGACGTAGTCGACGGCCGAGGCGTAGCACGGGTAGTCGTCGCGCGACGCGATCTTGTCGAAGAAGGCCCCCGGCTGCGGCTGGCCGGTGAGGACCCAGTGGGTCGAGTTCAGGTGGTTCAGGTTCGTGTGCGACATCGACCGCACAATTGCCAGCCGGTCGGCCATCGCCGCGAGCTTCGGCAGGTGCTCGCAGACGGTCAGGCCGGGGACGTTCGTCGCGATCGGCTTGAACTCGCCCCGGATGCCCTCGGGGGCGTCGGGCTTCATGTCGAACGTGTCGATGTGGCTCGGCGCCCCGGTCAGGAAGACCAGGATCATCGACTTCGCCCGCGGCGGCTTCGCGACCGCCCCCCGCGCGTGCCCGGCCAGGAGCCGCGGGAGGTTCAGCCCGAGCAGGCCCGAAAACCCGACCTGGAGGAACTCCCGCCGGACGACGCCGATCGCGTGACGGTGGCTCGTGGACATCGGGGGCTCCCGCCGGTCTCGGCCGGGGAAGGCGTCGACGCCCCGGTCGTGCCGGGCCGCCCCTTCCCGTTCTTGAAATATTGAATATCGTTCCACCGTACCTTAAACAACGGCCCGTCTCAAGCGGAGCGGGCCGGCGCCGGGTTTGACGGTGGGGGGGCTCGCCGTTACACTATGACTCCGTTTATCGTGCGGGTAGACCAATCCCCCTTAGCAAGGCCGCCCCGGACAGTACGTCCGGCGGACCTCGGCCCGGAACGGTCGTATTCGTCGGGAGGTGATGACTGTGGCCATCGTGGTGAAGGATCTGATCGACGCGGGCGTACACTTCGGGCACCGGGCGAGCCGCTGGAACCCGAAGATGAAGCCGTACATTTACGGCAAGCGTAACCTGATCCATATCATCGACTTGAAGGAAACCGTCCGCGGCCTGCTCCGCGCCAGCAAGTTCTTCCACCGGGTCGCCGCGCAGAACGGCCTGATCCTGTTCGTGGGGACGAAGCGGCAGGCGGCCGAGACGATCATTGAAGAAGCCAACCGCTGTGGGATGCCTTATGTGACCGAGCGCTGGCTCGGCGGCACTCTGACCAACTTCCGGACGATCCGCAGCCGGCTCGAACGGCTCGAGGAGCTGGAGACGATCCTCGACGGCGAGCAGGCGCTCAGCTACTCCAAGAAGATGATCTCGACGCTCACCCGCGAGCGGAAGAAGATCGAACGGAACCTCTCCGGCATCCGGCACATGAACCGCCTCCCCGAGGCGCTCATGATCATCGACCCCCACCGCGAGCACATCGCCGTGGCCGAAGCCCGGAAGCTCGGCATCAAGGTGGTGGCGCTGCTGGACACCGACTGCGACCCCGACCTGGTCGACCTGCCGATCCCCGGCAACGACGACAGCATGCGGTCGATCGAGCTGGTGATGAAGCGGCTGGCCGACGCGATCGTCGAAGGCCGCGCCGCGGCCCCGGCCGAGCCGCCGCCGCGCGAGTCGGACGCTTCGAACGGCGGCCAAGGCCGTGGCGGCGA
>Ga0164243_10003143_pt1 | contig 26610 bp, 27 predicted proteins | sample OricompcompostOP_FD_108781 | JGI IMG/M metagenome (GOLD analysis project Ga0164243, IMG submission 108781) | Organic Plus compost microbial communities from Emeryville, California, USA - Original compost - Organic plus compost (OP) | ecosystem: Engineered > Solid waste > Mixed feedstock >...
TCCGTCATCACCGAGGCCATCACGCTTTCAGCGTCCCCCCGGAACACTTCCACGCGGACGGAAACGTCCCTGCGTCATCCTGGAACCATGCCCACGCAGCACAAGCCCACCGGCCCACCCGACACCCGGCCCGTCCACCGGAAGCCCGGCGACGCGGCGCCCGGCGGGGCGGGCGGCGGCCATGCCCGCCCCCAGGCGGGGCCCGCCCGCACGGAACCTCGTGGTGCGGAACCCGCCGACGCGGCGCCGCGTGGCGTGGGCCGCGGTGGTTCCCGGTCCGGGGAGGAGCCTGGGCGCGCGGAGGTGCGCGCCGTGGGCGGCGGTCGTACGGCTGCCGAGGCCGCGTACGGGGACGCGGATATCGCGCCCGTGGCGGTGATGTTCGCGGATGCGTCGCGGGCGCGGGTGCTGACGGCGCTGGCCGATGGGCGGGCGCTTCCCGCGTCGTTGCTGGCCTCCGAGGCGGGGCTCACGCCGCAGGGGGTGAGCGCGCATCTGGCGAAGCTGCGCGAGGCCGGGCTGATCGAGGTGGAGAAGTCCGGACGCAACCGGTACTACCGGCTGGCCGGCCCGGCCGTCGCGGACGTCATCGAGGCGCTCGCCCGCCTCGCCCCGGCCCGCCCGGTGCGCTCACTGCGTGAAGGCACCCGCGCGCAGGCGCTGCGTTCCGCCCGTACCTGCTACGACCACCTCGCCGGCCGCCTCGGCACCGCCGTCACCGCCGCGCTGCTCGACCACAAGGCGCTGGCCACCACCGACGGCGACGCCACCACCGCCCGCCGCCCCGGCGACCCGCTGTCCGCCCAGCTCGCCGACCACCCGTACGAGCTGGGCCCGCGCGCCGACGAGGTGTTCGCGTCCCTCGGCGTCGACCTCCCGGCCCTGCGCGCCGAGCCCGCCCGGCGCCCGCTGCTGCGCTTCTGCCTCGACTGGACCGAGCAGCGCCACCACCTGGCCGGACGCCTGGGCGCGGCGCTCACCACCGCCCTGCTCGACACCGGCCGGCTCACCCGCGCCGGACGCCCGCAGCGCGCCGTACGCCTCACCGACGCGGGCCGCGCCGACCTGGCCGACCTGCTCGGCGTGGACGTGGACTGAGCCCGCTTACTGCGCCAGCCCGGTCAGGTCCTGGTCCACCAGCCACGCGCCGCCCTGCTTCGTGACCGCGATCGGCGCCGGGTTCTGCGCCCCGGAGAACGGCCAGTCCGCGGGCAGCCTCCCGGCCGGCACCGGTTTTCCGGACGCGTCCACCGTCGTGTCGGTGAGCGAGCAGAACAGCGGCTGCCACGCGGCCTTGGCCGGGCCCATCTCCGGGTTCGTCATGCACGACACGCGCACCCGTACGTTCCACCGGTTCCGCGTCATCTGCCCGTGGATCTTCGCCGCGTCGGCGTGGTCCTTGGGATGCGTACGCCAGCCGCGCGCGGTCATCAGCCGCTTCGCCTCGGCCTCCCACGACGTGGTCCCGGCGCGGCAGGCGGCCAGCCAGGACTCCCGTACGGAGAGGTACTTCGCGGCGGCGTCCACGGCGGCCTGCGGCGCGGGCCGTTCGGCGGCGGGCTTCACCACCGGTGCCGGGCACGCCGCGGCGCGCGGCGCGGCGCCGGGGTCCGCCGACCCGCCGCATCCGGACGCGGCCAGGCACACCGCCGCCACCAGCACACCCGCGACCCGCACGTCCACCGACCCTCCCCGACCACCAGGCGAGCAGCATTATGCACGGTTCGCCCGGGTGCGTACCGGGGATCGCGGAACATCACGTACGGGCGCGCTCCGCGTCGCGGTACAGCTCGCGGATCCGCCCGGCCAGCGTGGTGAAGAACCCGGCGAACCCCGCGACGGCGAGCGCCGCGCCGATCCACACGTCGTTGCGGGTCGCGGTGGTCCACGCGCCGCCGCGCGGCTGCTGCCCGGTCGCCCACGGCGCCACGCACAGCCACACCCCGGCCGCGAAGATCAGCGCGATCCCGGCCAGCCCGATCCTCCTCACGTGCGCGCCCCCGTCACCACGTCTCCTCCGCGTCGTCGTCGCCGAACGCCTCTGTACGCCGGGGCGGCCGCCGCCGCGGCAACGGCGGCCGCGGCGCCTCCCCGAACGGCGTCGCGGCCCGAGCGGGCCCGGCCGCCGCCCCGGCGCCCTCCCCGGCCGACCAGCCCGCCGGCGTACGCGCCCCCGGCGCACCCGCCGGAACCGGCTCATCACCGGGCCCCGGCGCGACGCCACCCAGCGCGGCACCGCCCCGCGCCGCCTCGCTCGGCAGCGCATCGCCCGGCCTGGCACCGTCCCAAGCGGCGCCGCCGTGCCCACCTCGCCCGCCCCGGCCACCCGGCCGAGCATCGCCACACCCCCCGGCGGAATCGCTCCGCCCGGCGGCATGGTCCGGTTCGGTGTCCGCCGCCTCCTCGTCCCGCGTCAGGGCCGCCACGAGCGGCGCGAGGAGGGCCTGGAGTGAGTCGTCCTCCAGCCGTACCGGCACCGCCGCCGGTACGGGTGCCAGTGGCCCCGTCGTGGCCTCCTCCGGGGGCACCACGGCGGCCGCCCGGGCGCCGGGCAGTACCCCGTCCGCTCGTAGCCGCCCGCGCCACGCCACCGCCCAGCACACCGCCGTCAGTACGGCCACCGCGCACAGCCCCGCCCCGGTGTACAGCGACACCCGCGACGGCATCGACGTGTACACGCCGCGCCCGGGGTAGTCGAGCGCGGCCGGCGCCAGGACCAGCCAGATCCCGGCCAGGCCGCCCAGCGTCGCGGTGATGAGCGCCGCCAGATACCGGATCAACGCGCGCCCCCCTCGAAAAAACCGTCCGTGATCCGTTCAGCACGCTAAGTTACGCGACTGAACGCCCGTACGTCCGGCGTTTGGAAGATCCCGCCCGCACCCGCGAAGCGGACCCCCGGATATCGTCCGGATCGATGGACATCGACTGGACCACTTCCGGTCTCGACCTGTACCTGCGCGCGGCGGCCGGCGCCGGGCGGCGCGACGGGCTCGAACGCGGGCTGCGCGAGGCGATCCGCGCCGGCCGGCTCGCCGTCGGTACCCGGCTGCCCGCGTCCCGGAGCCTGGCCCGGGACCTCGGGGTGTCGCGCGGCACCGTCACCCACGCGTACGCCCAGCTCGTCGCCGAGGGGTACCTGATCGGACGGCACGGGTCCGGCACGTACGTGGCCGAGCGCGCCACGCTCGCGACGCCGCCCCCGGGCGCGCCGCCCCGGCCGGGCCCCAAGCGCCCCCGCCACGACCTGCGCCCGGGCACCCCGGACCTGACCACGTTCCCGCGCGCCGCCTGGCTGGCCGCCACCCGCCGCGTGCTCAACGAGGCGCCGGCCGAGGCGTTCGGCGCCTGCGACCCGGCCGGCCGCCCGGAGCTGCGGGAGGCGCTGGCCGCGTACCTGGGCCGGGCGCGCGGCGTGGTCACCGCGCCGGGCCGCCTGGTGATCTGCAACGGCTACGCGCAGGCGATCAACCTCCTGGCCCGGGTGTTCGCCGACGACGGCCACCACAAGGCCTTCGCCTTCGAGGACCCCTGCCTGCCGAAGCTGCCCGCCGCCGCGCGCCGCGCCGGCCTGGCCACCCCGGTCGTGCCGGTCGACGACGAGGGCGCCCGCGTCGGCGACCTGACGGCCGACGCCCTGGTGGTGACGCCCGCGCACCAGTACCCGCTGGGCGTGACGCTGAGCGCGCGGCGGCGCGGCGCGCTGGTCGACTGGACGCGCGCCACCGGCGGCCTGCTGGTCGAGGACGACTACGACGGCGAGTTCCGGTACGGCCGCCAGCCGGTCGGCGCGCTCCAGGGCCTGGCGCCGGAGCGGGTCGTCTACGCGGGCACGGCGTCGAAGACGGTGGCGCCCGGCCTGCGGCTGGCGTGGCTGGCGCTGCCGGGGCACCTGGTCGAGCCGGTCACCCGGGCCAAGGAGCAGGCCGACCGGTACGCCCCGGTGCTCGAACAGCTCGTGCTCGCCGACCTGATCGACTCCGGCGGCTACGACCGGCACGTGCGCCGCTGCCGTACGCGGTACCGCCGCCGCCGTGACCGCCTGGTCACCGCGCTGGCCGGGCACGTACCGCACCTGGCGCTGACGGGCATCGAGGCGGGGCTGCACGCGGTGCTGGAGCTGCCGGACGCCGAGGCGGAGAACGAAGCGCGCGCCCGGGCCCGCCGCGCGGGCGTGGCCGTGGACGGCCTGGCCGACTACTACGCCGCCTCCGCCGCGCGGTCCGGCCTGGTGATCGGGTACGGCACGCCGCCCGAGCACGGGTTCGCCCCGGCGGTCGACGCGCTGCTGAAGGCGCTCTGAACGTAGAAAACTCGTGGTGGCATGCCGAGCGTCATCGACCGGCACGCCACCACGATCCCCATTCCCCCGCGGATACTTCCGGGCGATCGAAGCGAACCGCGGATACCCCGTTGACCAGGCCCGAACCGGGTGGCCCGGCCAACGCGACACACACTCGCAGGGGCGTGTTGCCTGATCGTTTCCCCGGCCTTACGGCGATGTGATTTCCCGGCGGCTACACCGCGCGCGGCGGGCTCCACGGAGCGTGCGCGCCCTCGGCGAGCGCGGCGCGGCCGTACGCGCGCAGCACCGCGAGCCACGGGTCGCCGTCGCCGATCGGCAGGTACGGCAGGCCGGTGCGCCAGCCGGCGTGCAGGGTGGCCGGGTCGGCCGGGCGGTAGTCCATGCCGCGCGCCCGCGCCAGGTCCCAGGCGTGCACGTGCCATTCCACGCACAAGGCGCCGACGGCCTCGCCGACCGTCACGTCGCGGCCGCGGTACCGGTAGTACGGGCGGGTCCACAGCGCGGGCAGCCGCCGCGCCTGCTCCCGCGCCGCGGCGGCGAACGCCCGTACGCTGACCGGCCCCGGCGTACGGCCGAGGGCGACCAGCTCGGCGGCGTTCTGCCGGGCCAGCATGCGCTCAAGCTCGGCGGCGTCCACGTCGGCGGCCATCACCGTGGCCAGCCGGCTGTGCGGCGCGGTGTCCAGGTACTCGCCCAGGTTGTCCGCGACACACCGCAGATGCCCGGCGACGTCGGTCGCCCGCCAGTCACCGCACGGGGTGGGCGCGTGCCAGTCGACGGTGGTGAACGTGGCGGCCAGCTCGCAGACGACGGTCACCCCGTCGAGGAACGACGCCAGGGTCCGCGCGCGCGGCCACACCTCCACGCGTTTCCTCCCGAGAACGAGCCCCCGACGAACCCGGCTCGGGCGGGTTCGTACCCGCCTGACCGGAAGGGTTAGATTCGCAGCTTCCCGCGGCCTATGCCAACCCGCGCGGCAACGATTGCGCATCCGCCAGGCACACGCCTCGATAAAGATCAGTGCCGCCGCACAGGCGTGTGTTGACGCCTTCACGTACCGTTACCCATGCTCTGGTGACCATGGAGAACGACCACCCGGAGTCCCCGGCGTCCCCCGGGGCCCGCCCCGCCGCCGAGGCGCGCCGCCGGGTGCTCGCCGCCGCGGTCGAGGTGATGTCCCAGCGCCCGGTGGACCCGCCCGGCGGCGTCTACTTCACCGTGCTGCTCGACCGCCTGCCGATGCTCGCCACGGCGCTGTACGGACTGCACGACCGCACCGGCACCCGTACGGTGACCGCGAACCTGGTCGACGCGGCGGTGGCCGCCATGGACTTCTACGGCGACGCCCTGGCCGCCTGCGCCGCCGCCTTCCACAGCCCCGGCGACGTGGTCGCCCTGCGCCGCGCCCTCCTCGGCAACGACCTCGGCCCGCACCGCGCCCACCAGCCTGTCGCGGCCTACCTGTCCGCCGAACGCGAGCGCGGCCGCATCCACCCCGCCACCGACCCACTAGGCACCGCCCGCCTCCTCCTGGGCGGCTGCCTGAACCACGCCTTCGTCGAGCTGATCATGGGCGAAGGCGTCCTGTCGACGCGGAGGGCGGACGCCGAGTACCTGGTAGCGGGGCTGCGACTGGACCCGACGTAGACACGTCCCCGGCGCGAAAAGGCCTCGCGCGCCCCCACACGTCCCCATGAAAAGGCCTCGCTTCGCGAGACTGATTTCTTACGCGTACGGCCGCCGTGCGTGGCCGAACGCGCAAAAAATCAGTCTCGCGCCAGCGAGGCCTTTATCCCCCCTACGCCTGCGCGTTCTCCCCGGCTCCGAAGTCGTACACAGGCGCCAGGGCGTTCTTCAACCGGCAGGTGTTGTCGTACGTCTTCTCGAAGCGCACCGGGCGCCCGTCCCAGCTGCCGTACGCGACCGCCGTCACCTGCCGGTAGATCATCGTGCAGACGCCGTCCCGGCCGCGGATGCGGTCGAAGCGGCCGGCCGCGCGTTCCAGGGTGCGGCACGCCGATGCCGCCTGCGGGTGGGTGCCTCCGCTCGGGGCGCAGGTCAGCGAGGCGGTGCCGAGGACCGGGCCGTGTGCGCCCGCGCCGTCGCGGATGGACAGGGTGAGGTCGGCGGGCGCCTGCCCGTGCACCGTTCCCGCCAGCAGTACCGCGCCCAGCACCTTCGCGACCCCGATCATGCGCCCCCCGTTTCGGTGATTCCGATGAGTGGCTACATGATTACAGAAAGTGGTGTCAGGCGGGGGCCGAATCGCCCAGCCGGGCGCGGTATTCGCCGCGCAGCCGGAAGGTCTCGCGCATCTCGCCGGTGACCTCGTCGAGGAACTCGGTGCGGTACGTGGAGTCGGTGAGCATCGCGATGGCGAAGTACAGGCCGGTGAAGGCGGCCATCGCGCCGGAGACGTTGAGCAGCTCGCGGCTGATCACGATGTGGTGGTCGGCGAGGAACGGGACGGCCGGGCCGACCTGGTGGACCGCCCCCATCCCCCAGTCGGTGCGCAGCAGGTTCGCGTCGATCGCCAGCGCGCCGAACACCACGAAGAACACGCCCACCCCGACGCTGACCACCAGCGCCTGCAGCACCTGGCCGCCGAGCAGCACGAGGCCGACGTTGAACCGCTCCCGGTGCGACAGCGGCGGCCCGTCGCCGCCCGCGTCCACCTCCAGCAGCCGTACCTCCGCGGGCAGCCGTACGCCCATGAACACCAGCGCGATGGCCGCGAACAGCGCGGACACCGCGGCCACCCGCACGGAGCTCATCCGGGCGAAGATCTGCCACATCTCGGTGGACATGAACAGCGTGAGCGAGAAGATCAGCAGCAGCGGCAGCGCCTTGGTCAGCAGCCGCAGCGACGTGGCGAGCTGCCCGGCCACCCGCCGCGCGGCCCACGCGGCGATCGCCGGCAGCCCGAACGCGATCACCACGTACGCCAGCCCGACCACCAGCAGGTTGGCGCCCGCGGTGAGCCCGGCCTTCCCGAACCGCCCGTTGAAGATCACCGGGAGCAGCGCGGGCAGCAGCACGAAGCTGCACAGCTCGGGCACCCCGAACCGGTGCGGGAGCGACAGGAACCGCCGGCGGCGCAGCAGGTTGGTCACGCCGAACGCGACGATCAGCACAGCCAGGCCGCCGATCGTGGCCAGCACGTTCTGCCACCAGGGCCAGCTGAACCGGATGGCGGTCAGCATCTCCCCGACGAAGACCAGCGCGAAGAACGGCACGGCGCGGGTGAACACGTCGCGGGTCGCGGACCGGTCCTCGATGAACAGCGGCAGCCCGGCCCGCCGGAACCGCCGCTCGTACTCGGCCCGGGTGTGATCGTCTGGCACGCGGACGAACCTACCGCCGGCGGAGCGTCCTCAGACCGCGTAGATCGGCAGGTTCGGCACGCCGGTGAGCCGGTTCTCCTCGCGCAGCGTGAGCAGCCGCTCGGCCTCGGCCGTCCACCGCCGTACGTTCGGCTTGGCCTTACGGGCGCGGCGGTAGAGCCGGTCGTCGTAGCCGCGCGGCCCGATCTCCACGCGCTGGCGGGCGTACGCGGCGCGCATGGCGTCGGTCAGCGCCCCGTCGAGCTCGACGGCGCGGGCCCGTACCTCGTCCTCCGGCCGGCCCTCGGCCTGCGCGTCCCGCAGCGCACCGTCGAGCTCGGCCGCGCGGTCGAGCAACTCGGGAAACCGCTCGGCCAGCTCCTTGTCGGCGGCCAGGCGCTCCTGCGCCTCGGCGGACACCCGTCGGCCCATCGTCGACTACCTCCATCTCGCGGATCAGCGCGTCAAGCCTACGCCCGCCGGAACGGCGCCCGGCGCGTGGCGCCCCGGCGATGTCCGAGCCCACCGTTAGCATCGCCCCGTGAAGAAGACGCACACGCCTCTCACCCGTGAGCGGATCCTGGCCGCCGCGCTGCACCTGGTCGACGCGCAGGGGCTGCGGCGGCTCACCATGCGCCGGCTCGGCGACGCGCTCGAGGTCGAGGCGATGGCGATCTACCACCACTTCCCGCTCGGCAAGGAGGCGCTGCTCGACGGGCTGGTCGAGCACCTGTCGGCGGTGCCGGTCACCGCGGCGCCGGAGACCGACTGGCAGGAGCGGCTGCGCACCTGGGCGCGCGCCTACCGCGACCGCGTCGCCGCGCACCCCGGGCTGCTGCCGCTGCTGGTCTCCCGGCCGGTCCGCACGCCCGCCACGCTGGCCGCCACCGAGGCGCAGTACGCCGCCTGCCACGACGGCGGCCTGCGCGGCCCGGCCATCCTCGACGCGGTGCGCACGCTGACCGGGTACGTCATCGGCTTCGTGTCGCTGGAGATCCGCGACGCCCGCCCGGCGAACGGCGACGCCGCCGAGGGCCTGGACGCCCGGTACCCGCACGCCACGGCGCTGCGCTCGTACGCCACCGGCCGCGACCCCGACGACCAGTTCGAGGCCGGGCTGACCGCCGTCCTCACCGGCATCACGGCGCTGGCCGCCCACCCGGTGTGATCAGGCGACGGCCAGCCGCACCCGGTACGTCCACCACCACGACCGCGGCTCGGGCAGCCGCCGCGCCGCCGTCTCGCGCAGCCCGGCCAGGCCGATGGCCCGCTCGTCGACGCCCTGGGCCAGCAGCGCGACCAGGCCGCCCTGGCTGAGCGCCACCGCGAGGAGCCGGCCGGCGTCGCCCTCGTCGCGCCGGCTCAGCGCCATCTCCGCGACGTGCCGGAACAGCCCGCTGTCGCGCATCCGGCCGGCGTGCCCGTCCTTCGCCGCCGCCGGCGGGCGGATCCCGCGGCGCGTCTCCTCGTCCCGGTACAGCCGCTCGAACTCCCGGTACGCCTGGTCCACCTCGGCGTCCACGCACGGCGGCCAGTCGCAGTCGTACGCCGCGAACACCCCGCCGGGCCGCAGGATCCGCGCGATCTCGGGCAGCGCGCGCTCGGGGTCGAACCAGTGCAGCGCCTGGCCGGCGGTCACCACGTCCGCGCAGTGGTCCGGCAGGCCGGTGTCCTCGGCGGTGCCGTCGCGCAGGTCGACGGTCATGCCGGCGGCGGCGCAGCGCTGCGCGGCGACGTCGCGCATGTCCGGCGACGGTTCCAGCGCCACCACCCGGTCGGCGCGCCCCGCCCACGGCACGGTCGAGATCCCCGTGCCGGCGCCGAGGTCCACCACGGTCGGCACCCGCTCCCCCGGCGCCAGGCCGGCCCACGCGCACAGCAGATCGGGCAGGTCGGCGGGTGGATGGGGGCGCGCCCGGTCGTACTCGTCGGCGAATCCGGTGAACCGCTGGGCCGCCTCGCGCACCGCGCCTCTCCTTAGTACGGCTTATATCTCGACGTCAAGATACACGGTCCGCCCTCGTGGCCGCGAACGCCCACATGAGATAGTTGTCGGGATATCCGACGTTTACGGACCGGGGTCCCGTGCGGCCCCGCTCCGTACCGAGTGTGACCGGGAGGGACACGCAGCGTGCCGGCAGCCCAGCACGAGCAGCAGATGGAGTTAATACAACCGGCGACAACCGAATCCCAGATCCGCCCCGCACGCGTCATCGCCCCGCTTCTGGCCGCGGGGCTCACGTATGCCTGCTCGCAGACCACGATCGTCCCGGCGCTGCCGGAGATCCAGCGGGCCACGCACAGCTCCCCGAGCGCCGGCGCCTGGGTGGTCACCGGCTTCTTCGTCTCGTCGGCCGCGCTCACCGTCATCGCCGGCCGGCTCGGCGACCTGTTCGGCAAGCGCCGGGTGCTGCTGGCGATCCTGGCGCTGTTCGGCGTCGGCGCCGCGGTGAGCGCGGTGTTCGGCGGCTCGATCGCGGCCGTGATCGCCGGGCGCGTCGTGATGGGCGCGGCGGGCGGGGTGTTCCCGCTGGCGTACGCGCTGATCGGCGACTGGCTGCCGCGCGACCGCGCGGCGTTCGGCATGGGCCTGATCAGCTCCATGTACGGCCTGGGCGGCGCGGTCGGCCTCCCGCTGGGCGGGCTGATCGCCGACCGGTTCGGCCACCGCGGCCTCTTCCTGCTCACCGTGCTGATGACCGCCGTGGCCATCGCCCTGGTCGCCGCGCTCGTCCCCCGCGGCCACGTGCCGTCGAAGGGCCGCATCGACTGGCTCGGCGCGATCCTGCTGGCCATCGGCCTCGGTACGCCACTGATCGCGATCAGCCGCGGCGCGTCGTGGGGCTGGTCGGCGCCTCCGACGCTGGCGTGCTTCGCGATCGGCGTGGTGGCGCTGGTGGCGCTGTTCGTCGTGGAGGCGCGGGTACGGTCGCCGCTGATCCACCTGCCGACGATGGGCCTGCGCAACGTGTGGGTGGCCAACGCGGTCGCGTTCCTGGTGACGTTCGGCCAGTCCATGTCCTTCGTGCTGGTCCCGCAGCTCGCCCAGCTCCCCGTGGGCACGGGCCTGGGCGCCGGGGTGCTGGAGTCCGGCATGTACCTGCTGCCCGCCTCGATCACCACGCTGGTCACCGGCCCGCTGATCGGCGGCCTGATCCCCCGCCTCGGCGTACGCTTCCCGCTCGTCGCCGGCCCCATCACCACGGTCATCGGCCTGGCCCTGCTCGGCCTCGGCGGCCCGGACCCGGTCACCCTGCTGATCGGCAGCGCCCTGGTCGGCATCGGCGGCGGCGCCGCGTTCGCGGTCTTCCCGGTCCTGATCGAGGACGCCGTCCCCGCCGAACGCCGAGGCGCGGCGAACGGCGTGAACACGATCATGCGCCACGTGTCCATGGCCCTGTCCGCCCAGGTGGGCGCGGCCGTCCTGGTAGCGGCCACCCCGCTGGGCCACAGCTACCCGTCCGGCTCCGCCTTCACCACGGACTTCCTGGTCGGCGCGGTCATCGCCGCCCTCGCCCTGGCCGTGGTCCCGGCCGTCGCGCGAAGGGTCGTCCAGGCGACCGCCTGATCGCCTCGCGCCCCGCTTCGCGGTTCCCAGCGAAGCGGGGCGATCCCATGTCTTGACACCGCGCGAACCGCTTTGTACTTTCCGTTTCGGACGTAATTCGTTTGTATTAACTAAACTGGCGGCCGCCTGACGCCCGGTGAGGGCCGAGGAGGCAACGTGTCCGGTGAGACTCTCTCGTCCCGCGTCGTCGGCAACGTCGCCGCCCGGCTGGACCGGCTGCCGGCCGGGCCTTCGCACTGGCGGCTGATCCTGCTGACCCAGCTCTTCTGGGGGCTGGTGGTGGGGCTCGATCCCGTCATCGGGCGGATCTACCCGGTGGTCTGGAAGCCGCAGCACATCGTCACGCCGTCGCAGTACGAGCTGCTCGTCGGGTTCTCCAACGGGCTCGGGCCGCTGCTCGGGCTCTACCTCGGCGGGTTCTTCTCCGACCGGTTCGGGCGCCGCAAGACGATGGTGGCGGCGTGCCTGGTCAGCGGGCTGCTGTACATGCCGCTCGCGTTCACCACGAACTTCGCGCTGATGATGGTCATCGTCACCTTCGCCTCGTTCGGCGTCGGCGCCGCGGTGGCCACCGCGCCCACGTACAACACCGAGGTCTCCCCGCCGACCGCGCGCGGACGGCTGCTGCTCGGCGGCCAGGTGCTGGCGTTCACCATCTTGAACTTCGTCGCGGTGATCCCGGCGATCCTGCTGCTGCCCGACCACCCGGTCGCCTACATCCTGCTGCACGCGCTGGTGCCCGTCGTGGTCATGGTGCCGCTGATCCTCGCGTTCGTCCCGGAGTCGCCGCGCTGGCTCGAAGGCAAGGGCCGGCACGAGGAGGCCGAACGGGTCCTCGGGCGCATGGAGGCCGCGGCGCTGCGCCGGTACGGCACGCTGCCCGACCCGGACCCGGCGCCGCACCAGGTGCCGGTGACCGAGCGGGTGCCGGTCAGCGAGGTGTTCCGCGGCCGGTACCTGAAGCGCACCGTGCTGCTGCTCGCCGTGTGGCTGCTGGTCTACGCGGGCCTCGACTACGGCATGACCCCGTACCTCGGCGTCTACATCGTCGACCACGGGTACGGCTCGGACGCGCTGTTCACCATGATGCTGATCGGCGGTCTCGGCTCGGTGCTGATCCTGCTCGCCGGGGCGTACCTGGGCGAGCGGGTGGAGCGCAAGACGCTGATGTTCGCCTCCGGGGTGTGCGTCTGCCTGAGCGCGCTGATCCTGTTCGCCCTGCCGTCCTCGGCCGTGGCGCTCACCGTCGGGCTGCTGTTCGGGCAGGCGGGCGCGGCCGGGTTCTTGGCCAACATGTACAACTACACGGCCACCGCGTACCCGACGCGGGTGCGCGCGGTCGGCGTGGGCTGGACCGACGGCATCGGGCACATCGGCGCGGTGGCCGGCCCGCTGATCGGCGGCGCCTTCTACTCCGCCACGGCCGCCGCCGGGAACCTCGGCTGGTTCGCCTGGTACGCCATCCCCGGCGCGCTCATCCCCGGCCTGCTGATGCTCGCCTTCGGCATCCGCCAGCGCAGCGCCGCACTGGAGCGCGTGTCGGCCTGATCACGTACGCGGCCGGCCGCGACGGCGACGCCCGGTACCGGCCGCCGATCACCACGCCCGGACGGCGGAGATGAAGGCCGACCAGGACGTACGGGGGACGGTGAGCATGCCGCCATCGGGATTCTTGGAATCCCGCACGGCTACCGGGCCAGGTACAGCCACCTCGACGCAGTCACCTTGCGAGTTGGCGCTGTAGCTGGACTTCTTCCAGGCCACCTGCACGCAGGCGCCTTCCGTGTTCGCGCTGTACGACGACTTGTGCCAGTCATTCGAGGGGATCGGGGTCATCGGCGTACTCCTCTAGGATCGATGCGATCAGCCTAAAGGAGTCCGTCTCGGGCAATGCGCTCGCACGGAGCCGATCGAATGCGTGACGCGCTTCGGCGACCTCGTCCGGCTCATAGATGAGCCGTCCCGAGCCCCGCGCTTCCGCCCAGGCCAAAGGCTCTTCGTCCGGAACGTCGAGGAGCGTGAACGGCCCGGTCATGCCCGCGTGAACGCCCGTCTTGAACGGCAGGACCTGGATCACGATCTTGCCGTGTCCGGCCATGACGAGCAGCTTTTCAAGCTGCTCTCGCATAATCCGGGTACCGCCGACCGGGCGGCGCAGCACCGCCTCGTCGAGAATCACCCACAGGGTCCGTAGATGATCGGCGTCCAGGAGTCCCTGGCGCGTCGCGCGGACGCTCATGTCGCGCTCGCGTTCTTCGTCTGTGTACTGCGGCTTGTCGGCGACGCTCGTCGCCCATGCGTACTCCGCGGTTTGCAGGAGGCCGGTGACGACCTGGGGTTCGTACTTGGCGATCATCGTGGCGCGGGCTTCGAGTTCCGCGTAGTCCCGGAACCACTCCGCGATCCCCGTCTTGTGCAGCACATGCCACAGGTCGATCAGGATCCCGTCCGCACCCACCGCCGGGTCGATCGCCTGCGTGAACTGCCACGTCGGCGCCCGCTGGGCGGTCTCCACGAACTGGATGAGCGTGGCGCTGTAGTGGATGTTGCCGGCCAGGTCGTCCTGGGTCAGCCCGGCGGACACGCGCAACCGGCGCAGCGTCACGCCGAAGTACGCCTCGATGCTGGTGGTCGGGTCGATCTCGCTGGGTCGTAGCACGATGCCTCCGAAGGGTCACTGCGGAGCGTAATCCCACGACCACCGGCGCGGCGCCGGTTCCCGTCCTTACATGCGCGTTGTCAGGTTACGGATCCGCGCCGCGTGCCGCTCCTGCCGCGCACGATCCCGGTTCAGGAAGTCCAGTACGGTCTCAAGCTCGGCCGCGGAGTACCCGGCGACCGCCTCCGCGCCGTCGGCGGCGATCGGCCCGTACACCGCGTCCGCCTTCTCCCGCACCGCGTCGGTCGCCCGGATCACCACCTTGCGCCGGTCCTCCGGATCCGGCGACCGCGTCACGTACCCGAGCCGCTCCAGCCGGTCCAGCATCGCGGTGACGCTGCCGGTGCTCAGCCCGAGTTCGGCGCTCAGCCGGGAGGGCGCCAGCGCGCCCGACTCCAGCAGCAGGTCCAGGCAGCGCAGGTCCGTACGGTTCACGCCGAGCGCGTCGGCCGTCGCCTCATCGACGGCGTCCACCGCCCGCTGGTGCGCGCGGACCGCCGGGCCCAGCTCGGCGCGCAGCCGGTTCAGCGCTTCCATCCGGCCGCGAGGAAGTCGGCGAACTGCGGGAAGGCCTTGATCCAGCACTTGTGGAAGCTGTGCGGGCCGGGCGGGTGGATCACCTGGACGCTCATCTTCTTGGCGCGCAGCAGCTTGGCGAACCGGTCGGCCTCGCCGTGGATCGAGCCCGGGTGCAGCGGCGTGTGGTCGTTCTTGCCCTCGACCAGGAAGAACCGGATGCCACGCACGCCGGCCCGGTTGATCAGGTGGTCCGGCGCGTGCTCCTCGGTGACCTTCTTCTTGTCCTTGCCCCAGGTCTTCGACGTGTCGTCCACCTTGAAGTACCCGGCGAACGAGGCGACCTGGGAGTACAGGTCGGGGTGCCGCAGCGCGATCGCGGCCGCGCCGTACCCGCCCATCGACACCCCGCCGATGGCGCGCAGCCGGGCCGGGCGGCGGTTGTGGCCCTCGACCTTCTCGATGGCCGTCTGCGTGATGAACGACTCCACCTTGACCTTGCCGTCCTTGGAGTCGCCGAACTCGGTGTCCCGGCCGTCCTTGCTCTGGCCGTCCGGCGCCGCGACGACGAACGGCCGCCCCGTACGGCACATCTGCTTATCGAGGATCCGGCCGAGCTTGACGAACGGGAACAGCCGGTCGTCGGTGGTCGAGCCGTGCAGCATGTACAGCACCGGGACGTTCGCGCCGTCCGCGCCGGCCGGGCGGTGCACCCAGATCTCCCGCTTGCCGCCGTGCGCCGTCTTGTCCTTCACGTGGACGTACCGGTCGGTGCCCTTGCCGCACGCCTTGGGCGAGGCACTGCTGGTGCCGACCGAACTGCGCACGCCGGGGCGGAGCGCGTCCTTGCCGTCCGCGGTGGTCTGCGAGCTCACCACCCGCCCCGCGCCGACGATGAGCGCGGCGGCCGCGACGGCGCCGGCGACGATGGTCAGCGATCTAGCCACACCGGAAAGCCTAACCGGGCGTGGCCGGGGTCCGGCCCGGTCAGTCCGAGATCCCGGTGAGCCCGACGACGTTGGCCGGCTTGACGCGGACCAGCAGCTCGCCGGGGACGCCGTTGCGGCGGCCGAACTCCTCGGCGCGGTCCTCCCCCATGTACCGGCCGCCGATGACGGTGGCCCAGTGCAGCAGGTCCGCGGGGTCCTCGCTGATCTCGGCGGTGCCGTCGATCATGACGTAGGAGTACAGGTCGCCGGGGTCGTCGACGCACAGGCTCAGGCGCGGGTCCCGGCGCAGGTTCAGCCCCTTCACGCTGGTCACCCAGGTGGTGAAGACGACGGTCTGGCCGTCGAGGACGAACCAGATCGGCGCCACGTGCGGGCGGCCGTCGGCGCGGATGGTGGACAGCTTGGCGGTGCGCGGTGACGCCATGAGAAAGGCCTGCCACTGCGCGTCGGTCATGCGCTCCATTCGGCGCAGTCTACGGTGATCGGTTGTGGACGTTGTGACACGACATGGACCCGCGAAGGCGACCCTGGAGCTGCCCGACGAGGACGACCCGGGCTTCGTGCTGCTGCTGACGCACGGTTCGGCCGGGGGTGTCGAGGCGCCCGACGTGCTCGCGGTACGGGACGCGGTGCTGGAGCGCGGCGGTGCCGTGTCGCGGGTGACGCAGCCGTTCCGGCTGGCCGGGCGGCGCGCGCCCGGGTCGGCGGCGCGGCAGGACGAGGCGTGGCTTGACGTGGTGGCCGCGGTGCGCGGCGCGCTGGGCGAGGACATGCCGCTGGCGCAGGCCGGCCGCAGCAACGGTGCGCGGGTGGCGTGCCGTACGGCGGTGGCGGCGGGCGCGCGCGCCGTGGTGGCGCTGGCGTTCCCCACCCATCCCCCGGGCCGGCCGGAGAAGTCGCGGCTGGAGGAGCTGCGCGCGGCGGCGGACGCCGGGATCCCCGTCCTGGTGGTGAACGGCGACCGCGACCCGTTCGGCGTGCCCGAGGCGGTCGGTGCGGCCGAGGTCCGCGTACGGCCGGGCGAGCGGCACGAGCTGGGCAAGGACCCCGCGGCGGTCGGTGCGATCGCCGGTGACTGGCTCGCCGTGACGCTCGCCCAAGATCACCAGAAATGACTAGTCCCCCTGACCTCGGCGGACCCGGCGCGTAAAGCCGGGCCCTGCCGTGAAGGGGGACGGTTCCTTCTGAGCAGGTGGTGCGTTCGGTTGTGTCAGGCCGCGGCGTGATCCGTCGGCCGGTGCGGCGCGATGATCTCGCCGTCGGGCAGTAGCTCCCCTGTGTCGTCGAAGAGCACGACCCCGTTGCAGAGCAGGCTCCATCCCTGCTCGGGATGGCTCACCATGGTGCGCGCCATTTCACGGTTCGGCGCACTCGATGACGGACACGCTGGTTGGTGCTGGCACATCGCTCGTGCCTCCGGTTTTCTCGCTCTTCCCCGTATGTATTTCGTCTCCCGCCGCGAAATGGTTTCACGACGAGTGGCCACGCTCACGTTGACAGCTCCAGTGTGCTGTGCCCAGCACGGCCGCGACATAGCACCTTCTGACGATTTCCCAGCGCCGATGGGGTGCTACCAACGGACCGGGCCGGTTGGGACCAGAGTGCTCCCCTGTGGTAATGCGGTCGTGCCGACACGCCGATCAGACGTACGACAGGCCGTCCCGGTTTCCCGTATCGCGGGGAATCGCCCCATAGACTCATGACCCATGCAGACGTGGGTGGTGGCCGGGGTCGCGGTGGCGGTACTGGTCCTGGTGGCCCTGATCGCGGCGATGCGCGTACGGGCGCTGAACCGGCCGCAGGCGCCGGCCCCGATGGCGCCCGGAGCCGTGACGAACGTGCCGGAGGACCGGCTCGTCGAGGTGCAGGCGCTGCTGCGGACCGGCAAGAAGATCACCGCCATCAAGCGGCTGCGCGAGATGACCCCCGGCCTGGGGCTGGCCGACGCGAAGAACATGGTCGAGGCCATGGAGGCCGGGGTGCCGGCGCGGGAGCTGCGGCCGCGCGATCCGCTGGCCGCCGCGCCGGGCGGGGCCGCGGCCCGCGTACGGGCGCTGCCGCCGGCCACCGCCGAGGAGGCGCGCCGGCTGGTCGGGCAGCGCAAGCTGGTGCACGCGATCAAGGTGATCCGCGAGGGCACCGGGATGAACCTGCGGGAGGCCAAAGAGACGGCGGAGGCCCTGCGGGACGAGCCGCAGGCGCCCGGGGCGGGCGGCGCCGGCCATGGCGACCTCGCCACCCGGGTACGGGAGTTGCGCGCCGACGACCGTACCGGCGAGGCCATCGAACTGGTGGCCGCCGAGACCGGCATGTCGCTCGTCGACGCGACCCGCTTCGTCGAGTCGGTCAGCTCGTGACCGCGTCCGCCTCGAGGTAACCCCACTTGATCGAGATGTCGCGGAGCTTCTTCGGGACGTCGTCGGGGTCCGGCAGCGGGCGCGCCTCCTGGAGCTTGCCCGACTTGATCTTGCCGCTCCAGTCGCCCAGGCCGGCCTTGATCTTGCCGTGGTCCTTGCTGCCGTAGTCGAGCATGTCCGGCTCGAACTCGACGCCGAGGTACTCGCAGATGCGGCGCACCTCACGCTCGGGGTCGGCGGTGAGGTCCTCGTACTTGACGGTGACGCCGGACAGGTTGCTGCGTGCCTCGTCGAGCTTCTCGACGTACTTCAGGGTGGACTCGACGGCCTCGTCGGAGGTCCAGGTCTTCTTCCGCGCGCGGTACCAGGAGTCGTAGATCGACGCCGGGTGGCGCAGCAGGAAGATGTACCGGGCGTCGGGCCAGATGCGCGAGAGCCGCTGCCACATGAACAGGTTGTGCGGCGTCTTGTTGACGATGTAGTCCTTGCCGCTGGACTCCAGCGCGCGCGCCATCACGCGGTCCCACAGCAGGTTCTCCAGGCCGCGCTGGTTGAAGCCCAGCTCCTCCATCGCCTCTTCGACGTACCGGTCGGCGAATTCCACCTTCAGGGCGGACAGGTGCAGCTCGTGCGGAGCGTACAGCCGGGAATGGCCGTTCAAGATGACGCGCAGCAACGTCGATCCGGAGCGGACCGACGAATGCAGAATAATCGGCTCCTTGAGCTGCCGGTCACCGCGGCGCCGCCCGGGAACTCCGGCGGCCGTACGACGCGTGAGCTCATACCCACTCACTCCGCCGAGCGCGGAGTTGACCACTTCTTTCCATCCCATATAGCCGAACTATACGGGCCACGATTGTGAGTCCGCTCAATGTTCAGGGCTTGGTGCCGCATCTTTACTGAAGCGTTGACCTCACATCCGTGGCGGCGAGCTTACCTCTTACCTCCGGCTGCTTCATCCGGCCACCCCTCCGGAAGAAGGTCCCGCGATCCGGTCGCCTCGGCCAGCCGGGCGCGGAAACTGTCATGCAGGTCACGCCCCCAGGCGTAGTCGCTCGGCACGCGGACGGCCTCGCCGAGGGCGTCGCGCACCTCGGCCGGGACGCGGCGCCCGGCGCGGACGTACGGCACGGCGACGGTGTCGTGCATGCGGTCCAGCGCGCCGAACAGCTCGGCGGTCAGCAGCGGCAGCGTGCCCTGGTAGGCGGCGGTCTCGACGTACCCCTCCCACCAGTACGGCGCGCGCGGCGCCGCGCCCTCCTCGGCGTCGGCGGCGGGCGCCTCGGGCTCGTCGATGCCGAAGCCGCGGCGCAGGCGGGCCCGTACGTCGTCGGCGACCTGCGGGTCCTCGTGCGCCAGGCCGTGCTCCCAGACCTGCGCGGCGGTGTCGTCCTGGCCGCGCAGCGGCAGGATGCGGGCCATCAGCTCGACGGCCAGCGGGGTGACGTCCGGGTCGTCGGCGTCCAGCGCGCGGCCGAGGGCGGAGATGGCCTGCTCGATGTGGCTGATGGCCAGGCTGGTCCACAGCCGGGCGGCCTCCTCCGGCGGTACGCGGCCGGCGACGTCGGCGAACACCCGCTGCGCGGCGGCCGGGTCGCCCTGGTCGAGCAGGCGGGCGCCGAGCGCGTGCGCGGCGAGCGGCGCGAAGTGCGGGTCGCCGGAGGAGGCGGCCTGCCGCCAGTGGGAGACGGTGGCGTCCTCGTCGCCGTCCAGCTCGGCGAGGTGGCCGAGGGAGTAGTGCGCGGCGGGCAGGTAGTCGGCGTTGCCGAAGGCCAGTACGCGTTCCCAGGCGGCGCGGGCCTCCTCGGCCTTGCCCTCGTTCTCCTCGCACATGGCGAGGTGGCAGGCGGCGCGGGGGCCGTACTCGGGGTGGCCGCTGTCGATGGCGATGCGGTCGGCCTCGCGGGCGCCGGAGGCGTCGCCCAGGTCGTAGCGGACCGCGGCCAGGCCCATGGCGGCCTGCGCGCGGGCCGGTGTGTCGCCGAGCGCCACCACCTCGGCGAAGATCCGCTCGGCGGCCTCCAGATCACCCTCGGTGGCCAGCCGCCGGGCCTCCTCGCAGCGGGCGTCCACGGTTGCCTCGTCGGGCGTCGCGGTCATGTTTTCCCTCGTGCAATCGCATCGCCGGGCACGCTTCGTCCCGAAGCGTAGCCGTCTGCGGCCGCGAGGTCTCGGATAGCCGCGACTCCTGAGCGATTTGATCTTTCTCAGGAGGCGGCGGCGGTCTCCGCGCGGGCCCAGCCGACGACCTTGCGCTCGGCGATGAACGAGCAGACCGGGATGGTGCCGGCGATGAGGATCAGCACCGCGGTGGTCATCTTCCACCGGCGGCGGAAGGCGAGGTCGAAGGCGGTGACGAGGTACGCCATATAGAAGATGCCGTGCAGGAAGCCCGGTACGGCGGTGGCGGACTCGACGCCGAAGCCGTACTTGACCACCATCGCGGCGCACAGCACCAGCAGGCCGACGCCCGTCACGTACGCCATGACCCGGAACCGGGTCAGGGCCGCATCCACGTGGTCACTCCCCCTGTCACTTCTTCTCGTTCAGCCGCGCGAGGTAGGCGTTGTACGCGGCCAGCTCCGGATCCTCGTCCGGATCGATCTCCGGCCGCACCACGTCCGGGAACTCCGGCTCCGCGGCCTCCTCGGCCGCCTCTTCCTCGGCCTTCGGCGGCTTCAGCTCATCCCGGATCATCCGCACCCAGAAGATCACCACGAAGATCGCGAACGCCGGCCACTCCAGCGCGTAGCCGTAGCTCCGGGCGTTGCCGCCCTCGCCGCGCGTCCACTGCCACCACCCCAGCGCGAGAAACGTCACCACGAGCACCACCATGAGCACGTGATAACGAATCCACCGCAGCGTAAGGAACCGACGCACGGCTCAACACTACCGCCCGTCGTAGTAGGCCCGGATCGGGGTACGGGCCGGGCCCGTACCCCGATCGGCGTCAGGACTCGAAGGCCTCGGGGGGTGGGCAGGCGCAGACGAGGTGGCGGTCGCCGTAGGCCTGGTCGATTCGGCGGACGGGGGGCCAGTACTTGGTGGACTTCAGGGACGGGAGGGGGTAGGCGGCCTCTTCGCGGGTGTATGCCTCGGTCCAGTCGGCGCGGATGAGGGACTCCGCGGTGTGGGGGGCGCCGCGGAGGGGGCTGGCGGCCGCGTCGAACTCGCCGGAGGCTACGCGGTCGATCTCGCCGCGGATGGCGATCATCGCGTCGCAGAAGCGGTCGAGCTCGGCGAGGCTCTCGCTCTCCGTGGGCTCGACCATCAGGGTGCCGGCTACGGGGAAGGACATCGTCGGGGCGTGGAAGCCGTAGTCGATGAGGCGCTTGGCGACGTCGTCGACGGTCACGCCGGTCTGCTTGGTGATGCCGCGGATGTCCACGATGCACTCGTGCGCGACCAGGTCGCCGCGGCCGGTGTAGAGGATCGGGTAGTACGGCGCGAGCCGCCGGGCCACGTAGTTCGCCGCCAGTACCGCCGACTCCGTGGCCCGCCGCAGCCCGTCGGCGCCCATCAGCTGGACGTACGCCCACGAGATCGGCAGGATCCCGGCCGAGCCGTACGGCGCGGCCGACACCGGCCCGACGTCCGTACGCGGTCCGGCCATCGGGTGGCCGGGCAGGTACGGCGCCAGGTGCGCCCGGCACCCCACCGGGCCGACGCCGGGACCGCCGCCGCCGTGCGGGATGCAGAACGTCTTGTGCAGGTTCAGGTGCGAGACGTCCGCGCCGATCTCCCCGAGCCGGGCCAGGCCGAGCAGCGCGTTGAGGTTGGCGCCGTCCACGTACACCTGGCCGCCCGCGGAGTGCACCTCCTTGCACACCTCGGGCAGCGTCTCCTCGAACACGCCGTGCGTGGACGGGTAGGTGACCATGATCACCGCGAGCGCGTCCGCGTGCTTGTCGATCTTGGCGCGGAGGTCGTCGAGGTCCACGTTGCCGTGGTCGTCGCAGGCCACCACGACGACCCGCATGCCGGCCATGATCGCGCTGGCCGCGTTCGTCCCATGCGCGGACGACGGGATCAGGCAGACGTCGCGCCCGGCCTCGCCGCGCGCCGCGTGGTACCCGCGTACCGCCAGCAGCCCGGCCAGCTCGCCCTGCGAACCGGCGTTCGGCTGGAGCGACACCGCGTCGTACCCGGTCACCTCGGCCAGCCAGCCCTCAAGCTCGCCGATCAGCTCCCGGTACCCCTCGGTCTGGTCCTCCGGCGCGAACGGGTGGATCTCGGCGAACTCCGGCCAGGTGATGGCCTCCATCTCGGTGGCCGCGTTCAGCTTCATCGTGCAGGAGCCGAGCGGGATCATCGTGCGGTCAAGCGCCAGGTCCTTGTCGGCCAGCCGGCGCAGGTACCGCATCAGCTCGGTCTCCGACCGGTGCTCGTGGAACACCGGGTGGGTGAGGAACTCCGACGTACGGCGCAGCTCCTCCGGCAGTACGCCGTCGGCCGTCTCCGGCCCCGGCGCCACCCCGAACGCCCGCCACACGGCGTCCAGGTGCGCCGGCGTGGTGGTCTCATCGCACGTCACGCCCACGTGGTCGGCGTCGGCGAGCCGCAGGTTGACCCCGCCCGCGCGGGCCGCCCGTACGACGTCGGCGGCGCGGCCGGGCACCCGGGCCAGCACGGTGTCGAAGAACCGCTCGTGCACGACCTCGACGCCGCCCGCGCGCAGCCCCTCGGCCAGCGCGGCGGCCCGGCCGTGCACGCGGCGGGCGATCGCGGTCAGCCCGTCCGGCCCGTGGTAGACGGCGTACATGCCGGCCATCACGGCGAGCAGCACCTGCGCGGTGCAGATGTTGCTGGTCGCCTTCTCCCGGCGGATGTGCTGCTCACGGGTCTGCAGCGCCAGCCGGTACGCCGGGTCGCCGTCGGCGTCGACGGACACGCCGACCAGCCGCCCGGGCAGCTGGCGCTGGATGCCCTCGCGGACGACCATGTAGCCGGCGTGCGGGCCGCCGAAGCCGAGCGGCACACCGAGCCGCTGGGTGGAGCCCACCGCGATGTCCGCACCGGCCTCGCCGGGCGGGGTGAGCAGGGTGAGCGCGAGGATGTCGGCGGCGGCGACGAGCTGCGCGCCGTGGTCGTGCGCGGCGGCGGCCAGCGGCGCCAGGTCGCGGATCGCGCCGGAGGCGCCCGGGTACTGCGCCAGCACGCCGAACACGGCGTCGCCCTCGGCCTCCAGTACGGCGGTGAGCGCGGCCGGGCCGGACAGGTCGGCGTCGACCAGCCGGATGCCGAGCGGCTCGGCGCGGGTGGCCAGGACGGCGCGGGTCTGCGGCAGCGTGTCGGTGTCGACCACGAACACCTCGGCGCTGCGCCGGGTGGCGCGGCGGGCCAGCGTCATGGCCTCGGCCGCCGCGGTGGCCTCGTCCAGCAGCGACGCGCCGGCCAGCGGCAGGCCGGTGAGGTCGGCGCACACCGTCTGGAAGTTCAGCAGCGCCTCAAGACGGCCCTGGGAGATCTCCGGCTGGTACGGGGTGTACGCGGTGTACCAGGCCGGGTTGCACAGCACGTTGCGGCGGATCGGCGCCGGGGTGTGCGTGCCGTGGTAGCCGAGGCCGATCATCGAGGTCAGCACCTCGTTGCGGTCGGCGATGCCGCGCAGCCGGGCCAGCGCGGCGGCCTCGTCCAGCGGCTCGGGCAGGTCCAGGCCGCGGCCGGTGCGGATCGCGGCGGGCACGGCCGCGCCCACCAGGTCGTCGATGTCGTTGAAGCCCACGGTGGTGAGCATCGTGGCGCGGGCGTCGGCGGCCGGACCGATGTGGCGGTCGGCGAAAGAGGACGTCGTGTCACTCATCTGGGAGTCTCCTCAGGCGGCGGGCGTACTCGCGGAGCACTGGGTGGAGCTCCCCCTCTGTCATGGGACCTGAGAGCTTCACCGCCCCCTGGGGCGCGGCTTGCACCGTCGGTGGGGCGCAGCGGCGCGCCCGCTTTCCAGAGGCGCCTTCCCCGTGCCGGTCCTTTATGCCTGAGAGGTTCCGGGGCGGTTGCTCCTTCGGCGCGCCTCGCTGGAGACGAGACGACTCTCCCGAACGGGGACTCTACGACGCACCTTCACCCTACCGGACGGGTTTGCGCCGTACAGGGGGGCGCGCCGACCGGAATCCGGCCGGCGCGCCCCTCGTACGGGCCGGGCTCAGGCGGTCGCGACCGACGAGGTCTTCTCCCGCACGGTGCCGACGTCGCTCAGCGAGATCTTCGCGGTCTCCGGCATCAGCAGGACCGCCGGGGCCGCGATGAGGGCCGCCAGCATCAGGTAGAAGCCGGGGATCAGGTTGCTCCCGGTGGCCGCGATCAGCAGCGTCGCGATGGCCGGCGCGGTGCCGCCGAACAGCGAGGTCGTGACGTTGTAGCCGATCGCGAACGCGCCGTACCGCACCCGGGTGGGGAACAGCGCGGGCAGCGTCGCCGGAATGGTCGAGGCCATCGGCAGGAGCAGCAGCGCCATGACGACCAGGCCGACCGTCATCCCGACCACGTTGTGGGAGTTGATCAGCAGGAAGCACGGCACGCTGAACAGGAAGAACCCGCCCGCGGCGATCTGCAGCATGGGCTTGCGGCCGAACTTGTCCGACAGCGTGCCCACCGGCGCGATGAGGATCAGCATCATGACGTAGATGCCGATCGCGACCAGCGACGACTGCGTCGCGGTGAGCTTCAGGACGCTCTGGAGGTAGCTCGGCAGGTACGTGAGCAGGATGTAGTAGCCGATGTTCAGCAGGATGACGATGCCGACGAGCGTCAGCATGCGCCGCCAGTTCGCCACCAGCATCTGCAGGAACGGCGTACGCAGCTCGCCCCGCTCGGCCGCTTCGTTGAACTCCGGCGTGTCGGACAGCCGGGTCCGCAGGTAGGCGCCGATCAGGCCGAGCGGCGCCGCGACGAAGAACGGGATCCGCCAGCCCCAGCTCAGCATGGAGGAGTCGGACAGCGTCAGCGTGAGGATGAGCACCATCGCGGAGCCGAGGATGAAGCCCACGTACGTGCCGGCCTCCAGGAAGCTGCCGAGGAAGCCGCGGCGCTTGTTCGGCGCGTACTCGGCGATGAACGTCGCCGCGCCGGCGTACTCACCGCCGGTGGAGAAGCCCTGCACCAGCCGGACCAGGATGAGCAGGATCGGCGCCCAGACGCCGATCGTCGCGTAGGAGGGGATCAGGCCGAGACCGGCCGTGCCGATGCACATCGCGATGATCGTCAACGACAGGATGGCCTTGCGGCCGACCTTGTCCCCGAGCGGGCCGAGCACGATGCTGCCGAGCGGCCTGATCAGGAACGAGATGGCGAAGATGCCCCAGACCTCAAGGGCCTTGACCGTCGGCGACGCGGAAGGCGGTAGCAGGACCTTCTCGATGTAGTCCGTCGCGAGGTAGCCGTACAGCGCGAAGTCGAACCACTCGACCGCGTTGCCCAGCCCGGCCGCGGTGATCGCCTTCCAAATCGTGCGGCTGCTCGGTGGCGCGTGTGTTGCTTGCCCAGCCATATTCCGGGCCTCCCTATGTTGCGAGTTATCGCCCGTCGATGTCGTGATGGCCATCTCGGTACCGCGCTATTTGCTGTCCATCCCTCCTACGAGGTACCCGATTTGACCTTCGAGGATCGAACGTTTTCCGGGAGAGTACATTGCTCCGCCGTTTTGTCGAGTCCGTCACACTTACCGTTTCCCGCGCCATCTTAGCGCGCTGACCTGCACGAAAGCTCGACTCGAGGGCGAATGTAACATTCGCGAAAATGCTCAAATGTTCCTCAGATCTCATCTGATCCGCCTCTGCGGCGAGGAATCTGGGACGTGGCGGCCCGGTCGCGGACGCCCCTCCACCGTTCCGTCCGCGACCGGGAAGCCGCCCGAGGAATGGGGCCGGAATGGTGGGTGGGACGCGCGGGTCAGACGCCCGCGAAGGCGCGGTCGACGTCGCCGGCGACCAGCACGCCGTACACGTCGCCATTGCTGTCGACCAGCAGGTACTCCCCGGACGGGTGCGCGCGCATCGCCTCGAGGAGGTCGCGGCCGCCCAGGTCGGCGGTGATCGTCATGCCCGGCTCGAGCGTGCGGGCCAGCGCGCCGATCTGGATCCACGGCCGGCGCTGCTCCGGGGTGGCCGCCACCGCGGACTCGCTGACGAGGGCCAGCGGCCGGCCGGTGTGGTCGACGATGACGATCGCCCCGGCGCGGGCCTCGGCCGCCCGGCGTACCGCCTCCGCCACCGGGACGTCCGCGGTGACCGGCAGCGCGCGCCGCGCCAGGCCGCGGGCGTGCAGGTTCGGCAGGCGGTCGCGGATGCGCGCGACGCGGATCGACTGCGTGGCGCCCAGCCAGATGAACGCGGCGATGAAGCCCGCCCAGATGACGGTGAACCAGCCGGGCTCGCTGCCGTTAACCGCGGCGACGACGAACGGCACCAGCACGACCAGGACGGCCAGGCCGCGGCCCGCCCACGCGGCGGCGATCGTGGCGGTCGACGGCTTGCGGGTCAGCCGCCACACGCCGGCGCGCAGCATGCGGCCGCCGTCCAGCGGCAGGCCGGGCAGCAGGTTGAACACGCCGACCAGGAAGTTCGCGATGGTCAGCTCGAAGACGAGCACCCCGGCGACGCTGGCCGCCGGCAGCATCTGGTACGCGAAGAAGCCGATCGCGGCCAGCACCAGCGACAGCAGCGGGCCGGCGAACGCGATCAGGAACTCCCGGCCCGGGGTCTGCGGCTCCTCCTCGATCTCCGACACGCCGCCCAGCATGTACAGGGTGATGCGGCGCACCGGGAGGTCGTAGGCGCGGGCGACGATCGAGTGGCTCAGCTCGTGCACGAGGACGGAGACGTAGAGCAGCACGGCGAACGCGAACGCGACCACGTACTTCATCGAGCCGATCTCGGGCAGGCGGTAGCCCACGATCGGTGCGTACCCCCAGGTGATCAGGGCGGCGATGAAGAACCA
>Ga0164243_10003144_pt1 | contig 26610 bp, 32 predicted proteins | sample OricompcompostOP_FD_108781 | JGI IMG/M metagenome (GOLD analysis project Ga0164243, IMG submission 108781) | Organic Plus compost microbial communities from Emeryville, California, USA - Original compost - Organic plus compost (OP) | ecosystem: Engineered > Solid waste > Mixed feedstock >...
GCGACACCTGGGGCTATCAGTTCACGCAGGCTGCGCAGCGCTCCGGTATGCCGCCCAAGGCTAGCACGTACAGCGTGCGGCACAGCGTCATCACCGACCTGATCCACGCTGGCGTGGACAGCCTCACGGTGGCGCAACTATCGGGCACCAGCGTGGCGATGATCGAGAAGCACTATGGGCACCTGACGCGGGACCATGCCCGCACTGCCCTCGCCGCCCTGCGGCTCTGACCGCTCACTTTGTTCCGGACAAAGTGACGAGCAGCCTTCTCACTTGAAACCGTTTCAAGTGAGCCGTGGGCCGGCAGGTAAGCCGGCTGCCTGCCGGGGCTGGACGGCGCAGCCCGTGGCTCCTGCCGCCTACTGCAGTCGCTGGGCCTGATCGCGAATCGCCTTGGCGCGGTCGGCCTGGGCTTGGAGGAGCACGTTCGTCTTCTTCTGTTCGGCGATGAGCTGGCGCAGCAGGTCTTTGGTGCCGAAGATGGCGAAGGGCAAGGCGATCCACAAGACAGCGATCACCAGCACCAACAGCCAGAAGCCCACAAACGACAACACGCCGAACCCGGCGATTGCTTGACTCATGCTCTTCTCCTTAGGGTTTATGTTTACAAAAAATACTTGATTGACCCGTGATAAATGTTTACATTAATTCCATGCCAACCAAACCACAGAGCCAGCGCAAGCCAGGCCGCCCCCCTCGCGAAGACGGAGAGAAGACTGTACCTGTAGCAGTGCGAATGACGGAGGGGCAGCGCGACAAGCTGCAACTTCTTGGCGGCGCCCCGTGGGTACGAAAGAAGATCGACCAGGCCAAGCTGCCGAAGGAATGACCGCCGCGCCTCGGGGCGGGGGTGTCTCCAAATCTGGATGCACCTGATCCGAGGCACAAAAGGCGACGGCCCAAGGTGCGGGAACACCAAGGACCGTCTAACCACAACGCGCCAACCATCGAAGGAGATGCGCACCATGGCTACCCGTATTGTCGCCCCGGGAGGGGCTACCCTTGCAACCGCGCCCGTGGAGGGCGTCACGAAATACACGCTTCCCTCCGGCGTCCGAGACAGCTTCTTCGAGCGCTTGTGCTTCGTGCACGTGATCCTCAGCATGTTGGTGCACGTGTTCTCCGGTGACGCGGACACTGACGAACCCAGCGCCACTCCTGGGCTCATGGGAGCGGTGCAGCACGTCGAATATCTGCTCGACGGCCTGAACAAGGATCTAATGGAAATCTCAGAGGGACTACCCGAAGATCTGCGCTGGCGGATATTCGAGGCGCGCGATCTCATCGCTCTGATCGAACACCTTGAGTTCAACAACAACTTCAAGTTCAACCGTCATGAGGATGGCTGGACGTGCGACTACTTCGCCTCGATTCTCCATGCCGTCAAGCGTGCCAGAGGGTCCTTGGAAGAGATTGGGGTGGAGGTGCAGCATGGCTGATTCCTCCTACCAGTTCCAAGTCGGCGATCTCATCGAGTATCAAGACCCTGAAACTGGGAGAACCTACACCGGCCGGATCGTGCGCCCCTATGGGAAGTACTCTGTCCCGCGCGCCGACGGTGCACTGGAATATTGCGAAGGCTATGGCGTTGACCTCGACAGCCTCGCGCGCCGAAACCCCGAACGACCCTACCTCGCTCTTGCATCAGGCCTGAGGCTTCGTCCCGACCTCGCCGCTGCACGCGCCGACAACGCATTCCAGATGCTTCTGCACGGCATCTTGACTGCACCGCGCCGTGGGCGCAGGCCCAAGTCGCCCTATGCGCCTGGCAGGCAGGCCGCAGCAGGATGACCGATACCGGAATCCCGGTATCGCCGAGTTGGCTTCGGAAACTCCGGGGATTCCCGGAATAGGGCGGCAGCAGTGCAGCCAGCAAGGCCCTTCGGGGCCTTTGCCGTCACAATCGATTTGCCGCGCCTAGGCTGATCCCCGAAACCCCGTGAACCTGACGGGCTGGCGCGGCACTTTCTCAGGTGGCGCAGAGGTGCGTATGAAGAAGCTCACTAAAACGGGGGGCGTGATTGAGGCTCAACCACTCGGCATGTCCCCAGAAGAGTTCTCGGATCTCATCCGGGACCGTTGGCTTCCGTCGATTCAACGTGGTTCCCACGGCTTCCACACGCGCGGCTACAGCCTTATCCCCTTTCTTGAGGCTGAGGCAATAGAGGCTCTTCACGATATGTGGCCGGAACTCCCTCGGCGCCCAATCGTTGATAAGCGACCACAAGTGATGCCGGCCCCCTCCAAAGGAAGATTCAAGCGACTTCACCCGCCAGCGCTCCACGACACCTACGAAGACGCGCATGAAAGATGGCGAAGTCTGTGGGCCAGAGAGGCGCAGGCTCACGAGGCCCATGTATATGGCTACCCTCGAAGACACGCTGCAGCTATTCGAATTCTGGTTGCCGCGTCACAGTTGAGGGCAGCTGTAGAGAGCGATGAGACGGAAAAGGCGTCTGCACTAGCGATGCTCATCGCCTTTGAGGCCATAGGCGGCGGGTACGGGTTAGCGCTTGAAGCTGACGCAGAAGCCAAGCAGGCCCTCGCAAACGCCCGCGCAACAGCTTTCAAGAAGGGCGCCGGGCAAAGGCTTCCTGACCTAAAGCGTGCCGAGGACGCATGCGTGAGGCTGGCGGCTTCGATCTGGGAAAACGATCAATCAACGCGCATTGGCGATGTCGTTGATCAATGCATCGATCACCTATACAGCACGTTCAACAACTATCCCACCTTAGACAACGTACCGGCCAAGGACACCATTAAGGGCTGGCTGAAAACGGCCTCAAAGGGATCTCGCCTCTGCATCCCTCCAGAGGCGCAACGCCCGGGCGCCAACAAGAAAAAGTAATGGGGGCGTCCGCTGCGGAAACCATGATTCCGCAGCGGCAATGCTGATTTGCGCAGCGCGGCGGAATATTCAATGCTCCCCTAAGTCTAGAGACTCCGTTTCTGTGTTCAATAGCACGGAACCGGACATGAAAGCTGCCTACACGGTCACGCAGTTCTGCGACGACCACAATCTGAGTCGAACCCATCTATATGAACTCATCAGGCAAGGCCTCGGCCCACGCCTAATGAAAGTTGGCCGACGAACTCTTATCAGCATCGAGGCTGCGGCCGACTGGCGTCGTAAGGTCGAGCAAGCCACCGCAGAAACGCACCGGGAGGCCGCATGACCTGCGTTACCTACCCCGACAAGGCATTCGCCACGCTGCAGGCTCAGGCGGCCCTCCAGGGCGTTGCCCTGCACCGCCTGGAGAACGACCGCGGCCAGGAGATCTACATCGGCACCAAGTGGGCCATGACCCGTCAAATGCACTCCCTCGATGAAGTGGAGATGTGGCTGAACCGGATCGCCGGGAAGGTGGTGCCGGCATGAGGGCGCGGGAGCTGTCCGAGTTGGAGGCCAGTCTCGCCGGCTGCGCCTTCTGCGGCGGCCCCGGCAAGCTGGCACCGATGCCCAACACCGCTTCATGGTGGCGGGTGCGCTGCCAGGACTACCACTGCGGCGGCACGACCTGGGCGATGGACGAACCGCAGAAGGCAGTGCAGGCGTGGAACCGGAGGCCCGCGGGTGGCGCGCAATGACTATCAGCGCGGTGCACTCCCCTACCAGTTCGTGAGCATGCCGAAGGACATCCTGCGCTCCCCTGAGTGGCAGGGTCTGCCGGCTGGTGCCAAGGCGCTGGCGCTCGATCTGATGGGGCAGTACACCGGTAAGAACAACGGCCGGCTATGCCCTGCGTTCGGCGTCATGGAGCGGTGCGGCTGGAAGGCCGAGAAGACCCTTCTGCGGGCCAAGGTGGCCTTGCTGGAGTGCTCTTTCGTCTGCCACACCCGCAAGGGCCATCCGCCCCGCACAACCGACTGGATTGGCTTTACCTGGTGGAAGCTCGATTGGGACAAGTCCATGAGCATCCAGCCTCGCGAGTTCCCCTACCTGAACTTCGTGAAGCCGGAGCGCATTGATCCCAACCAAGGCCGCGCCGAGTTGAAGACCAAAACAGTTTCTGTCCTGTCAAAACGACAGGACGACCACCCAAAAGGGCCTCTAGGTACTGTCATTTCGACAGGACTGGCGCCCTCCTCGGAGGTTCTATGACTGTAGTTTTGACAGGACGCCCCGAGTGAAAGGCCGAAAACCTCTGTCCTGTCGAAATGACAGTAGTTATAGATATGCCATCTATGGGGACTGTTTGCAGGACCGTCTTTCCCTGTCTGTTTATGGTGGGGACCTCGAACGGCCCGGCCAACGGCCCGATTTATCCACAGGGCCCTGAGTGCCCCCTTTGAAGGAGCCATCCACATGACCACAACCCCCATGCAACAGATCCAAGTCGCGTTGGAGAACGTCTGCCTTGATGCCGAAGAGGTGTTCAACCTGATCGGTAAACATCTGCTGCCCCCCGACCTTGCGCCCGAACTCGCGGCTGAGTGCGAGCGAGGTGGCCATCTGGAAGTGCGCATTGCCATGCGTGCACCGCTGCCCATTCCAGGCCACAAAGCGAACTGGCGTGTTGGTCTGTACGTGGTCGGCCCGAGCGGTGAGCGCGACCTGTGGAACACCGATGACCACGGGACAGAAGGATGACCAGGGGGGGGTGGGTCAAGTCTTGCCAAGCCTTGAGTCCGGGAAACCGGGTGGTCTCTCACGCGCAGAAAATTTTCCCCTGTAGGAATCAATCAAATGTTAACGGTCGGCCGCAACCCCGCATGGATGCTGGATTCCTGGGCCGTTTGATTAACAAGACCCTTTAACAAATTCAGCAAATCAAACCATGACCACCGACTACTTGGAAACCTTCTTCACCAGCGCCGAGGCGCTCATCACCGACGGCGTATCGCATTCCCGCGAGGACGATCCGCACCGCTTCAAGACCCTGGGCCGCGAGTTCGACGGGGGCAAGGCCATGCGCCGGCTGACGGTGGACTACCTGGCGAATGACCGCATGCGCATCGCGTTGTCCTTCGTGGGCACCGAGGACGGCGAGGCCAAGGAAGTGCAGGTCTTCGCCTTCACGGTGCAGGGGCCGCACCAGGGGACGCTGCAATGAGCCGGCTGATTGTTTGGCTGCACCGCATCCTTCCGTCTCGCCAATTCCGCATTGCGCGCGAGAAGCGGTTGCTGGAACTCGCCGCGAAGGAAGTGGGATGCTCTCGTGCCCTTGCTCGGCGTATCGCAGTGCGCTATTTCCAGTTGAAGGAAAGCAATAACGATGGCACAATTTAATTGTGCTCACTGGGTGGGAAGCTCAGTCGCACCTTCATCAAAGCCGGTTGCGGGATGCAGCTTGCGAGAAGCGGACGTGTCTTCGGACGCGTGGAGGCTATCGTGAGCGACCTACAGACCCAACCCGGCGAGCTGCCTGCAGTACTGCAGGAATCCCCGATCAAGTCCAAGCCGCGCACCAGCCGGGAATTCGAGCGTGCCCTTCGCGAGATGGGCTTCAGCAAATCGGAGTCCCGCTCCATCGCGTCGTACGGCTTCAAGGCTGCCGAACAGGCTCCTGAGTCCTCCGAGGATGTGTCCGAACTGGCCGCGCTTGTCGAGCGCAATTTGCAAGTGCTATCGCACATCAAGGAAAGGATTGAAGATGACTGACATTGCCGATATCAAAGGCCTGATCGAACAACAAGGCGCCGCCTGGAAGAACTGGTCCGAGACGCGCGAGAGGGAGTTCCGCGACCTGAAGACCGAGTTCGACCAGTTCATGGCGAAGTCGCAGCGGCCCGGCGCCGTCTACTCGCCCAAGAGCGATGACGGCGTGGACCGCAAGCTGCTAACCGAGGGGCTGCACGTCCTGCTGGCCGGCAACCAGACCAAGGCAATGGAACTGTTCGTGCAGTCCAAGGCCATGTCCGCCGGTTCGGATCCGGATGGTGGCTATCTGGTCAACACGGATTTCTCCAGCGGCATGACCTCGGTCATGGCCGAGATCAGCCCTGTGTACCGCCTCGCTCGCGTGATTCCGATCGCAGGCGATGCCTTCGAGGAGCCGATTGACGTGGACGGCGCCGAAGCTCTGTGGGTCGGCGAACTGGAAACCCGGGCCGATACCGACACGCCGCAACTCGGGATGTTCCGCGTGGAACTCAATGAGATCTACGCCCAGCCCAAGACCTCGCAGAAGCTGATCGACACGGCGCGCATCGATGTCATCAACTGGCTGCGCGACAAGGTGTCCGAGAGCTTTGCGGAAAAGGAGGGCCTGGCTTTCCATACCGGTGACGGCGTGGGCAAGCCGCGCGGCTTCCTGACCTACCCCACTGCGGCTACCAAGGACGGCGCGCGCCCTTGGGGAACCCTGCAGTTCATCAAGACCGGCGTGAATGCGGACTTCCCTACCGCCAGCACCAGCGTGAACCCGGCGGATGTGCTGGTGGATGTGGTTGCTGCGCTGAAGCCGCAGTACCGCCGCGGCGCAGTGTGGCTCATGAACCGGGCTACGGCCGCAGTCGTTCGCAAGCTCAAGGATGCCGATGGCCGGCATGTGTGGGTGGACTCCCTCATCCAAGGCCAGCCATCCGTGCTGTTGGGCTATCCGGTCGAGATCGATGAGGCCATGCCCGACATCGACACGGGTTCGCTGTCCATCGCGTTCGGCAACATCACTCGCGCCTACACCATCGTGGAGAAGCCGGGCGTCAAGTTCCTCGTTGACCCGTACACGAACAAGCCGAACGTCAAGCTTTTCAGCTATCGCCGCGTCGGCGGTGGCCTGAATCACAGCGAAGCGATCAAGCTGCTGAAGTTCGCGAACTGAGCCAGGCGGGGGGCGGCCTGATCTTCGGGTCAAGCAGCCCCCTGACCGCCCGGTTCCCTCTGTGCGCACACCCGCGAAATGGAACTATTTTTTGCCCCGCTCGGCCTGTCCGGGTCGGGGCTTTTTCTTAGGAGGCCGCGATGGCCGACATGCAATCACAGATCAAGATGACGGCCGACGCGACGGGCGTCGAAACCGGCGTCACGCGAGCCAAGCGATCCCTGCGCGACCTGGGCAGCACGACGGAGCAGGTCAGCGCCCGCGCCACGCGGGCAATTGATCGACAGGTTGATGCCCTCAAGCTGCAGGCCGTCCAGTTCGGCAAGACCGCAAGGGAAGCGAAGCTGCTGGAACTGGCCTCCAAGGGCGCCAATGCCGCGCAGCTCGCCTCCGCCAACGCTGCGCTGCTGGCGACGGAGCGGCAGGAAAAATACGCGCAGACCCTCCAGCGCGTGAAGGTGGGCGCCAGCGCTGCGGCCCTGGCCGTCTCCGCAGGCCTCACGCTTGCCTTCAAGAACGCCGTCAGCACGCTGGACTTGCTGGACGAGTTCGCGGAGAAGACCGGCATCGGCGCCGAAAAGCTGAGCGAACTGCGCTATGCCGGCGAAGTCACCGGCACTTCCTTCGAGCAGTTGAGCACCGGCTTCACCAAGCTGGCAAAGAACATGGCCGAGGCGGCAGGCGGCAACAAGGAGGCTCAGGCGACGTTCAAGGCGCTCGGTGTGGATGTGGTGGACACCGAAGGCAAGTTGCGATCCACCGATGCCGTTCTGCTGGACGTGGCGGATCGATTCGCGACCTACAAGGACGGCGCCGCGAAGGCCGCCCTTGTGCAACGCGTGTTCGGCAAATCGGGCGAAGACTTGATCCCGATTCTGAATCTCGGATCGCAAGGCATCGCCAAGTTGCGGGACGAGGCGCAGAAGCTCGGCGCCGTCTACTCCGGCGACCTGGCGAAGTCGGCGGCCGAGTTCAATGACAACCTCACCAAGATCAGGCTTGCCGGTGAAGCGGCGGCCGTGAGTCTGAGCGGCCCACTGATCGGCGCCCTGGCCCGGCTCAGCTCGGAATACTTGGACGCCAAGAAGAACGGCGAGGCGTTCCTGCCGACCCTGGCTGCCATCGCCAGCTATGCCACTCCAGGGGGGCAGGCCGCGCTGCTCGCCACTTACTTCACCGGCGGCTCGGTGTTCGGCAAGAAGACTGCCCAGCGCATCGCGGTTAACGCCTCCATCGACCCGAACGATTCCAACGATGCGGTATATCGCCGGTTCATGCGCGAGCGGCCGAAAGTCGATGCTCCGGTGGTGGAGGACGGCAAGCCACCCAAGACGCCGAAGGCCGCCAAGGACAACACGATTGCGGCGCAGCTCGCCTACGACCTCGACCAGATCCGTAAGGCGCGCGATGCCCTGTCCAACACGCTCAACAACACCGAGAAGGTTCTGGAGGCCAAGCGTGCTGCCAACCTTCTGTCCGAGGGTGACTATTGGTCCGAGAAGAAGCGGCTGCTCACCGAGGGCTCGCGCGTGGCCGAGGACGGGCTGAAGAAGGAGATCGAGCGCATCCAGCAGGAGAAGGTGACGGGCAAGGAGCGCCTGGACAACGACCGCAAGGTGTTGGACCTGCAATCGCAGATCGCCAAGGTTCGCGAAGACTCTGTGACGGAAATGGAGATCCTAGCCATCCGCGAAGGCGATGCGGCCCGCAAGCTGGCGCTCAGCCTGCAGGAAGCCAAGACCGCCGCCGAGACGTACCTGACCACGATCCGCAACCAGAACAACCGGGAGTTGATCGGCATCGGCCGCGGCAACCAGCAGCGCGAGATCGACGCCCGGCAAAGCCAGCGCGAGGATGAATACCTGTCCAGAGTGCAGACGCTGGCGGCGCAGCGCCGGGCCGGTGAAATCACGGAACAGGCGTACACCGAATATCTCGCCATCGAGAAGCGCGCGCATGGCGAAGCGCTGGACGAGGATCGCAAGTTCTGGGCGGCCAAGCTGCAGGCGCAGCAGGATTGGAAGAACGGCGCCCTGGAGGCCCTGAACAACTACTACGACGAGGCGCAGAACAAGGCCAAGCACATGGAGGAAACCGTGGGCAATGCCTTCAAGGGCCTGGAGGACCAGCTCACCAATCTGTTCACCGGGAAGAAGTTCGACGCCAAGGCATTGATGGAAAGCATCGGCACCGACCTGGCCCGAAGCTTTGTGCAGGAGAACATCACCGGGCCGCTGGCCGGGTTGGCGAAGGATTTCCTCGGCGTCAGCGTCTCCAACCCGGCGGCCCGCCTGGGCACGCAATCCAACCCGATGTTCGTGAAGCTGGCCGACCAGCTCAATCTGGTGCAGCAGGCCGGGGGATCATCGAGCGGCAGCGGCTGGCTGACGAACCTGATTGGTGCGGCTGCCAGCGCTTTCGGGGGCCTGTCCAACACCTTCGCGGTGCCGCTGGCCAATTCCATGTCGGGCGATGCGCTCGACAACTTGCTGCGCCTGACGAACAACTACCGCGGCTTCGCGGACGGTGGCTACACCGGGGCCGGTGCGCGTCTCCAGGCTGCCGGTGTCGTCCACAGGGGCGAGTACGTCATCAACGCCGCCGCAACCCGCAAGCTCGGGCTGACCTTCTTGGACAAGCTCAACGCCAGGGGCTATGCCGATGGGGGCTACGTGCGCGGCGGCGGCACCTCTGCTGGCGGCTCAGTCACGAACAACGGCGACTGGCGCCCGGTGATCAACATCCCGGTGAGCGGCCAGGTAGACCGCCGAACCCGGGATCAGATCGCGGGCGACGTGCAGCGCGGACTGTGGAAGGCGCGGCGGCTGATGTGAGCCCAGGGAATCCGTACAAATTCCGTACTAGAGCGACCAATGGGCGGGAAGCTATTTAATTGATAGCAGACTCTCCTTATTTTTCGCCGCTCTCCGCCTCCTGCAGCAGCCGCCACATGACCTTGCCGCTGCCGCTCTTGGGCAGCGCGTCGGCGAACTGCACCTGGCGCGGCACCTTGTAGGCCGCCATGTTCTCGCGGCACCAGGCGACGATGTCCTCGGCCTTGGTGTCCTTGTGGGTGGGGCGCAGCACCACCACCGCCTTCACCGATTCGCCGCGGTAGGCGTCCCTGGTCGAGATGACGCAGGCCTCCTGGATCGCCGGGTGCCGGAACATCAGCAGCTCCACCTCGGCCGGCCAGACCTTGAAGCCGCTGGCGTTGATCATGCGCTTGAGGCGGTCGGTGATGAAGAAGTAGCCGTCCTCGTCCATCCGGCCCATGTCGCCGGAGCGGAAGAAGCGCTTGCCTTCAAACTCGATGAAGGCGGCCGCGGTCGCGTCGGGCCGCTTCCAGTAGCCCTGGAAGACCTGCGGGCCGTGGATGATGATCTCGCCCGACTCGCCCACCGGCAGCTCCTGCAGCGTCTCCGGGTCCACCACGCGCGCGTCGACGCTCATGAAGGGCATGCCCAGGCACTGCTGCTTGGGGTGGTCGGGCGGGTTGCTGTGCGAGGGCGCGGCCGTCTCGGTGAGGCCGTAGCCCTCCTGGTAGGCCAGGCCGAACTCCTCCAGCAGCCGCTGCGCCACCGCCTGCGGCATGGCCGCCCCGCCGCCGCCGATGTAGATCAGGCTGGACAGGTCGTAGTCCTTGAAGCGCGGGCTCGCCATCAGGTCGATGACCATGGTGGGGATGTTGGTCCAGCTCGTGACCTTCCACTTCGAGATCAGGTGGCCGGCCACGTCGCGGTCCCAGCGCGGCATGAGTACCAGCGTGGCGCCGGCGAGGATGGCCGTGTGCATCATGCTCACGATGCCGGTGATGTGGAACATCGGCACCACCGCCAGCACCACCGTCTCGGCGCTGGCGCAGCCCCACATCTGGCCCGCCACCGCGTTGTGCATCAGGCTGGAATGGTGGTGGATGCAGCCCTTGGGCAGCCCGGTGGTGCCGCTGGTGTAGGGCAGCAGCGCCATGTCGTCGGCACCGGCAGCGTGCTCGGGCGGCGGCGCGTTGCGCGCCATCAGCTCGGCCCAGGCATGGACCTCGCCGCCCTCGAGCTGCGGCAGGGGCCGCACCGGCAGCAGCCAGTCGCGCCAGGCCGGCGCCATCGCGGGCGTGTCGGCTGCGGCGGCGTCAAAGGCGTCGGTGAACTGGCTGACCACCAGGTGCGCCAGGCGCTCGCCCGGCGGCAGCGCGCCGCTGGCCTTGGCCAGCTCGGGCGCCAGGTCGGCGGTGGTGATGGCGACCTTCGCGTCCGGGTCGCTGATGTAGTGCTTCAGTTCCTCGGCCCGGTTCATCGGGTTGACCGGCACCACCACCGCGTTGGCGCGCAGGATGGCGAAATGCGCGACCACCAGCTGCGGCGTGTTCTGCATGTCCAGCAGCACGCGGTCGCCGCGCTGCACGCCCAGCGCATGCAGCGCGCCGGCCAGCGCATCGACCTGGGCCGCCAGCTCGCGGTAGGTGGTCACGCGGTCGAAGTACACCAGCGCCGGCTTGTCCGGGTAGCGCTCGGCGGAGGTCTTCAGGTTGTGCCACAGCGAGGTGGCGGGCAGCGTGATCTGGTAGGGCAGGCGCTTGGGCCAGAAGCGGTGATGGGGGCGTTCCTGGATCTCGGCAGGGATGGGCATTGCGGGCGGTCTCCGTGAAGACGCCGAGCGTACGCCGAGGGCCCGCCGCGGGGCATGCGGGGAAGCCCCGCCGGGCGTCACCTGGGCGACGCCGAACGCCCGCGGCCGGCCACCCGGCGGCCTACGCCCCGGGTCCGCACCGTCCTACCCGCGCGCGGCAGGGTCCGCGCCACCATGGGGCGAACGCCAAGGAAGCGATGCGATGAGCCCCACCCACACCTCGCCACCCGGCGGGAACCCGCCGTCCGACGACCGGGGCAGGACGAAGGTCGAGCAGCAGTCCGGAGAAGGGACGCAGCGGGCCCCGCGCCTTCCGCACGAGCGCGACCAGTCCAGCGACAGCCAGCGGATGCGCGACGGGCAGCCGTCCACGAAGGGCCGGCGTGCGCTGGAGGACGTCGAGCGCGGCGTCGTCGACACCGACCTCGGCCCGCCGCTGGAGCGTGCCCGGCGGAACATGGGCGGCGACAAGCGCTGAGCGGCTGAGCGCCCGCGGCCTCAGCCGAGGAAGCCTTCCAGCCGCTGGCGGATGATGGCCTCGGCCTCGGCCATGATGCGGTCGACCAGTTCTCTCACGGTGGGCACGTCGCGGATCAGCCCGGCCACCATGCCGCAGCTCCAGGCTCCGGCCTCCATGTGGCCCTCGCCCATCACCTTGGGGTAGATGCCGGCCACCTGCTCGAAGATGTCCTCGATCTTCAGCGCCGCGCCCTTCTCACGCTCGATCTCCAGCAGCCGCTCGACGCCGGCGTTGTTCAGCACGCGCTCGGTGTTGCGCAGGCCGCGCATGATCAGGCGCGTGTCCAGCTCGGACGCGGCGACGATCGCCTGCTTCACGTTCTCGTGCACCGGCGCCTCCTTCGTGGCGATGAAGCGGGTGCCCATGTTCATGCCCTCGGCGCCCAGCGCCAGCGCCGCCACCAGGCTGCGGCCGTCGGCCATGCCGCCGGAGGCGACGAAGGGGATCTTCAGTTCCTCGGCCGCGCGCGGCAGCAGGATGAAGTTGGGCACGTCGTCCTCGCCGGGGTGGCCGCCGCACTCGAAGCCGTCGACGCTCACCGCGTCGCAGCCGATGCGCTCGGCCTTGAGCGAGTGGCGCACCGAGGTGCACTTGTGGATCACCTTGATGCCGGCCGCCTTGAGCTGCGGCATGTGCTCCTCGGGGCTGCGGCCGGCGGTCTCCACGGCCTTGACGCCGCCTTCGATGATGGCCGCGATGTACTCCGGGTACGGCGGCTTGGCGAAGGTGGGCAGGAAGGTGAGGTTCACGCCGAAGGGCTTGTCCGTCATTTCTCGGCAGCGCGCGATCTCGCGGGCCAGCAGCTCGGGCGTCTTCTGCGTCAGCCCGGTGATGATGCCCAGCCCGCCGGCGTTGGAGACGGCCGCGGCCAGCTCGGCATAGCCGACGTGGTGCATGCCGCCCTGGATGATGGGGTGCCGGATGCCGAAGAGTTCGGTGATGCGGGTTTTCAAGCGGTGTCTCCCGGGGGTGGGGGTTGAGCAAACCCGCCGATCATCGCCACGACGGGGCGGGGCGCGCTGCCACGCTGGCGACATGGCATCCGGCGGGCGGTGCGCGGGCCGCGTGGCACGCCTCGTGCTTGCAGGCAGGCGATTCTCTTCCAACGACCCCGGAGCCTTGCCATGAAGATCCCCCGACGCCTGTTCGCCGGCGGCCTGCTGACGGCCGCCGCGCTGGCCGCCGCCGGCGCCGTCCAGGCGCAGAACGCGCTCGACAACATCATGAAGTCGAAGACGCTGAAGGTCGCCATCCCGACCGACTACCCGCCCTACGGCTTCGTCGGCACCGACATGGCGCCGCAGGGCCTGGACATCGACGCGGCGAAGCTGATCGCCAGCCGCATGGGCGTGAAGCTGGAGCTGGTGCCGGTGACCAGCGCCAACCGCATCCCCTACCTGCAGACGAAGAAGGCCGACCTGGTCATCTCCACGCTGGGCAAGAACGCCGAGCGCGAGAAGGTGATCGACTTCTCCTCGGCCTACGCGCCCTTCTTCCAGGGCGTGTTCGCCAAGAAGACGATGCCGGTGAAGGACTTCAAGGACCTGGTGGGCAAGTCGGTGGCCGTGACGCGCGGCGCGATGGAGGACCAGGAGCTGAACAAGGCCGCCCCGCCCGGCGTGGACTACCGCCGCTTCGAGGACAACAACGCCACCGTGGCCGCCTATGTGGCCGGCCAGACGCAGGTGATCGCGATGAGCGGCGCGGTGGCGGCCGAGATGATCCGCAAGAACCCGCAGATCAACACCGAGTTCAAGCTGCTGCTCAAGGACAGCCCCTGCTTCGTCGGCATCGCCAAGGGCGAGGACGCGCTGAAGGCCAGGGTCAACGAGATCATCGCCGCGGCGAAGAAGGACGGCACGCTGGACAAGCTGTCGAAGCAGTGGCTCGGCAAGCCGGCCGGCGACCTGCCCGTCTGATGAGCTTCGACTTCTGGGCCGTCCTCGCGGAATGGCCCCTGCTGCTCAAGGGCGTGGCCTGGACGCTCGGGCTGACGGCCATCGCCACCGTGCTCGGCATGGCGGTGGGCGTGGCCTGCGCCTGGGTCCGCGCCTGGGGGCCGGCCGGGCTGCGGTGGATCGTCGGCGCCTACGTGGAGCTGGTCCGCAACACGCCCTTCATCGTGCAGTTGTTCTTCATCTTCTTCGGCCTGCCGGCCGCCGGCGTGAAGCTCACGCCCGAGGCGGCCTCGATCATCGCGATGGTGCTCAACCTGGGCGCCTACGCCACCGAGATCGTCCGCGCCGGCATCGAGGCCACGCCCAAGGGGCAGATCGAGGCGGCCGTGAGCCTGGCGCTGACACGCGCGCAGGTCTTCCTGCGCGTGGTGCTGCCGCCGGCGATGAAGAAGGTGTGGCCGGCGATGGTCAGCCAGATCATCATCGTGATGCTCGGCTCGGCCGTGTGCAGCCAGATCTCGGTGGAAGACCTGAGCTACGCCGCCAACCTGATCCAGAGCCGCAACTTCCGCGCCTTCGAGGCCTTCATCGTCGCCACGCTGGTCTACCTGGGCCTGTCGATCGCCGTGCGCCGGCTGTTCGACTGGGCGGGGCCGCGCTTCTTCTTCGGCCGGTGAGCGCGGCATGGGCGAATTCACCCTCTGGGACATCCTGCGCAACCTGCTGCTGGCGCTGCGCTGGACGGTGGTGCTGTCGCTGATCGCCTTCGTCGGCGGCGGCGTCGTCGGCGCGTTGCTGCTGGCGCTGCGCCTGCGCGGCGGCCGGCTGACGGAACGGCTCATCGCCGGCTACGTGCAGCTCTTCCAGGGCACGCCGCTGCTGATGCAGCTGTTCCTGGCCTACTTCGGCATCGCGCTGCTGGGTGTGGACGTGTCGGCCTGGACGGCGGCCGCCGTGGCGCTGACGCTCTACACCAGCGCCTTCCTCACCGAGATCTGGCGCGGCTGCGTGGCCACCATCCCCAGGGGACAGTGGGAGGCCTCCGGCAGCCTGGCCCTCAGCTTCGGCGAGCAACTGCGCCACGTCATCCTGCCGCAGGCGGTGAGGATCGCCATCGCGCCCACCGTCGGCTTCCTGGTGCAGGTCATCAAGGGCACGGCGCTGGCCTCGGTGATCGGCTTCGTCGAGGTGACCAAGGCCGGCAGCATGATCGCCAACGTCACCTTCCGGCCCTTCACCGTGTTCGCCTGCGTGGCGCTGATGTACTTCGCGCTGTGCTTCCCCGTCAGCCTCTGCGCCAGGCACCTCGAAAGGAAGACCCGTGGCAGCCGTCCTTGATGTCCCTTCGCATGTGCAGCCGGGCGCGCCCATCGTCCGCATCACCGCGCTGAAGAAGTCCTACGGCGCGAACCAGGTGCTCAAGGGCATCGACCTGGAGGTGCTGCGCGGCGAGGTCATCGCCATCATCGGCAAGAGCGGCTCGGGCAAGAGCACGCTGCTGCGCTGTATCAACGGGCTGGAGGCATTCCAGGAAGGCGCGCTCACGGTGGACGCCAAGCCGCTGCTGCACGAGAGCGCCGCCGCCATGCGCGAGCTGCGCCAGCGCGTGGGCATGATCTTCCAGAGCTTCAACCTCTTTCCGCACCTGACGGTCGGGCGCAACGTGATGCTGGCGCCGACGCTGGTGAAGAAGCGCGCGAAGCCCGAGGCCGAGGCGCAGGCGAGGAAGCTGCTGGCCCGCGTCGGCCTGGCCGAGAAGTTCGACGCCATGCCCGACCAGCTCTCCGGCGGCCAGCAGCAGCGCGTGGCCATCGCCCGCGCGCTGGCGATGGAGCCGGCCGTGCTGCTGTGCGACGAGATCACCTCCGCGCTCGACCCCGAGCTGGTCGGCGAGGTGCTGCGCGTGGTCGAGTCGCTGGCCGACGAGGGCATGACGCTGCTGATGGTCACGCACGAGATGAACTTCGCGCGCAAGGTGAGCGACCGGGTGATCTTCATGCACCAGGGGCGCGTGCACGAGATGGGGCCGCCGGCGGAGCTGTTCGGCAGCCCGAGGACGCCGGAGTTGAAACAGTTCCTTTCGTCGCTGCACGATTGAGACGGCACGCACCGTTCGGGCTGAGCCTGTCGAAGCCCTGGTGCCGCGCTTCGACAGGCTCAGCGTGAACGGTCGGGGTTCATTCAAGGCGACCTGACGCGCCGCCGTTCGGGGAACCGCTCACAGCCCCCACAATCGAAGCGGCCATGCCGCTCGCCGCCCGTCCCGCCCCCGCCCTCCTGCACCGCCGCACGCTGCTGACCGGCCTGGCCGGCGCCGCCACCGCCATTGCTGCCCTGCCTGCCCGCGCGGGCTTCAACTTCTTCACCAGCGAGTACACCGCCACACGCGCCGAGCTGGAAGCCCAGGTGCGCCGCCGCTTCCCGCTGCAGCAGGGCTACGGCGGGCTGTTCACGGTGCAGCTGTCCGACCCGCGGCTCGGCCTCCAGCCCGCCGCCAACCGCGCCGCGCTGACCCTGCGCGTGGCCATCGCCAGCCCCTTCCTCGACCCCAGCACGGTGGGCGGCTGGCTGGCCATCAGCAGCGCCCTGCGCTACGACGCGCCGGCCCTGACGCTGCGCCTGGACCAGCCGCGCGCCGAGCGGGTGGAGCTGGAGGGCCTGGGCGGCCAGGACGCGGCGCGGCTGCAGCGCGCCGGCGCCGCCGTGGCGCAGGAGGCGCTGCAGGGCCAGCCGCTGCACACCTTCAAACCCGAGGAGCTGACCGTGGGCCGCAAGACCTACGAGATCGGCGACATCACCGTGCTGGACGACGGCATCAAGGTGCAGTTGCGCTGAGTGCCGCGGGGGCCGCCGCGCGCCGGCGGCAGAATGCCGTGCATGAACCCGACGCGCCGATCCGCCCTCCTCGCCCCGGCCCTGCTGGCACCCTGGCTGCTGCCCGGCTGCGCCGCGCCTTCCACCGCCAGGCGCGGCAGCCCCTTCGACCTACAGGCCCACCGCGGCGGCCGCGCCCTCTCTCCCGAGAACACGCTGGCCGCCTTCGAGCGCGCGATGGAGATCGGCGTGACCACGCTGGAGCTGGACATCGCCCTCACCGCCGACGGCGTGCCCGTGATCTCGCACGACGCCGTCCTCAACCCCGACCACACGCGCGACGCGCAGGGCCGCTGGCTGGCGGCGGCGGGCCCGGCGATCCACACGCTCACGCTGGCCCAGCTGCAGGCCTACGACGTGGGCCGCACCAACCCGGCGACGAAGTACGGCCAGCAGTTCCCCCGCCAGGCGCCGCGCGACGGCCAGCGCATCCCCACGCTGGCGCAGCTGTTCGACCTCACGCGGAGCAGGGGCGCCGACGGCCTGCGCTTCAACATCGAGACCAAGACCGACCCCACCCGCCCTGCCGCCGGCGCCGCGCCGGAGCCGATGGTGCGCGCCATCCTGGCCGAGGTTCGCCGCGCCGGCGTGGCGCCGCGCGTGACGATCCAGAGCTTCGACTGGCGCACGCTCGCGCTGGTGGCGCAGGAGGCGCCGCAGCTCGCGCGCGCCTTCCTCACCAGCCCGCGCACGCTGCGCGACGCCCGCTGGACGGGCGGCCTGCGCGTGGAGGACGCCGGCTCGACGCCCCGTCTGGTGCAGGCCGCGGCAGCCGGCGGCACCGGCCCGGTGACCTGGGCGCCCGCCTTCGCCGACCTGACGGCGGCGCAGGTGGCCGAGGCCCATGCGCTGGGCCAGCAGGTGATCCCCTGGACCGCGAACCGCCGCGAGGACATGGCCCGGCTGATCGACCTGGGCGTGGACGGCCTCATCACCGACGAGCCCGACGTGCTGCGCGCCCTGATGCGCGAGCGCGGCATGGCGCTGCCGCGGGGGCTGAAGAATTGAGCGCGCCCATCGACGCGCTGGACGCCATCGCGCGGCACCTGGACGCCGCGCGCCGCGACGGCACCGCCGTCGGCCGCCTGTGCGACACCGCACGCCACGCCGGCCCGCTGCACCAGGCCCTGCCGCCGCGCTATGCCGAGGTGCTGCTGAACCTGCTCGACCGCCTCGAATCCAGCGCGCTCTTCAGCGAGGAGAGCTGCTCCTTCAGCCAGAAGGACCTGCTCGACAGCCTGCAGCTGTGGATCGACAAGGCGCGCGCCACGCTGAACTCCCGTCCGTCGAACCCATGACCGCCACGCCCCCCACCCTGCCGCCCGAGGTGCACGACCAATGGGTCGCGCTCCCGCAAGGGCGCCTGTTCACCCGCGCATGGCAGCCGGCGGCGGCCGCCGGCGCGGCGCCGATCCTCATGCTCCACGACTCGCTCGGCTGCGTGGCGCTGTGGCGCGACTTCCCGGCGCTGCTGGCACAGGCCACGGGCCGGCGCGTGATCGCCTACGACCGCTGGGGCTTCGGCCGCTCCGACCCGCGGCCCGACCTGCCCGCGCTCGGCTTCGTGGCCGAGGAGGCGCGCCTGGTCCTGCCGGCCCTGTGCGATCAGCTCGGGCTGGACGCCTACGTCGCCCTGGGCCACAGCGTGGGCGGCGGCATGGCGGTCTGCGCGGCGGCCGCGCAGCCCACGCCCTGCCGTGCACTGGTCACCATTGCCGCGCAGGTCTTCGCCGAGGACCGCACGCTGGAGGGCATCCGCGTGGCGCGCGAGCAGTTCAAGGACCCGCAGCAGCTGGAGCGCCTGGCGAAATACCACGGCGACAAGGCGGCCTGGGTGGTGCGCGCCTGGACCGACACCTGGCTCTCGCCGCGCTTCGCCGACTGGACGCTGGTGCCGCTGCTGCCGCAGGTGCGCGTGCCGGCGCTGGCCATCCACGGCGAAGAGGACGAGTACGGCACCACCCGCCACGCCACGCTGATCGGCCAGGGCTGCGCGGGCCCCGTGCAGGTGGAGTTGCTGCAAGGCATCGGCCACGTGCCGCAGCGCGAGGACCCGCAGCGCGTGGTGGGGCTGATCGCCGCCTTTCTCGACCGGCACGACGGCGCCGCGCCCTGAGGCGGGGCCGTCAGTCCGGCTTCAGGCCCGCGCGCTCGATCACCGGCTTCCAGCGCTGCAGTTCCTCGCGCATGAAGGCGGCGAGCTGCGGCGGCGTGCTGCCGACCGGATCGAAGTACGCCGTCAGCAGCTTCTGCCGCGTCTCCGGCTCGGCCAGCACGGCGGCGATCTCGCGGCTCATGCGGTCCACGACCGGTTGCGGCGTGCCCTTGGGCGCCATGTAGGCGAACCACGGCACGGCCTGGATGTCGGGCAGGCCCGACTCGCGCAGCGTGGGCAGGTCGGGCAGCAGCGCCGAGCGCTCGGCCGAGGTGACACCCAGCGCCTTGAGACGGCCGGCCTTGACCTGCGGCATCACCGTCACCGGCGGCAGGCAGGCGAACTGCACGTCGCCCTGCACCAGCGCCGTGACGGCCTGCGCCGAGGAGGCATACGGGATGTGCACCGCGAAGGACTGCGTCCTCGCCTTGATGAGTTCCACCCCCAGGTGCGAGATCGAGCCGTTGCCGGTGGAGGCGAAGTTGTACTTGCCCGGGTTGCGGCGCAGCGCGTCGAGCCAGCCCTTGACCGAGTCGATGCCGAGCTGCGCGTTGGCCGCGCAGACGTTCGGCGTGGTCGCCGCCAGCGAGACGGGCACCAGGTCGCGGAAGGGGTCGTAGGGCAGGTTGCGGTACAGCACCGTGTTGTAGACCAGCGGTGCGTTGACCGAGAGCAGGAAGGTCTGCCCGTCGGGCGCGGCCTTGGCGACGAGGTCGGTGCCCGCGTTGCCGCCGGCGCCGGGCTTGTTCTCCACGATCACCGGCTGGCCCAGGCGCTGCGCCAGGCGGTCGTTGACGATGCGCGCCAGGATGTCGGGCGAGGAGCCGGCGCCGAAGGGCACGACGACGCGCACCGGGCGCTGCGGCCAGTCCTGCGCCTGCGCGGATGCGGCCAGCAGCAGCGCGCCCGCGGCGATGGAAACGAAACGTCGAAGCGTCATGCCTTGCCCTCCTGAATCGGCACCATCTGTGCATGGTCCTGCTGCTCGCGCGCGATGAAGCCGGCCACCATCGCGCGATAGCAGGCGTCCACCACCTCGGGGTACGCGCCGTGCTGCTCGGCCAGCCGGCGCACCTTGTCGAACACCTGCTGCTGGCGCTGCGGCGCCGAGACCTGGAAGGCGTCGCGCTTGAAGCGGGCGGCGTCGCGCACATAGCGGCCGCGCTCGGCCAGCAGCGCGACGATCTGCGCGTCCAGCGCGTCGATGCGCTCGCGCACCTCGGCGAGGTCGCGGCACAGCGGCACGTAGGCCGGGTCGATGAAGCGCCGCAGCGGCGGACCGTGCGGGTCGGGTTCGGTGCCTGCGCCGCTCATATCGGGTAGATGATCGAGTTGGGGATCATCTCGCTGTCGTAGACCACGAGGCGCACGGCGAACCTCAGGCCCTGCGGCGTGCGCACCACCTCGTCCAGCGTGCGGCCGACGTTGAACACCGTGCTGAGCTGCGAGAGCTTGGTGCGGAAGACCGCGTAGTTGGCCTCGCAGTGGATGCGGCCGGATTCCACCTTGCGCACCAGCGGCGCGCCGACCACATGGCGCTGGTAGTACGGGTCGTGGTAGAGCGTCTCGCGGATGCCGTAGACGCGGTCGCGCAGCATCGCCTTGCTCTCGAAGGACAGCGTGGCCAGCGGGAAGCCGCGCTCGTGGTTCTCGCGCGGCTGCAGCCGGTAGCTGCACTCGTCGGTGAAGAACTCGGGCCAGGCGTCCCAGTCGGCCGCGTCGAGCGCGCTGGCGTAGCGGGCATAGAGCTGCGTCAGCTCGAAGAACTCCTCGAAGTTCAGCATCGTCACTTCTCCATCACCTTGCGCCAGTACGCGTACATGCCGCGGATCAGGCCCTCGGTGACCATGTGGTCGGTGTCCTCCGCGGTGCGTCCGCCCAGCTCGGCCAGCGCGCGGTGCCAGGGCTTGCTCTCGAAGCCCTGCTGCGACAGCTCGATCACCTCGCCGTCGTCGGCCGAGACGAAGCCCGCCGGGCCGAACAGGTTGGCCTGGCGCAGGCGGCGGCGCAGCATCTCCTCGCTGTCGTCCTCGAAGGCGAAGTGCGTCCACTCGAAGAAGAAGGCCCCATGCCCGTCGGGCTGGATGTGGCGCGTCGAGACGCTGTTGACCTGCTGCTGCAGGATCACGCTTGGGAAGAGCGTGGTCATCACGGCCGTAGGCCCGCCCCACCAGGGCTCGGGCACGATGTCGAGGAAGCGGTCGTCCTCCAGCTTCATGCTCTCCTTGAAGCTCGACACCGCCGTCGTCGCCTGCCCCGCCTGGCCCTGCGTGCCGCGGGTGGAGATCATGGCCGCGTGCCGGTGGTGCGCGTCCATCACGAGCTGCGACTTGTTGTCGGCCCGCCAGAGCCCGAAGGTGACGAACCAGGTGTGCAGCAGGCCCGGGTGGTACGGGTCCTTGATGTTCTCCTGCATCAGCTTCCAGTTGCCCGGGATGCGCTGGCGGTTGTAGCCGAGGATCTTCAGCTGGCGGCCGTTGAAGAGGCGGTCGAACCACTTCAGGATCGTCGGGCCCATGAAGTCCTCCAGCGACTCGACTTCATGGTCGAAGCTGGCGAACACCACGCCGCCGCGCGTGGCGACCTTCAGCCTGGTCAGGCCGTGCTCGTCGGTCTTGAAGTCCTCCGGCATGCCGCCCTGCATCTCGCCGTCTTCCCCGCGCACGCCGCGTCGGAAGGGCACGCCCATCAGCTTGCCCGAGAGGTTGTAGTTCCACTGGTGGTAGGGGCAGGTGAAGCTCTTGCGGTTGCCGTGGCGCTCGCGGCAGAAGGCCATGCCGCGGTGCGCGCAGACGTTCTCCAGCACGTGGATCTGCCCGTCGGCAGCGCGCACCATGATGACCGAGCGCTCGCCCACCGCCGTGCGCTTGAAGTCGCCGGGGTTGGGGATCTCGGCCTCCAGGCCCACGTAGCACCAGTGGCCGCGGTAGAAGAAGCGTTCCAGCTCCTCGCGGTGGCGCTGCTCGTCGGTGTAGGCGGCAAAGGGGATGCGGCTGGTGCCTTCGCTCTCCCAGCGAATGGGCACCGCTTCGGCGGTGTCGTTCATCGTGGCTGTCTCCTGTAGATAGTGCCCCCAGGGCCGGGCTGCGCCCAGCCCGCCCCCCGAGGGGGACAAGAAAACTTGGGGCGGCCCGGCGTTTTCCTGAGTGCTGCCGATGATCGGCGCTGCTGCGCTATCCACCAATAGAATCCCGTGAATACGCGCCATCACCATCATGAATATGGATCTGCAGGACATGGACCTCAACCTGCTGGTGGTCTTCCACCAGCTCATGGTGGAGCGGCGCGTCTCGGCCGTGGCCGACACGCTGGGCCTGAGCCAGCCGGCGGTGAGCAACGCGCTGGCGCGCCTGCGCCGCAGCTTCGGCGACGAGCTGTTCCTGCGCACACCGCGCGGCATGGAGCCCACGCCGCTGGCCGAGCAGCTCGCCGAGCCGGTGGCCGCCGCGCTGGCGCTGCTGCAAGGTGCGGTGACGCAGCGCACCGAGTTCGATCCGGCACGCAGCACGCGCGCCTTCTCGCTGGGCATGAGCGACATCGGCGAGATCTACTTCCTGCCCGCGCTGATGGGCGCCCTGGCCCGCGCCGCGCCCGGCGTGACGCTGACCACCGCCCGTGGCGCCGCGCAGCCGCTGAAGGCCGAGATGGAGGCCGGCGCCGTCGACCTGGCCCTGGGCCTGCTGCCGCAACTGCAGGCGGGCTTCTTCCAGCGGCGCCTGTTCACGCAGCGCTACGTGTGCCTGATGCGCCAGGGCCATCCGCTGGCGCGCGGGCGCTTCGGGCTGCGCGAGTTCCGCGCCGCGCAGCACCTGGCCGTGGTCTCGCCCGGCACCGGCCACGGCATCGTGGAGGAGGTGCTGGCGCGCAGCGGCATCGAGCGGCAGGTGCGGCTGACGGTGCCGCACTTTGTCGCCGTGGGCCACATCCTGCACGGCACCGACCTCGTCGCCACCGTGCCGCACCGCCTGGCGCAGCGCGTGACCGAGCCCTTCGGCCTGGTCGCCCTGCCCCATCCGGCCAACCTGCCCGAGATCGCGATCCACATGCTCTGGCACGCGCGGGTGCACCGCGACCCGGCAAACCAGTGGCTGCGGGGGCTGGTGGCCGAATGCTTCGCGGACGGCGGAGCGGCGTGACTGCTATGCGTTCGATCCACAGCAGCCGCTCACGCTGAGCTTGGCCTGTCCTGAGCCTGTCGAAAGATCGAAGCGCGGCACAGGGCTTCGACAGGCTCAGCCCGAACGGGGGTGATCGTGCAAGTGCCGAGGCGCGTAAGTGGCGGCTGGCCTAGACATGCCGCATCGCCGGCGTGCCGCGCTCGCCCCCGGGCAGCGGTGCGTCGGCGCGCGCATGCAGCGTCTCGATGATGCGGCACTGCGGGCCGCTGCCGTCGCAGCAGTCGCGCAGGGCCAGCAAGTCCTTCTCCAGCGCGCGCAGCTCGCGCAGGCGCTCGCGCACGTGGCCGAGATGCGCGTCCAGCGCGACGCAGGCGGCGTCGCAGTCGGCCTTGCGGCGCAGGTCCAGCGCCAGCAGCGTGCGCACCTCGTCCAGCGACATGTCCATCGCCCGGCACAGGCGGATGAAGCGCAGCGTGTGCACGTCGGCGGCGCTGTAGAGGCGGTAGCTGTTGTCGCCGCGGCCCTGCGGCGCGATCAGGCCCTGCTTCTCGTACCAGCGGATGTTGGCGGCGCTCACGCCGCTGGCGGCCGCCGCCTCGCCGATGCGGTAGCCCTGCGCGGAGGGCGGGTTTGCTGAAAGCATGGCTTGACCTTGAAGTGACTTCAACCTTTCCAATGCTGTCACAACACGAAAGGCCCGTCGCTTTCCCATGTCTGCCACTTCTCGCCCGACCGTCACCACCGCACCTTCCGACCCCGCCTGCGGCGACGGCTGCTGCGGCGCCCCGATGACCCTGCGGCCCCGGCCCGCCGAAGCCCGGCACGGCCACGACCATGAACACGACCATCCTCGCGGCCACCAGCACGCCGACGCGGGCGACGGCCACGACCATGGCCCGCTGCCGGGCTGGCAGCGCATCGCCGCCGCGCTCGCCGTGGCGCTGGGCGCCGAGCTGAGCCACCTGCTGCTGCCCGAGACCGGCGTGTGGCGCGCCTTCGGCATGGCGCTGGCGGCCGTGGCCATCGCGCTGGCCGGCACCGGCATCTACCGAAGCGGCCTGCGCTCGCTGCTGCGCGGGCGGCTGGGCATCGACGCGCTGATGGCGGTGGCGGTGACCGGCGCCTTCCTCATCGGCCAGTGGCCCGAGGCGGCGATGGTGATGGCGCTGTACGCGCTGGCCGAGCTGATCGAGCACAAGGCGGCCGACCGCGCGCGCAACGCCATCGCCGGGCTGATGGCGCTGGCGCCGGACGAGGCCGAGGTGCGCCGGGCCGACGGTACCTGGCAGCGCATCGCGGCGCGCGAGGTCGCGGTCGGCGACACGGTGCGCGTGCGTCCCGGCGAGCGCATCCCGCTGGACGGCACCGTGAGCGCCGGCCGCAGCACGGTCGACCAGGCCAGCGTCACCGGCGAGAGCATCCCGGTGGACAAGGCGCCCGGCGATGCGGTCTTCGCCGCCACCATCAACCAGGGCGGCGAGCTGCAGCTGCAGGTGACGGCCGCCGCTGGCCAGACCACGCTGGACCGCATCATCGAGGCGGTGGAGCAGGCACAGGCCTCGCGCGCGCCCACGCAGCGCTTCGTCGAGCGCTTCGCGGCCGTCTACACGCCGGCCGTGTTCGCCATCGCCCTCGCGGTGGCGGTGCTGCCGCCGCTGCTGCTGGACTGGGCCTGGCTCGACGCGATCTACAAGACGCTGGTGCTGCTGGTCATCGCCTGCCCCTGCGCGCTGGTGATCTCCACGCCCGTCACCGTGGTCAGCAGCCTCACGGCGGCGGCGCGGCGCGGCATCCTCATCAAGGGCGGCACGCACCTGGAAGGCGCGCGCCGGCTCAAGGCGGTGGCACTGGACAAGACCGGCACGCTCACCGCCGGCAAGCCCGAACTCGTGCACTGGCAGGCCTGGAACGGCGCGGACGCCGCCGCGGCGCAGCGCATCGCGGCCAGCCTGGCGGGCCGCTCGGACCACCCCGTGTCGCACGCCATCGCGCAGGGCCTGGACGGTGACCACGCCGTGGTGGACGCCTTCGAGGCGCTGGTCGGCCGCGGTGTGCGCGGACGCATCGACGGCACCGGCTACGTGCTCGGCAACCACCGCCTGATCGAGGAGCGCGGGCAGTGCAGCGCCGAGCTCGAATCGCTGCTGGCCGAGCACGAGGCGCAGGGCCGCACCCTCACCCTGCTGGCCGACGAGGGCGGCGTGCGCGCCGTGTTCGCGGTGGCCGACACGCTGCGCCCCGCCTCGCGCGCGGCGGTGGAGGCGCTCAAGCGCCTGGGCGTCGCGCCGGTGATGCTGACCGGCGACAACCCCACGACCGCGAAGGCGATCGCCGTGCAGGCCGGCATCGACGACGCGCGCGGCGGCCTGCTGCCCGAGGACAAGCTCGCCGCGGTGAAGGAGATGCGCGAGCGCTACGGCCCGACCGCGATGCTGGGCGACGGCATCAACGACGCGCCCGCGCTGGCGCAGGCCGACATCGGCTTCGCCATGGGCGGCGCCGGCACCGACATCGCGATGGAAGCGGCCGACGTGGTGATCATGAACGACGACCCCGGCCGCATCGCCGAGACGGTGCGGCTTTCGCGCCGCACGCACGCCGTGCTGTGGCAGAACATCGCGCTGGCGCTGGGCATCAAGGCGGTGTTCTTCGCGCTCGCGCTGACGGGCAGCGCCACCATGTGGATGGCGGTGTTCGCCGACATGGGGGCCAGCCTGCTGGTGGTGTTCAACGGGCTGCGGCTGCTGCGGCCGGCGCGCGCGGGTGTTTGACGCGGCTCGGTCCCCTATGGCCGCCGCAACCCTGCTTCATCTGTCGGAGGAAGGTCCTACGGAGGCTTTCTCGCTGGCTTTCGGCTGCGTACTGAGCCGCTTGATCTGCTCGTGCCGCACAAGTTGCGCTTCGGCTCCGGTCCAGAAGGCGCAGTACGTTTGCCCGCAGGCGATCTGGAAAGCCCTGATCGGCGGCTCGCCATCAATGACGACCGTGGATGTCCGCGTCCTGCCTTCTTGCCACTTCTTGATGTCCTGTTCGGCATGCTGACCGCCTGTCCGGGAAGAAAACACCGCGGCACTCACCAATGCCAACACAACCGCCGAAGCGCCAATGGCATAGCCATATAGCACTTCGCTCTTGTCAACGAGCGCCATCATCGAAGGCGCAGCCTTGCCCCACTTGCGCTTGACAGTCAGTCGAACAAGCAACTTCGTTTGGAGCTGCTGCACAGCCGGAAACGACGACAGAACTGCTGCAATGAGAACGGCAGCGATCAATGCCAAGACGGTCAAGAACCCATAAGCCATCGGGACGATGCCGAACGAAATGAGCGAGGTCAACCCAAGAAACAGCAGGCGATCGGGAGGCAGCGTGAACAACGAATTCTCCACGCCAAAGCCAGCGAGATAGCCTTCCTGATAGGTCGCACCGATCACATACAGACCCCCGGATAACACTGGAAGCACGGTCAACAGGGTTTGAAGGCCGAACCGTCGGGTCGGCGAGCGGGCATCTGCAGAATTCATTCAAGACTCCTTCAAAAACTCACATTCAGATTGACCCCACCCGTGACCCTGCCCGTGCGGTACCCCTCGGGCTTCCACACCGGCGCACCGACGAACACGTCGTAGCTCAGGCGCTTGAAGGCGCCGCGCACGCC
>Ga0164243_10003145_pt1 | contig 26608 bp, 19 predicted proteins | sample OricompcompostOP_FD_108781 | JGI IMG/M metagenome (GOLD analysis project Ga0164243, IMG submission 108781) | Organic Plus compost microbial communities from Emeryville, California, USA - Original compost - Organic plus compost (OP) | ecosystem: Engineered > Solid waste > Mixed feedstock >...
CAACGTTTCAGCCAGGGTATATCAAGCACCACCAAGATACGCCTGACGGACAAGGTCATTGGTCAGTAGATTCTTTGCAGTATCACTCAGAACAATCTTGCCTGTCTGTAACACATATCCTCTGTCGGCCAGCTTCAATGCCATCGAGGCGTTCTGTTCTACCAGAAAGATCGTCTTTCCCTCTTCCCGAATCCGTAAGATGGTCTCGAATACGGTCTCAACCATCAGTGGAGACAATCCCATAGACGGCTCATCCATGCATACCATACTGGGACGGGAAAGCAAGGCACGTGCCATTGCCAGCATCTGCTGTTCACCACCCGACATAGTCCCCGCCACCTGCTTCAGGCGCTCCTTGATACGCGGAAAGATTTCGCAGACATGTTCCAGATCACTTTTGAACTCCGCTTTACTTTTCCGCGTATACGCTCCCATTTCCAGATTTTCCAGCACCGTCATGCGAGAAAACACACGTCGTCCTTCTGGAACCAGCGCCAGACCAGAGCTTACGATTGCATCGGTCGCTTTTCTGGTAATATCTCTATCATTAAATATGATAGACCCGCTACGAGCTCGAACCAGCCCAAAAATGGTCTTCATGGTCGTGGTCTTGCCCGCAGCATTTGCCCCTAGCAAACAAACGATCTCCCCCTTGTTGACTTCAAGCGAGACGTCCTGTAAGACCTGACTGGGGCCATAGAATGTATTAATATTGCTTAAACGTAACATGCTCAAACCTCTTGATCTCTTCGTCGTTCAAGCCCAGGAACACCTATTCGGCCCCTGTTGCCGGTTCCTGTCGTTCATTGCCTTGAATCACTGATTGTTGTTTGCTAACTCTCGGTTCCTGAGACTCACTTGCCTCAAGCTCCGCATCCTGCTGCCCGGTCACTTCTCCCCCTGGTTCCTGGAGTTCACTCGCTTCCGAAGCTATCTCCTGTGACTCAGCGATCTCTATCCCTGATTGTTGTTGCTCGCTCGCTTCAGAAACTGCATCCTGCTGCTCACTCTCTTCAGCTGACTGTCCGAGATAGGCAGCGATGACGCGTTTGTCGCGGCGTACCTCTTCAGGCAGACCTTCGGCAATCTTTCGCCCATAATCCAGCACAGCGATCTTATCGGAGATGCCCATTGTCACCGTCAGCTTATGCTCGATCAGCAGGATGGTCAGGCCAAGTTCATCACGCAAGCGGCGCACATACTGGACCGCTTCTCGTGTCTCCGCCTCGTTCATTCCCGCTGTTGGCTCATCTAACAATAACAACTTCGGGCTCGCAGCAAGTGCGCGCGCGATCTCAACGCGCCTTCGATCAGCATAGGACAGGTTTACAACGTACTCATCTTGCCGATCGACCAGAGACGAACCAAAGAAGCTCAGGAGCGTAAGAGCCCGTTCACGAGCCCTCTGTTCCTCTCGCTGGACGCTCGGCCAGCGGAAAAGCGCCCCCAGTACGCCCGCTTTGAGCTGACTATGCTGGCCAACAAGGATGTTTTCCAGTACAGTCATATTATTAAACAGACGAATATTCTGGAATGTTCGAGCGATCCCACGTTCTAGCACCTGGTCAGGATTGAGACCGACAATGGACTTGCCAGCGAGCGTGATTTGACCCGAGGTAGGGCGATAGATGCCGGTAATCAGGTTAAAAACCGTCGTTTTTCCCGCTCCATTTGGTCCAATAATACTGACGATCTCCCGCGGATATACCTTCAGATCAACATCGCTGACGGCAACCAGGCCCTCAAACTTCTTGGTCACCCCGCTCAGCTCAAGCAAGGGCTCGCCATCTGGTCTCCTCATCTGTTCTTCAGACATGCGCCATCTCTCCTACAATACTGCTTATTCAACCCGCACCTCTTGCTCAAAATCGGGGCTCCCTGGAGCAGTCTCTAAAGCGCCTACATCTTCTTCGGGTTTATTTTCCGTATGGTGTAGCTCTCGCTTCCGGCGCGAGCTTGGCCAGAGGCCCTCAGGACGATAGAGCATGATCGCCACAAGCAGGACACCAAAGATCAGCCCTCTGATGTTATTCAGCGATGACAGGCCAGGAATCGCATGCAGAACATGGAGTGGGTTGGTGGGATTACTGGCAAGCGTATCGAGCTGAGCAAGCACCAGCACATTGATCGCATAGACAGCTATCGCGCCCAGAATCACGCCGGGGATACTCCCCAGGCCACCGATAACGACCATAGCCAGATAGATGATTGAGTCACCAAAACTGAAGTTGTCAGGCGTCACACTTCCCAGTTTTGCCGCCTTATACATACCCGCAATCCCGGCAAAGAAGGCACCGGCGGCAAAGGCGAGCAGCTTGGTCTTGGTCAGGTTGATGCCGGAAGAGGACGCTGCAATCTCATCCTCACGAATAGCAATCCAGGCACGCCCAAGCCGCGAATCACGCAGCCGTACATTCGCAAAGATGGTAAAGACAATCAAGGCCATGATCAGGTAATAGTAAGGTACAGGCGTGATCGAGCTCCAATCCACCCCAGGTGCGTTCGGAGAGAAGATACCAATCAAGCCATTTGCGCCATTGGTATACATATCCAGTTCCAGGAAGACAACCGGGATGATCTCACCGAAGCCGAGCGTCACAATCGCCAGATAATCACCTCGTAAGCGAAGCGTTGGTGCACCAAGTGCGACCCCCCAGAGCGCCACAATAATCGCGCCAATAATCAGCATCGGCCAGAACAGCCAACCGGCTGTAGCCTGGGCAATAGGTATCGACAACAATACTTGCAATTGAGGCGAGCCGACCAACCCCCAGATATAGGCACCGATCGCAAAGAAGGCAACATAACCGAGATCCAGCAATCCGGCAAACCCGACCACAATATTCAGGCCCAGTGCCAGAATCACATAATAGCCAGCATCGTTATAGCCAGTCAGCCGACCATCCATACCAAAGCCAAAAAGCAGAGGATCAAGGGCAGGATAAAACAGCACAAACGCAATAATCAGTACAGAATAGATCCATTTCGCACCCTTGCTCATAAAGGGAAGGTCATGCGGCACAAAGTCGCGCGCCTCTTCCTGTTTGCGTTCCGTCGAAAGCGTTTCGAGCTGCTGCTGCTTTCTCCAGATCGCGCGGCGAGTCGCGCCTTTCCCCTCCTCATTGCTCACCTGTGAGGAAAAGGTGTGATGTACCGCCAGACGCCCACCCCAATAACCGAGGAAATACCCGGCAATTGGAAACACAATCGTCCTGATCGCAATCCAGAGCCACAGTGTCGAGGAATTGAGTGCTCCACTGAGGTAGTAGATGATATCAGCGACCAGCATCACTACCGAGAACACCAGGCCAATCCAGAAGCCGCCAGCAGTTCCCCGTGCCAACATCGTCTGCTTACGCCCCTCATCCAGGACCTCAATCTCTGCCAGTGGCGGGGGCGGCGTATAGTGCAGCCACTGATGCACCCGAGGACGCAAAAACAGGTAGATCGCCCAGACCGGGACGCTGATCGCCAATCCCATAATCAGCCCGGTACTTCCAGAAAGGGCACAGATCAATAACGGGATGGTCACCACAAAAATGACGTCTGCCCAGAGTTCATACATGCTTCTGCGACCACTATCAGCGGCGACCAGATAGCCTCCGAGCATCAAGAAGGCAGGATACAATACCAGAAGAAAGATCGTGGTCTGAATCAGGGTAGACCACGTAAACGCTGTATAGCTGCTCTCTTGCGGTGAAACGTAGGTCAGGAAGACGCTGTTCAGCATCCCCTCACCGCTCCAAACAAGCGTGAAGATACTGAGAGGGACAAGCACCGCCACGACCCATTTTAAAAGCAGCTTGCGTGTTTCAAGATCAGGACGAAGCATTCTTAACGCCAAGATGCATCACCTCACTCTTTTCAAAAAATGATGACAGGAAAACGCTTCCTGCTGCTGTTATACTTTCTCGGGCGTGTGTTGTCCCAACAGACCAGAAGGCCGGAACACCAGAATCAGAATCAGCACAACAAAGATCAAAGCTCGATCCCAGGCTGCGCCACCATGCGGGAGCCCCCACCCGGTTTTAAGGGAATCGGGGATCAGAGAAACCAGATTGTAAATCAAGCCGAGCACGATGCCACCGAGCATAGCCCCCCGAATGTTCCCAATACCACCGAGGACGGCAGCAATAAAGGCAACCAAACCATATTGATACCCGATTGAGTAAATGGTTGCCCCATTTTTCAGGCCATAGATAAACCCGGCTGCCCCTGCAAGCGCCGCGCCTATCAGAAAGGTGACGGAGATGATAAGATCAACATTTACCCCCATAAGAGCCGCGGCCTCGCGATCCTGAGCGACAGCCCGCATGGCTTTGCCTACTTTGGTGCTGGACACCAGCCACTGCAAGAAGACCATCAAGACAATTGAGATCGCCAGGACAAGCAAGGTAATATTGTCGATTGTGACCGATTCGCCCGGTGTTGCCAGACAGGTCACATGGAAGGGGGAAACAGAGTCGATACGAATGGGGTAAATGCAGTAGTCAACACGGTCGAGGATCTGGGGGAAGCGAATGTAGTTAATGCCGTTCCAGAGCTTACCCACATCCTGCAAGATGAGCGAAACACCAATCGCGGAAATAAGCGGTGCCAGACGAGGAGCATTACGTAAGGGCCGGTAGGCAATACGCTCAATGATGACACCGAGCACCGCGCAGACTATCATCGCGCAGATACAGGCAACCAGAAACAGGCCAACTAGCCCGAGAAGATTGGGCTGCGTTTGATCGGTCACACCTAAGAGGGTCAGAACGGCGATCGAAACCATTGAGCCAATCATAAAGATGTCGCCGTGAGCAAAGTTGATCAGCTCAATGATGCCATACACCATCGTGTAACCGAGCGCGATGAGCGCATAAATTGAGCCTTGAGCAATACCTTCCTTGATGAGCTGGAAAATGTGTACAAGCATAGGCGGTATCCTACTATTCCTCAACAAAAGCGACGTTAAGAAGATGGAGGCAGGAGGGAAAAGCGCTGTATGGCTTCACATCCCCCCTGCATCACTAGAGAGTGTTGGTAAGTACGTGCGGATCAGCAAACTCTAAGGGGATTTTCAGAGCCTTCAGCCTTATGACGCCTTGCTAGCATCAAGCTGATCAACAAACTCGTATTTACCCTTTCCGCCGGATTCCTTGATCTGCCAGATGGAAATAACCTTGTTTGAGGTATCGCCATTCTGGTCAAAGGAGTGATGACCGGTTACGCCATCGTAGTTGGTCTTTGTCATGGCATCGATCACCGCCTGACGGAACTTCTTTGCACCATCGGTATCGTTCGAGTCTTTCGGGGTCACAGCTCCGCCATCCAGGGCTCGCTTGATCGCCTGAATGACAATCATCGCGCAATCATAAGCAGCAGCGCTGTAGGAACCGTACTCGGCCTCGCCAAATTCCTTGTTATAGTCCTCGATAAACTGCTTGGCGGACGGAAGAACAGTCTCGTTCACTTTCGCCTGACTGGCGAATGTCGGGCCGCCTTTCGCGCCAATCGTTGAGGCAAATGCATAGTTCTGAAGACCATCACCGCCGGCAAAAGGAATATTGCGGGTTGCGGGATCGTTCAGCACCTGACGCCGGAGCTGCGTGCCACCTTTACTGTCAGTACCACCGAAGAATATAACATCAGGGTTTGCCTGCTTGATATTGGCGACCGTGCTGCCATAGTCATTACTCGGCTGCTTGCTCTCACGGTTCCCGACAAGCTGCCCACCGGCTTTTGTCCATTCGCGCGCGAACACATCGGCAAGGCCTTTACCATAGGTAGAGGTATCATCAATGACATACGCCTTTTTGTAGCCCTTACCCATCAAGAACTTTGCCATTGCGAGACCCTGCAAATCATCGGTCGCGGCCACGCGGAAAAACGTGACTTTCCCGGTCGGACGCAGGCGAGAGACCTTATCATCAGCTCCGGTACACCCGATTTCAGGACCACTGCGCGTCAGACACTGGTTCGTGGTTGATGGAGCAATCAGGGTAATGGGGGCCTGGTTCGTCACCGGCATTTCTGCCTCAGCCACGGAACTGTTAAACGGGCCGACAATACCTGCGATAAGCGCATCACCAATAAGATCAGTTACATTCTTCTTACCTACGTCCGGGCTGTACGAACCGTTTGGTCCCACATCGTCCTTTGGCACAAACTGAAGGGTATAATCACCAAGCATCTTCTTGTCGTTCGCCTGCTTGATCGCCAACTGGACGCCATTCTGTGCCGGTTTACCGTTCGCGGTATCCAGACCGGACACAGGGAAGTCGCTGCCAATCTTAATGATTTTGGAACCACTTCCGCTTGGCGAGCCGGTATTCCCACCGGCTTGCGGGCCACAGGCCGCAAAAAGGAGCAGCATAAGCGAGCATACACTGCCCAGGGCAAAAATACGTGACCAGCCTCTCTGCATGTGTTGTTAGCCTCCTTAGCAGCTTTACAATTTTTACAAGCAATGCAGGGAACCCGGGGAAGCTAGAACAGAAATCCTGGCAAACGTGAGCGAAGCAGAAATGCGTTAGCCAGCATAAAACTCTACAGTTTCATGCTCTAGACTCCTCCTCTGGTAATTACGTTAAGAACCGATGAAATCTCACCTGATTTGTACAGGAATTCAGTACTGATTTTAGAAAGTAGGGACATATTTTATTGAACTTCTACAAGAAGTAATTGGATAACCTTAATCTACTACCTTTGGTCACGTATGCCTCTTATCTAATGATTGAACGAATTATAAGCACTATAGTTCAGCATGTCAATATACTTTTTTTCTTCCATAGACATAGCATCCAGTCAGGACAGAAGTGTGAAAGTCCTTCACAGCGTCCCGCACGCCTGGAGAGAAAGTAGCGATACTGATGACTCTCATGAAATTTTACCGGTCTTCTCGGGTATAGCTTCGACAGAAGAGGGAATATAGAATCAATATAGTATTTCTTTATTTTTCAGAGTGGGAAAGAGAAGAGGCAGGAAGTTCCCGCACACACTATGCCGGGAACTTCTCACAGAAGCGACGGAAAGCAGTAATCACCTGCTGACGTGTGTTGTCAAGCGATCCGCTGTTATCGATTACCTCATCTACCAGAGGGATTTTCAAGGTAGCAGGGGTTTGGGCATTGATTCGCACCAATGCATCAGCGGCGCTCAGGTTACTGCGCAGTTGCAGACGCTGCAACTGTTGTTCCTGCGAGCAAAGCACCAGCCATTTGCTCTGGCAGAAGCGTCCGGATTCGCCTTCCAGTAACTTTACAGCATCGATAATCGCGATACCAGAAGGGCTGACTTGTGCCAGTTCCAGGCGGAGCGCCTCGGTGACGGCGGGATGGACAATCCGTTCAAGCTGTTGTAGTGCTTGTGCATCCTGAAAGACCAGGTTTCCCAGTTTCTTTCGGTCAACGCTCCCATCTGTTGCGAGAAAATCATGTCCGAAAGCGCTGGCAATGGCGTGAGTTACGGGCTGTCCAGCAGTATAGAGCTGATGTACCAGTGCATCGGCATCAATGTAGCGCTCAGCGCCCAGTTCCAGTAACATCTTTCCAACCGCTGTCTTACCACAGGCAATATTTCCAGTTAGGCCAAGAGTGCGAGGCATTTGGCAGAGGCTCCTCTACATGATATGATGTCGGGGACACATTGAGTATACCATAAAAAAAATAGGTACCGCTCACCAGGGTGGTCAGGCCTGCAAAGCATACCGGGTCAAAAGCCCGCTACATTGTGAACGGGCCGCCAAAAGTACCTCTTACCGCGCTATATGTGGCATCCCCCTTTTTTGTAGCGTACAATGCCTAATAGGCTGCGAAAAAGAATCATACAAGCATTGAGGAGCTTCGATGGGCAGACGACTGGGACTCATTATAGGGATCAACACCTATCAGGACCCCACCTTTCAACCATTACAATTCGCAGAAAATGATGCACGAGCACTGGCCCAATGGCTCGTCAATAATCAGGGCGGCAAATGGTCTCCAGGAGACGTACAGGTCGTTCAGGGGCAACATGCAACCCATGAACTCCTGAAATCCCTGTTCACCCAAACCTGTCTGCAGGTTGCCCTCCCTGATGATCTGGTGTTTCTCTACTTCGCCGGTCACACCTATATTGATGAGAGAAGTGGTCAGGGCATTTTAGCTGCAAGTAATACATCATATCAGGACCCAACTACCGGCATTCCATTAATCACAATTGCACAGCAACTCTTTGCACAGAGTCAGGCAGGGCAAATACTCTTCATAATTGATAGTTTCCAAAGTGGCCGCCTTTGGAGCGCTCGCCGTGCCAGTCCATATGACTTCAGCCCTCTGTGCAGCCCTGCTGTTACCAGCGCTCTTCAGCAGCAGCCAAATCGCATGCTTTTCTTTTCCTGCCGCGGCAATGAGTTCGCGCCGGAAACAGGGATGCAAAAACTTGGCAGCTTTACTCATCGCCTGATAGCTGGATTGTGTGGGCCAGCCAATGACCCCACACTCGGGCGCCCAACAATTGAAAGCATCTATTCGTTCTTACAGGGCTCGCTGAGCGATCAGCAGAAACCGCAGATCATCGGCCAGATCAACTCGCCCGTTATTCTGGCAGGTGATCCGCTACCCGATCCCTCTCAAGAGCCGGTAGCAAGTAAGCCGCAACCGCAGGTTTATCACGATACTCCAGGTTCGCAATATCCACAGGGGGCATCGCTGGCAACTGCAACAACTGTACGGACGCAACAGAATGAGCCTTCAAGTGGGCCATTGGTCAACCATAGCGCCCTCTCGGCTTTTCAGAACACGCCGACCACGGATAACACCCAGGCAGTTACCCCTATGCTGGCTCAGGCCAAACAGCTTGTCCAAGCCAATCGCCTTGCAGAAGCGATCATGTACGTCGAGCAAGCTCTGCAAGCCTCCCCACAAGATACTGAGGCGCTGACACTCAAGGCGCAGGTCCTTGGAACGATGGGAAGGCTTCAGGAAGCATTCGCTGTGATCGACCAGATGCTTCAACAAGACCCTGAGAACGCGCTCGCCTGGAGTATGCGGGCGGTCGTTCTGAACAATGCAGGTCAATATCAGGCCGCGCTTGAGGCAGTTGAACGCTCTCTGGAACTCAACCCGAACAATCTGGAAGCGTATAACATCAAAACCGGGATTATGGAACACCTGGCCACGACGCAATCACAGCATGGGAAGACAGGAGAGCTAGCGGCCAAGCTCATTGAGGAAAGCAACAAAGAAGAGGGCAGGACAAGACCTTTCTGGAAAGATGCAGCCCTCCAGATCGTCGGCCTGCTTATCGGGGTTGTGGGAATCGCGCTTCCGCTGGCACTGCCAGGCACACTGGCACTGGCGGGCCTGGTAGTGAGTAGTATTGGTTTTGCCCTCTACTGCATTGCCGCAATCCGTGGAGCCTATAGCAAAGGCATCGGTTCGGCCCTGCTGACTATTGTACTAAGCGTCCTTCTTGCCGCGCTTGTCGGGGGAGCAGCACGCTTTGGTCTTTCTCCGCTGATTGATCTGGTGCATAAGAAACAGGAGCTGTTGGGCGCAATCTTTTACGCGGCCGTTGCATTGGTCGCCATCGCAATTCTTGCGCCCGTGCTCGCGATTGGAAGCTTTTTTGTTGGCATTCCACGTCGTCGTAAAGGGAAATAAGGAGGCTAGCTGGCAACGTCTGCCAGCTCCTCCCATTCACTCAGGAGTGCATCCACACGCGCTTTTGCCTGCTCATAGTCCTCATTCAAACGCATCAACTCATCCGCATCGGCTTGTAAAGCAGCTTCAGATAGAGCGGTTTCCAGTTCTTTCACCCGGGACTCTGCCTTCTCTATCTCACGCTCCACATCCTCAATGGTACGCGTTTTTGTACGAGTGCGCTTCTTATTCCGCGTGGGCGCCGCCTCTGGCTTCTTCTCAACGGTCTGCTTCTTCTCAACAGTGGGCTTATCGAGCACCAGAGGTCGCTTGAAGCGCCGATACTCGGTATAATTTCCCTGGTACGGGATCAGCACCCCCTCCTCAATCGCCCAGATTTTAGTTGCCAGGCGATCTACAAAGTAGCGGTCATGCGAGACAAAAAGCAATGAGCCCTCAAACTCGCTCATCACTTCTTCCAGAAACTGGCGCGATTGCAGATCCAGGTGGTTGGTTGGCTCGTCCAGGATCAGGAAATTTGCACCTTGCAAGGTTAACTTGGCTAACGCGACGCGGCTCCGTTCGCCACCACTCAACGCATGGATTGGCTTAAAGACATCATCCCCTGAAAACAGAAAACGCCCGAGAAAGCTGCGTGCGCCCTCCTCGCTCAACGCGCTGACCTGTCGAATCTCATCGATAATTGTGCGGTCCATATCAAGACCAGAGTGCGTCTGCGAGTAATAGCCAATTCGCACATTATGCCCAAGCTGAATATGCCCGCCAAGCGCTGGAATCTCCCCGATAATCGTACGCAGCAACGTCGTCTTACCCGATCCATTCGGCCCAAGCAGCCCGATACGATCACCGCGCTCCAGTTCCAGATCAGCACACTGGAAAAGCGCCTCGCTGGGCTCGTGCCGCTTCTTGAAGCCGACTATCAGCTTACGCGCAGAGAGAACCATACGCCCGCTATCCATCACCGGACTGAGTTCAAAATGCATCTCAGCAAAGTCCTGTGGGCGCTCAATGCGTTCCATCCGGTCCAGCAATTTCTGGCGTCCACGGGCCTCTTTACTGCGTTGTCCGGCTTTATACCGCCGAATAAATTCTTCGGTTCGTGCGATATATGCTTGCTGCGCCTCATATTCTTTCAAACGCCGCTCCATCCGCTCTTCGCGCAGGCTCAGATACTTTGTATAGTTTCCCGGGTACTCCTCAATATGACCAAAGGCAAGCTCAATCGTACGCGTCACTACTTTATCCAGAAAATAGCGGTCGTGCGCAACAATCAGCATTGCTCCGCTCCAGGAAGAGAGATATTCTTCCAGCCATTCCAGAGACTCCAGATCCAGATGGTTTGTCGGCTCGTCCAGCAACAATACATCCGGTTCCTGCAACAGCAGCTTACCCAGTGAGGCCCGCGTCTTCTGTCCGCCACTCAACTGCGCAAAGGGAGCATCCTGTTGCTCACGAGTAAAGCCCAGACCATCAAGCACCTGCGAAACGCGATGTTCATAGGTATAGCCACCAGCATGCTCAAAGCGTGTCTGGAGCTCCGCATATTGCTGTAGCAACTGCTCATAGACGGCTGGTTGGGCCTGGGCTTCAGGAGCAGACATACGCTGAGCCAGCGCACTTAATTCCTGTTCCCACTGCCGCACCTGCGCAAAAACGGTCAGCATCTCCTCTCGTAACGTATTACCAGGCTGAAAATCCGCCATCTGCGACAGATAACCAATGCGGACATTGCGCGCGACCGCTATTTCTCCCGCATCAGGCTCCTCGCGTCCCGCCAGAATATTCAAGAGGGTAGACTTCCCTGCACCATTTGGCCCTACTAAACCGATCCGATCCCCTGGGTCTACTTGAAAACTAACATCAGAAAAAATGAGTTCAGCACCAAAGGATTTCGCCAGATTCGTCACTGTTACAATTGGCATTTTTACATCACCTAGCTAGACAAACATACCTGTAGACATTCTTTCCAGGGCAATAACGTTGAGTAGCGTATCATAATCGCTATCCCCCGCGCAAGAGAAGCCAGCCAGCACACAAAAAAGCAGCACTCACTATCCCTTGCTTATGCGATAAAAGGATAAGGAAGAAATACCGGAGGACAAAAAGCGTGCAACCAGGCATTTGGACTCAAAAGCAGTTCCTGGCATCCTCGCCACAGCAGAACCGCGCTCCCAAACCATCCGCGCTCTTCTGGAAGAACATGCTGCTTCTGGCATTATAGCATACCGTTGATCGTATTTATACACCTTCTATAGAATATCTATCGGCCCTTCCCCTTGAAAAATTCAATCCTCACGCCGAAAACATCCATTCTGCCAGCCATCCAGAAAGAAGAATGGAAATACGCCTCTAGTAGGAACGATCCCCACCTGTAGACTGATCCCTATTCCCGTTCAGTGCACTATACTCAATACAAATCGATTTCAAATCCCTCTACCTCACTATAAAGCAATGCAAGAACAGGAGTTTTTTTCTACATGAATACGACAGCAACGACCCCATCTAATGGGGGACGCCCGATCAGTTCCTTTCAACAGGTAATGCGCTACTGCTTCCTGGTGGCAGCCATTCTGACAGAGCTTGGCATTGTCATACAGGTGTTTTTTGCCGGCGCGGGCATCTTCGCACAGGGCTCATGGTTTATGTATCATGGCATGCTGGGCAGTACAATCTTTCTTCTACCACTCTTACAGCTTGTCTTTGGCCTGCTTGGTAGGCTTCCCTGGAAGATCAACCTGCTGAGCGTACTGGTTGCCATCCTGATTATTGTCCAGCCCTTTCTCATCTACCCGTTTCGAGCCGCTGGCATTCCTATTGTTGCGGCCCTCCACCCGGTCAATGCCATGCTCATTTTTCTGTTAGCGCTCACCCAGGTCTTGCAAGGGCGGAAGTATACGCGCACGACCAACATCCAGCCAGAATAGAAGGAAAGAAGAACCATGCGTATTCGCTTCATACTTGCCCCAGCGCTGCTCGGCTTTCTGATTCTGACACTACTGGTCGCCTGTGGCAGCACATCAACTACGACCAGTACAGAGAAACAGCAATCAGCATCTGATAATGAAGTACATATGACAACAAACGACTTCGTGCAAAAATCGATCACTATTCACAAGGGAGAAAGCATCACGCTGATCGCAGATAACGCTGTTCCGCATTACATCTCAAACGGCACCTGGAACAACGGTTCGGCAAAGCCTAAAGCGGAGGCAGGAGCTCCCACCGCGAACAATATCACGATCAATGGGAACAGCACAGGCAAGCTTGGCCCATTCAATACCAGCGGTACATTTCAGTTCTACTGCACGATTCATCCGGGCATGAATCTCACGGTGATCGTCCAATAAAGAAAAAGGAGGCTACTGGGGTAGCCTCCGCCTCGTTGTTTATTGCGCTCCTCGCGCCGCAAGCTGCACATTTTCCACCGGACGTTTCTTCCAGGGCCACTCGACCAGAATACAGTTGTAACACAACACTGTAAAACAGGCGGAGATAATCGTTGAGTGCAACAGCGCCGCCATCAACTGCCCTCCCGACGCGATCGTCAGCCAGCCGCTAAGAGCCTGCGCGGTAAAGAGCGCAAAGGCAATCAGGCTTGTCCAGAAGATATCACGTCGTCCCTTCTGCAAACGAGCAACCAGAACAAAGAAGATCAGAGACAACAGCCACAGCGAAAGGGCACAAAAACGATGCAGCATCTGGATACCGGCCAGGGTCGAGAAATTGGGGAAAATTGTTGGGCCACAGCCCGGGAACTGGAAGCCACAGGCCATTGTCGCCTCAGTATGCCGCACCAGCGCTCCTGTATAAATAACAATATAGGTAATAACTGCTAGCAGCCATGCACCATACTGTACCACTTTTGCCGCGGGCTGCTTCCGCTCCCGCACTGGTGTATCAGCCGGCTGGCCGGGCTTGATCTGGAACAGTCGAATCGTCAAAAGAATGACGCTGGCAAACGAGATCAGCGAGAAGCCGAAATGAAAGGCAAGAAAGATATACTTTCCCATTGTGCCTTCAAACATCACCGTCAATGCACCTAGAGCGCCCTGTAAGATCACAAAAAACAGGCTCAGGCCGCCAAAAAACTTGACGCGAAAATCATGACGGAACGTCAGCCAGGACCAGACCATCAAGATCAAAATCAAAGCTCCATCAAGCCCTGAAACAATACGGTGACTATATTCAAGGACCGTCTCAACCGGCATTGATTCTGGAATTAACTGGCCGTGGCAAAAAGGCCATGATCCTCCGCATCCTCGACCAGAGCCGGTTTTCGACACAATCGCACCCATCAGCACCATAATATAGGCACCGATCGCGGTTAAAATAGCAAATGCTCTCATCAAACGATGAAACTTCACGTACTCTTCCTCCTTAGAAACTGAGCAGGATACCAGAGGCACCAGAATCGCTCTTTCCTTTTCTCACGCGTGGTATCCTCTCATCCCCCCTCACAGGATAGCCTTTCTAGAGTCTTTATGCAAGCAGATACTGCAATGAATCTCATGACATCATAAAGGGTTTGAGGGCTCGATACACAATAGTCCATGTTCGGTACAGCAAGCAACACTCGAGCTCCCCGCCGTCCTTTTCTGGAGGTTAGAAACAGCATAAACACGTTTCACCTGCTGACAGGGAGAGATTCCTGCATCGAATTTTACCTCTCAAAGCAAGATGAAGACAAGACCAGGACCGAAGTTTCGATCCTCAGCCCTGATCCTGGAATCACCTCCGACGCAAGCGATACACCCCCACCAGCGCGGTCAGAAAGACCATGAACAGACCAATACCCATACATAACAACACCGGACGGGCTCCAAGCGGCTCTAACAGCAGACCACCCCAGATCAACGCCCCAACCGGCTCAATCCCGAATGTCAGGAAACGGAACGCACTGTTCACGCGCCCCTGTAGCCCATCCGGGATGACCGTCAGGCGATAGGCTACCATCGGCACGGCATAGAGTGTCCACATCGCTCCACAGAGCATCCGAGCCAGGAAAAGAATAACTGGATGCACAGGCAACGCAGCCAGAAGCAGGCTACACGCCATTCCAGCAATGGCACCAACCAGTAGCCATCCGGTCCTGTAACGACGCTGAAACCAGGGAGCCGCCCAACCACCCAGTACCACCCCGATACCATTGGCACTGACAATCAAGCCAAGCCAGAGCACATCCAGATGCAAATCACGCTCTGAAAGCACAATCACCGCTAGATCCGACGATACCAGCAGAAAATTGATGAGCATCGTTAATAACGCAAGCGCCAGCAAAATACGCTCTGTAAAGAGGAAACGCAGCCCTTCTAGCATGTCCCGCCAAACTGAACGCAGAGGCCGCACCTCCACCTTGCTCTGAAACGGACGCCTGATACAGCCTAATGAGAGCGCAGACAGCAGATACGAGATGCTATCAAAGAGAAATGCCAGCATCGCACCCACAACCGGCGTTCCAGCAAGCCGGATCAGCAAAGATCCCAGGTTCTTTCCAAGCAGCGGAACACCATTTTCGGTCATCTCACTGAGCGAATAGGCCCGCGCCAGATGCGCCGAGTCTACCAGACGCGGTAAAGCCGAGATCTGAGCCAGACTGAAGAAGACACCCGCCGCAGCCGCCACAAAAACCACAATATAGAGATGTACCACTTCCAGCGTACCGGTCACATAGAGCAGCGGCACAAGCCCCAGAACAAACCAGCGCACCAGATCAGCCACGATCATCACGAGCTTACGGTTCCAGCGGTCAACGAACGCCCCAACAGGCAAACTGAATAACAGATAGGGTAACAACGTGAGCGTCTCAACGATACCCGCTGCCGAAGCTGAATTCGTTAATGCCAGCATCAGTAGAATAGTCGCAAACTGTGAAAGAGTGGTCCCCATTGTCGAGACGACCTGCCCACCAAAAAGGAGCAGGAAATCTTTGTTCCGCCATAAAGAGCGTGACCGCTCCTGCCCTGTTTTAAGAAGAGATGATGACATATATAGTACTCCTTCGTGTTGAGATAAAATGAAATGTATTCAAACACGAAGAAGCAGGGAGGAGCTCTAGCAAGAGCCAACAATAAGCTACGCCAGATAGGGGCTACCGGCGTACAGAGAGAGGTATATTGATCTCTATAGTGTTGATAGAGATATCGCGAAGGACGGCCAGTCTCGCTGGCTCAATTGGCTCAATAGAAAGGTATCAACGCAATTTTTCTCAGATCTAGATCAGATGTGGAAGTGATCCCGGCTTTCACCCCGTTTGCAAAGGGTAGCACCGAGTGCAAAGCTCACATGAGACAATAGAAGACGGCAGAGTCGAACCTGTTCCTCCTCCCCGGCAGGCGCATCTACCGAGGGACTCTCATCCTCTATTGATCTACGAATTCCGCTAATAGCAGCATAACAGAGCGGCTTTCGCTTCGTCAAGGGTAAGAAAGAAAACAACGACGAGAGGAAAAAGAGAAGTGGAGGCGACCGGGAGTCGAACCCGGCATCCTGCTCCAGAGCCAAGAGCTGCGCTACCGTTACGCCTCACCCCCAACGGCAGTATAAGGCGAAAGGGGTTCGAACCCTCTATCTCCATCTTGCAAGGACGGTATTCTCACCGTTAAACTACACCCCACACTGATCGGATCAACCGATGAGGCCATTATAACCTGTTTCGTATTGTGCAGTCAAGATTGCATTTCTATATATCAATTTCACTACCAGGGAACCGAGACATAGTCTTTGTAGAAATGCCCGTATGTCAGCTTACCATCCACTATCCCCTGAAAGATTGGATCACAGACGCGTGCCGCCGCATCTACAAGATCAAGCGGCAAGATCAAGTGCTCGTCCTGGATATCCACAGGCGTCTGCAACGAGATCCAACCAGGATCCACACTGTTCATATAAAGAGAATCCGCCGCCAGCTCCTCCGCCGAAGAATGGGTCAGCATATTCAGAGCCGCCTTCGCCATATTCGTGTGGGGGTGCGTTCCACGCTTCTTTTGCGCAAATTGCCCCTCGGTCGCAGTGACGTTCACGATAAAGCGATGCGGGAACTGGCTTCGTTTCATCAGTGGACGCAGGCGACTGATAAGCAGAAATGGCGCGGTAACATTGACAACCTGTACCTCCAGCATCTCTGTCAGTGAGATATCAGCCAGGCGTGCAGTCCAGCTATTCTGCTCTGCAACGGCAAGCGGACCAACCTCTTCCTGCGCGACCGGAGGTGCCTCTTTGGCCGACGATCCAGCGGGGGCCAGTAAAGCCCGAAAAGGCTCCTCTCCATCTTGCATCATAAACGCGACCGGAGGTAACACAGCCTGAGAACGCTCAACCAGCAACCGCTGTTCCGCTGAAAGCTCGGCTCGCTCACCTGCCAGAAGAGCAGCATAGGCTGAGGGCGGCTGTTTGACCGTTTGTGCCGCATTGTTAATCAGAATATCCAATCCCGGATAGGCCGAGGAAAGGTAGTTGATAAATTGTTCCAGCACTGGCAGGGAGCGGAAATCAAGGCCATAAATATGCAGCCGATCGCGCCATTTCTGAAAATCAGGCTCACGGCTGTAACGTCGGGCTGCGTCATAGGGAAAACGTGTTGTGGCAATTACCCGGGCTCCTGCCCGCAAGAGGCGTAGAGCGGTCGCATACCCGATTTTTATTCGTGCTCCTGTCACCAGCGCAATGCGCCCTGTCAGATCTCCGGGGATCGCCCGTTTCACATAGTTGAGATCACCACACTGCAAGCAGAGCCGCTCATAGAAGAAGTGATGGTGGGTATAATTCCGCTTGCAGACATAACAGGTATATGCCTTGTCAGACTCCAGGGTACGAGAAATATGAATAGTGCTCTGCACAAAAGGAATACCATCCAGCACGGGATTACGATAAAAGAGACCGTGCCCCTGCGCAAGCAAAAAATCGGGACGCGACAGCATCTTCTGCCGCTTCAGACTGGCATCCAGTAACAACGCAAGCACTTCCTGGCTCTGTGTCTGCGTATCTTTTAATGCCCGAAAGGCAATAATCCCTAATGGGAAGAACTTTCCAAGCCGACGCGCAGGCCTCTGTGTTGCCAGAATCTCTTCTAACTTCCGTTCGGGCAGCAGAGTTTTAGTGGAGGCGGTCACCCGCAAGAGCGCTTCCAGCCCTGCCGTATCGAGCGTGTCAGCAAGCTGGACAGTGACAAGCGCCTGACGAATATCAAATATCCCTTCTTCCTCTCGCATCAACATGCTCTCAATCGTCCGATCATAGAGCACCAGATCAACACGAGATGAGAGCTGTTGCCGCTCGTTACACAAACGGCCAGACCCAAGCCCGTAGCTCTGTGGGAGTAGCTGGCGTAATTCAGCCCGCAGAAGCGCCAATGCATCAGGTTGTGTCAGATTCCTTTTTATACAAGAAAGAATAGAAGATAGGTGTAGGCGAATATCAGTCATCGGTCCTCAAAAATGCGTTTCTACCCGGAACAACATAGCTTCGCATAGACTACCATCCTGTATAGATGCATGTCAACGCCGATGATCATGCCAGAATCAAAAAGCCGGGCGCATTTCTGCAACCCGGCACAACCTAAAAGCCTACTTCTTCGTTGGCAGGACGCTTTTGACCAGCTCTTTTGCTGACTGCTTGATAATACCACCCTCTTCGGGATCACCCTTCACAAGCGCTTCCAGGTAGTTCTTCGCTTGCTCAAACGTGATATGCGGCGGTAATGTCGGCACCTCACCAGTCACACAGGCCTCATAGACTACCGGACGATCAGCCTTTAACGCCTCATCCCATGCGGAAGCAACATCTTCCGGCCTCTCAACTCGGATACCTTTAAAGCCAAGCGACTCAGCAAACTGTGCATAGGGGAAATCAGGCAAATTCTGGGTTGCTTCCAGCTTAGGATTACCGGACAGAATACGCATCTCCCATGTGACCTGATTCAGATCACGATTGTTGAGCACCATAAAGATGATACGGGGATCGCTCCAATTCTTCCAGTACCTGGCAACCGTTATCAGCTCGTTCAGCCCATTCATCTGCATCGCGCCGTCACCGGTCGTACAGATAGGGATGCGATCAGGATACGCGAACTTTGCGGCAATCGCATACGGAACCGCAGCCCCCATAGTTGCCAGGCTCCCTGAGAGCGAGCCCATGTTCCCCTCTTTCATGCGAATAACGCGCCCATACCAGTTCGCGGTTGTCCCGGCATCAGCAGTCAAGATTGCATTTTCAGGCAGCCGCTTTGAGAGTTCCAGGAAGACAAGTTCCGGGTTCACCGGATCGGCCTTCTCCTGTGCCCGGGCCTCGACCAGCTTCCACCAATCGGTGACATTCTTCTCGATTTTCTCGCGCCACGAGCGATCCTTTTTCTGCTGTAACAGCGGTAGCAGCGCCCGCAAGGTCTCGGCGCTATCACCTCTGAGGTTGACTTCCATTGGATAGCGCAGGCTCAAACGAGCAGGATCTATATCGATCTGCACTCCCCGAGCCTGTCCCTCTTTTGGCAGAAACTCGGCATAGGGAAAGCTCGACCCGATCATCAGGAGTGTATCGCACTCCATCATCATATCCCAGCTTGGCTTTGTACCAAGCAAGCCAATACAGCCGGTAACATAGGGCAGATAATCGGGGAGAACGGCTTTTCCGAGCAATGCCTTCGCAACACCGGCTCCCAGCACTCCAGCCACGTCCGCAACTTCTTTACTGGCACCCAGGGCACCGGCACCAACCAAAATCGCAACCTTTTTGCCCTCATTCAACACGGTAGCGGCTCGCTGCAAGTCTTCCTGTTTGGGAACAATACGAGGCTCCGAGTAGCCTATACCGGTATGGATAGTATTATGCGCGTGAGGCGGGTTCTCAACTGCCCCCATCTCTTGAATATCCTTTGGCAGAATCACGCAGGTTACGGTACGCTCTGCCTGAGCAATGCGAAATGCACGATCTACCAGATGACGTACCTGCATCGGGCTGGAAGCCATATGAACATACTCACCGGCCACATCTTTAAAGAGGGAGAGCAGGTCAACCTCCTGCTGATAGTTGCCACCAATTGCCGGACGCGCCGCCTGACCGACGATAGCGACAACCGGTTGATGGTCCATCTTGGCATCATAGAGTCCATTAAGCAGATGAATCGCGCCGGGGCCGGAAGTAGCAAGACAGACCCCCACTTCTCCGGTGAACTTCGCATGCGCTGTCGCCATAAAGGCAGCCATCTCCTCATGACGCACCTGCACGAAATCAAACAGATCTTTATGCCGCTCTAACGCACCCAGTATGCCGTTAATACCATCACCGGGATAGCCGTAAATACGCTTCACATTCCACTGTGAAAGACGCTCTAACAGAAAATCGCTGACTTGAGCCATAACGTAACTTACTCCTCCTAGCTAAAAGACCTTCTAGAGGTTCTCTCTTGTCAGACATGCAGTCACACTGCATGCTCAAGCCCACTGACCAACGGTCCCTGATACCAGAGGATCCATCTATCAGGATGATGCGGCGGGCACAAATACTTCACCCACTTTCATCATAAACACTGTTCCCTACCACTTGATGTAAACCAGCACGAGGCTTTCTTTACCATGCAGTCATAGAAACGCGCCATGCTTGATTGCTTGAGAGAATACGGCCAGCTACATGAGGTACACGATTTCAGCATGAGACATGTTACGTAACGCCGGATTGAGACCGGAACCAGCCATAAAAAAAGCTCTTCCGCAGAAGAGCCTAGTTTGTAAGTCTCAGAGCCGATCAAGCACAACGTTTTCGTAGCCATATTGTTTGAAATAGGCCAGCAAGGCAGGCCCATCAATCAGCGTGATTGGCAAATCTCGGACAAAGTCCCTCGAATTATCACTGAAGCGACTTGTTGCAACAAGAAAGCCTTTCGTTGCCTTCTCTTTCAACATAGTTCCATAAAGAGCCCGAACGGTTTCTATTGGAACCATATTTGTATAGCGTTTCACCTGCACAACAAATTTGCCCCCACGCAGCGGATCAGGATCCTTAACCACAATATCAACCCCACCATCACGGCTCGCCTGAGTCACTGATATTGTTACCCCATGTCCACGGAATATTTTCCGAAAAAGTTCCCCCACCAGATGCTCAAACTCCCGCCAATCGATGGTAGCAAGATTGATAAGCGGCTTCTCAGGAGAACGTCCAGACATACCTGTCGGAGTCAAGGCAATGGACGCTCTGTTCAGTACCATCGCTTTTGACATCACTTGCCCCGTATTCTCGCCAAATCCCCCATCCAGTCTACGTACACATGCTCTCGGCTGAACCAATTCCAGATTGATTGTTGCCAATACATCCCTTGTGATATCTAGCATAATAACATAGGTATCGACAGGGCGGCCGGTAGCAGGGTCAATACTTCTCACATAACCTCTCACCTGCAATACATTCACATGGGGAGACATCACATATAAAAATATGCGATGAGCGACAAGCAAAACTACCTGACAAAGAAGTTCTTCATAAAGCTCTTTATGCGCCTCGGGGCGGAATGGAACCGGCACAATCCTCTTTTGATCTGCAACATAGACATATCCCTGATACCATTTCAATTCCTGCATATCAGGAACACGTAACAGAATCTTTGCGGTCTGGTTCTGTATATCAAGCGTTGTATCATATTCCTGTATGAAATTTTCCGGAGCCTCCAGAGCAGAGAGTACCTCGTTGACTACATTGACAATGGCCTCACCTTCACCACGCTCAAAAGCTTCTTTCTGCTTGACATACGCTTCCCATGCCTGCTCCTTCTCCACCACAAATGCCTCAAAGTCCCGGCCATAATGTTCCATTGCCAGTTCATGTCTTTCTCTTCGTCGCTCTGTCAAACCAGGAAACAATCGTTCCGGCAAGGACCAATATCTAGGTACCTTATACATCTTTAAATATGTTTCAGGAACAGGTTCTTCTTTCCCAAAGGCAAAAGGAGGATATAGTTTCTTTCCTTCTTTCACTTCCTGTATTGCAGGCTTATCCTTCTCATAGCTCCGAAGAAGAAACCGTCTCAAATCTTCAATTCGCTTCTCTTCACAAGCAGTCAGATTATCGGCTTTCCTTCTCTGCTTTTCCGCTTCCCAGTGCTCACGCTGTTGCTTCACCTGCGCCTCAAGCTCTTCTTCTGAGTATGCTGTAACAACGTGCGATTCCATCAATTCAAAATCCCAAATACGCTTCTGGTACTTTTTTGTTGCACCCATCAGAATAACTCTTCCTCTCTCGCATACATAGAGCATCAGCACTCATAAAAGCTGGATAAGTCACCCAAATATCTTCTCCTCTCCTTTTCCAGCCCATCGTACTTGAAGAGTGATGAGTGCTGATCTGTTGGGAATCAGTATAGCATAAGGATGAGTTAAAAACATGTTTGTTCAGACATAAAAAAGTTCCCCTGCGAAGCCATCCAGGGGAACTTTAAGAACAACAGCTTATGTCAGATGCTCGGCAATCAATTGAGCCAGATGCAACACGCGAATCGGTCGTCCTTCCGCGTCCACACCACCGCGCAAATGCATTAAACAACCGGGATTATCCGAGACAAGCAGTGCCGCTCCTGTCTGCTCCGCATTTGCCAGTTTCTGCTGTAACATCCGTTCAGCCAGGCGCGGTTGCTCAAGTGAGACGGAGCCACCAAACCCGCAACAAACATCCGATCGGGGCATTTCTTGGACCTCGATATCCAGAATCTCACGGAGAATCGTTCGCGCCTCGGAACGAAGGCCCAGGCAGTTACAGGACTGGCACGAATCGTGATAGGTTACGGTATCATTCGGCCCCGGCCGCCTGACCGAGAAACGAACGCCTTGCGCCAGCACCACACGCGCCATAAAGCCAGTAAAATCAATGACGCGCTCGGCAACGGCCTGAGCTCTACGCAGCCAACCAAGTTCATCCAGATCCTCAAAGAGCCGAATATAATCCTGGAGTACGGTCACCACACAACTTGTAGAGGCACTCAGAATATAGTCGACACCTTCGCGGTCTATCATCTGCTCAAGCGTCCTGATTGTCTGCTTTGCCATCTTTGCCCCGTTGACCGTATCGCCGGAGTTCAGCGCGGGAAGTCCACAACAGTTCTGGCCATGAGGAAAGATCACGCGCACACCCGCCGCTTCAAGCACCCGGATTACAGCCTCTCCCATCTCAGGATAAAGCCTATCCGTCATACAGCCAGCAAAGTAGGCCACAGTCAAGTGAGCCGATGTTCCAGACGGCTGCGCCTCCGAATGCGCCTTCACCCGATCGCGAAGAGGCTTCACAGCCAGTGCAGGCAGACTCCGCCAGCGCGTCAATGCAGCCATACCGCCGATAAAAGGCAGGCGCGAAAACAGCCGGAGATTCCGCGAACGCACAAAACGACTTCCGCGCGTTGCCGGAAACTGAAAGAAACTCCCAAACCGCAGCAAGATATCAAACAGACGGGGACGAGCCATTATCCCGAAAACAGCTTTCTTGATTGGAGACAGACCTTTTTCCCGTACCACTTTCCGGCGCACATCCAGAATCAGCGAGGGCAAAGGAATCTCAACCGGGCACACGGTTTCACAGGCATTACAGCTCACACACAGGCTTTGCGGACCGGCTCCTGCCTCAATGCCATGATGGAAGGGCGTCACTACCAGCCCGATAGCACCACTATAGATATGACCGAACGCATGGCCGCCCACCTGCTGATAGGCCGGGCAGATATTCGCACAGGCCGCACAGCGAATACACCGCAGCGCTTCCTTGAAACGAGGATCAGCCCGCATCTCGCTCCGCCCGTTATCCAGTAAAATAATATGCATCTCCCGCTCAGGAGAAGAAGGCCCGGTAATAAACGTGGTGTAGCTGGTAATCGGCTGCGCGGTCGCACTACGAGCCAGCAAACGTATCTGCGTCATCGCGTCAGCAAAGGTCGGCAGCAGCTTATCATAGCCCGCCATCACCACATGGACTGGAGGCAGTGACGTCACCAGACGCCCATTTCCCTCGTTGGTCTGCATCATGACGGTGCCGCCTTCTGCAATTAACGCGTTCGCACCACTGACTCCCATGCCCGCCGTTAAAAACGCCTTACGATGCTCTTTGCGGATGACCGCGACCTGTTCGGCCACATCTTCACGCGAGATCTCACGTCCGGTGGCTCGTGACAGCGTCTCGCCAACCTGCTGCCGCGTTTTGTGAATAATCGGCATGACCATATGCGAAGGGCGCTCATGCTCAAGCTGTGCCACCCACTCACCCAGATCGGTTTCAATCGCGGTGACGCCACGGGCCTCTAAGTAGGCATTCAGTTCCGTCTCCTCACTGACCATTGTCTTTGACTTCACCACAAGCTGAATGCCCTTGCGCTGACAGAGTTCATAGATATAGCGGTTAGCATCCTCAGCGGTTCTGGCCTCATAGAGAACGGCGCCAGCGGCTTCAGCCTGCTGCTTAAATTGTGCAACCAATTCTTCTTGGCGCTCAATCGCTTCATCTTTCGCCGCCTTCAGACGTTCCCGCAGCCGCTCAAAACGGAACTCTTCCCCATATTCCTGTTCTGCTGTAGCAAAAATCTTCTCGCGAGACTCACGCCAGGAAGGCGCAAAGCGTTCCAGCGCACGCTGCAAATTTTGATCATTCAGGGCACGATCCAGCCGCTGAGGGAAGGGCTGATGCTCATGTCCATTCTGAGCCGCTCTCTGCTGGATAACAGGCAATTCCTTTTGATAGCGAATCGTCATGGCTGGACCTCCTGGTGAGCTACAAGCAGAACACACAATGCCTTAGGCCCCTGAACGCCGATTGTCAGGGTACGCTCGATATCCGCGGTACGACTGGGCCCGGTAATCAGCGTCATATGGTGTCGTTGTGTGGGTCCAGGGCGCGTTAGTTGATACAGGCGCTCTCCGACCTGATCCAGGCCCGGAACAAGATCCTCGACTCGCACCAGCACAAAATGGGTCAACGTCAGCATACTGACCGCCCGGGCAGCAAGCACATTATCCGCGACCAGCACAGAACCCGTCTCAGCCACAGCCAACTCAGCCGCCGAAAGGCCTACCGGAGCATCGGCAATCCCGGCAGGGGTCTCGGCCTCACTGATCTGAATTTCTTTCGCGGCAAGCAGAGGAAGAAGCGCTCCCCAGAGAGCGCAATCAGCAAATCCAGGTGGAACAACCAGGGTACGCCCGGTTAAAGCGCTATGAGAGGCAATTGTGTCAGCGGCGGCAGCAAGGTCTTCAACAAGCCAGCATTCGCCTCCACTGGAAGTCAGACGATGCTGGAAACGAAGATATAGTTCTTGCGCATCCATGCGGCTCCCTCTTTTCTCTTACTTCGCGGTCCAACCGCCATCAATCACCAGGGTAGAGCCGGTGACAAAAGCAGCTTCATCCGATGCAAGATAGAGGGCAGCATGCGCAATCTCATCGGGTCTTCCCATACGTCCAAGTGGCTGACGCGCCCCGAGCTGCTGAATCATCTCTTCCTTGTTATCAGGGTAATGGCGATTTAAATAACCCTCAACGAACGGCGTATAGACGGTCCCGGGACAGATCGCGTTTGCTCGTATGCCCTGTGAGACAAAGTCGATCGCCACGGAACGAGTCATACTGATAACCGCGCCCTTACTGGTACTATAGGGGAAACGGCTCTCGACGCCGATCATACCAGCCGCCGACGCAATGTTCACCAGCACACCCCCTTGAGGCTGCTGCTGAATCATCTGGGAGATGGCATATTTAGAACAGAGAAAGACACCCATTGCATTGACGCTCATCACCCGATTCCAGTCCTCCGCGGTCGTCTCTAAGATCGAACCAACATGGCTGATCCCCGCGTTATTCACCAGAATATCGATCCGCCCCTGCTCCTGTACCACACGCTCAAACGCAACCTTCACCTGTTCCTCATTGGTAACATCCAGGCGCAGGGCGAATGCCTGCCCCTCTTGCTCCAGGATCTCCTGCACCACTGTTTGAGCAGCCTCTTCATTGATATCTGCAATATAGACACTGGCCCCCTGTCTGGCATAAAGCAAAGCAATTTCTCTGCCGATGCCGGAACCAGAGCCAGTGACGAGCGCGACTTTATGATCCAATCTGAACATTGATTTTCTCTGCCTTTCCAGCTTATGGGAAGCCTTCAAAACGCAATAACAAACGTACCCTCTCCCTTGATCTGAGGCCACGTTATTCCGCGCGCAACTCTCCCTGTGAAAAGAACTCTCCGCGATGAGCACGCTCATACTCTGAGAGATCATCCAGTGTCACAACAGCAAGCGCCCGGTCTTCGTAGGTAGCGTCCATCTCAAAGCCAAAACTCTGCTTGTGCACCTCAATTCGCGTCGCGTGACGTAACTGAAGCAGGAACCAGCGCGCCGAAGCAAGAGCCCCCTGCAAGCCACATCCACGCGTGCCAATTAAGCGATCAACGATAGCGCCTGTCCCATCTCTGGCAATTAAAATATAGCCATTTCGAGTCTCTTTCTCTTCGCGCTGCCAGTACCAGGGAAGCCAACTTGTTCCTGGATCTGAGGCAGAGAGCCAGAAAAAATAAATTCCACGGGTCGTAATAACACGATAGACTCGATAGGTGCAGTTTTTATCCAGGCGCCTGTGTGGCTGTACATCACCGTCAAACGGTCGCCAATCGGATGCCTCCAATTCCTCAGCAGAGAGTCCTATCTGCACTGCGAACGCGTGAACAGCCTCGCGCCCCCGATCTGCGAGCAGACGGTCTTTATGCCAGGGGAGCGCTTCAATGATGCTATCATCAATCTCGTTGATATTGGCATAGCGCAAATCGCGTTCATATTGCACATGCCCGGCATAGCACCGCCACTGTGGAATACGCATCCAGACCTTGCCCGCCATCAGTACCTCTCTATAGCGAATGTAGACGCCTCTTTTACAGTCCTTTCGCTGGCATTTCAGCACCTGTTCCATAGATGAACACCTTACTCTCCCATCTGCGTACCATAACTCTTTCTCACAGATTACACCACATGTGCG
>Ga0164243_10003146_pt1 | contig 26600 bp, 24 predicted proteins | sample OricompcompostOP_FD_108781 | JGI IMG/M metagenome (GOLD analysis project Ga0164243, IMG submission 108781) | Organic Plus compost microbial communities from Emeryville, California, USA - Original compost - Organic plus compost (OP) | ecosystem: Engineered > Solid waste > Mixed feedstock >...
AGAGGATGGCCTCGGCCCGGTCGAGCGCCGACGGATCGTCGCCCGACAGCGCGAAGACGGCATCCCCTGTGGCCACCACTGCGGGATTGCCGCTGACCGGCGCGCACACGTAAGCCACGCCGCGGTCGGAAGCGGCCGACCGCGCACGCTCGGCCGCTTCCGGGCTCACGGTGGAGCACTCGATCCACACGCCCCCGTCTCGCGGGGTTGCGAGGAGGCCTCCCGCACGCAGCGCATCCAGCGCGGCGTCGTCCGACACCGCTGACAGGATGACGTCGGCCTGCGCGGCGTCCTCAAGACCCGCCACCTCGGACGCACCGGAGTCCACGAGCGCGGCCGCTCGTCCAGGGGTGCGATTCCACACCGCGACGTCCAGTCCCGCGTCGAGGAGCCGGGCCGCGAGCGCCGTGCCCATCTTGCCGAGCCCGATGACAGTGATCCTCATCCGGTCGTCAGCTCCCCTCGCCCGAGTGCGGAGTTGAGGTGCGACTGCGAGTCTCGGAGGAGGTTCATCGGTCCGTCGACCGTGAAGTAGCGCTGTCCGCCGGCGACCATCAGGCTCTCCGCCGGGAACTTGGTGATGACCTGGCATCCATCCGCTGTCACGACGAGCTCCTCCTCGATGCGGGCCGCCCCCCAGCCGTCAGCTGCGGGCCAGTACGTCTCGAGGGCGAACACCATGCCCTCCTGCAGCACCTCCGGGTGTTCGAACGAGACCAGGCGCGAGAACACCGGCTTCTCCCAGATCGACAGGCCGACCCCGTGCCCGTACTGCAAGGCGAACGCGGCCTCCTCGTCAGCGAACCCGAACTCGGTGGCGGCCGGCCACACGGCACAGATGTCGGCCGTCGTGGCGCCGGGGCGCACCAAGGAGATCGCGGCATCCATGTACTCGCGCGCCCTGACATACGCGTCTCGCTGCGCTCTGCTCGCCGACGACACCGCGAAGGTGCGGTAGTAGCACGTGCGGTAGCCGTTGAAGCTGTGCAGGATATCGAAGAAGGCGGGATCGCCCGGACGGATCAGCCGGTCCGAGTAGACGTGCGGATGCGGTGCGCAGCGCTCCCCCGAGATGGCGTTCACGCCCTCGACGTACTCCGATCCGAGCGAGTAGAGCTTGTTCGCGACCAGCGCGACCGCCTCGTTCTCGCGGACCCCCGGCCGCAGGTATTCGTAGAGGTCCTCATAGGCGGCGTCGACCATCGAGGCGGCCTGCGTCAGGAGGGAGATCTCGTCGGCCGTCTTGATCCGGCGTGCCTCCATGAACGCCTGCTGCCCGTCGACGACGGTGATCCCCGCCTCCTGCAGAGCGAAGAGGACGGGCAACTCGATGACGTCCACGCCCAACGGCTCGTTGAGGAGCCCGAACTTCTCCAGCTCGCGCTTGATCTTGGCTGCGACGTTCCTCGCGGCGCCGGCGTCGGGGTGGAACGCGCCGCGGAGAGTCGAGATGCCCGCTCGTGCGCCACCCTCGGCGCGGGGGCGGATCGCACCGTGGTGGGGCGAGTGGGGATCGGCGTCCAGCTCCATCGTGGTCTCGGACAGCCACGGATTGCGCAGCTGATGGTGCTTGGCGGCCGAGCCGAAGTCCCACACGATCGGGTCGGTGTTCCGGGTGATCAGGCTGAATCGGATGAGCTTGTCCATCGCCCATGTCCCGATGTGGGTCGCCGACATGTACCGGATGTTCGAGAAGTCGAAGGCGAGGAGCGCCCCGAGCTCACTGCGCTCGAGCTCTGCGCGCAGGCGCTGCACCCGTTCCCGGCGCAGTCTCTCGAAGTCGACCCGGGACTCCCAGTCGACCGCCATCGTTCCCAACGTTGCCGTACTCACGCAGCCTCCTTTGGCACCTGATGCACCGACGATGTCGAGCATCCGCAAACCCTGTTTGGTACCACTTAACACTATGCGAGCGCGTAGAGCAACTGTTCTGTCTTCACACACAGCCAACGCCCGCCGATGGGCCGATGTGCTCGGGGATGGTGCCCGATATCGTGACCGACGGACGTGCGCCAGTCGTTGAGCGCCACTAAACAGAGCGGAGAGACGAGCGAGGCCTACGACGCCGCGCCGCGCGCGTCACTCGTCGTGTTCGCGCCCGATGTTGTTGATGACGTCCACCGCGTTCCGGATGGTTCCCACCCCGTGCGGGTCGCTGGGCGTCCGCGACGAACCCGGTCCACCGAGGACGAACCAGATGCCACGTGTCTCCTGATCCGTGTGGTTGACATAGAGATGAGGGCGTCTGGAGTCGAAACAGACGGAGTCCCCCGCACGCAGTGTGTACGACTCGTACTCGAGCTTGAGCGTGAGCTCGCCCGAGATGATCAGCCCGTACTCGTACCCGTTGTGCGTCATGTAGACCTCGTCGAGCGAGCTCCCGCCACCGGGCGCGTATGTGGTCAACAACGGGTCGACGGGATCGTCCTGACCGCGAACCGCGAGACGCTCCCACGTCACGCCGTTCTCCATGACGATCGTCGGCGCATCCTCTGCGCGCTGCACTGGCGAGTACTGCCGGGAACGGCCGCGAGCGGTCTCCGAGCTGGGAGCCGGCGCACCACCCGCGAGAAGCTCGTCGATGGAGAGACCGAGCCGGCTGACGATGGCGTACAGCGTGCCGACCGAGGGCTGCACCTTGTCGGTCTCCACCTGCGACAGCAGACTCGGGGACACCCCGACGGCCGCCGCCACGCTTCGCAGGCTGAGGCCAGCCGACTCACGAGCGCGGCGGATGTGTGCGCCGATTTCGAATCGCAATGCGTATCCCCTCAGTTGTGCCCGGTCCCGCGTCGCTGCGCGCCGGTACTCAATATCTACCTTGCTCGACCGGCGGGGCAAGTCGGGCTGCGCCAGGGCGTGTCGCCATCTCGAGAACGGCTCGCGTCGCCTCTGCCGCCTGACGCAGAGCCTCCTCGACCGGGAGGGCGCGGTGCTCCTCGGAGATGATCTCCACGCCCCACGGGCCGTGATATCCGAACTCCTTCATGAGCCGCACGAATCCGACCAGGTCGAAGTCCCCTCTGCCGGGGAGCCGACGGTGGTCGGCCGTGTCGTCGAACAAGAGCTCGGCCGTCGGAATGGGACCGCTGGCGTCGTCGAGCTCGACGGCGCGCACGAACCGGGGTGGGACCGAGCGACGCAGCTCCTCGAGTGTCGTGCCCGCACGGAAGACGTGCCAGACGTCGACGATGAGCCCGAGGTTGGCGTGTCCCGCGGCCTCGACGAGTTCCGCGCCGAACGGCACCGTCCGGATATTGGAGAAGGGGAACGGCTCCAGGGCGACGAACGCGCCGGTCGGCTCGGCCTGCTCAGCGAGCCGTCGCAGCGCGGACGCCATCAGCTCCGCGGGCGGCGACTCGTGCATGGAGCCCGCTGCCTTGATGCTGCGGGCGCCAAGCGTGCGCGCCGCCCGGACGAGGAACTCCCGCGATTCCGTCGAGACGGCGTCGGCCTTCCACCAGTCGACGGCCAGTTCCACCTCGGTGTACGACAGACCGGCATCCGCGATCAGCCCACGGACGCGATCGAGGCCCAGCCGCTCCTCGGCGATCCGAAGGTCGGTGAGCACGAACCCGATCCCCTGCCAGCCGGTCGCGGCAGCAGCGGCGATCCGGTGTTCGATCGGCAGAGGACTGCGTTCGTCACCTCGCAGTGGCCTGGCATCTCCTGCGTGGGTCCAGCAGGTGGCGATCAGTTCGTGATCCACGTCGCTCCTCTCTTTCGCACAGCGGCGCCGTGCGTCTTCTCCGCTCAGTTGAACTGCACGCCGCCGTTGACGTCGAGGGTCGCTCCGGTGATGTAGGAGGACTTGTCGGAGCTGAGGAACATGACCGCGTCCGCGATCGACTGAGGGGGTCCCGCGATCCCCAGCGGTATCTTGGCCCACTCGATCGCCTTCATCTCCTCGAAGCTGATGCCCCGCTCCGCTGCCTCGCTCTCCAGCGCCGCCCGATGCATCGATGTGTCGATGTTTCCCGGGCTGACGGCGTTCGCGCGGATGCCATCGGGTGCGAGCTCCGCTGCCAGGCACTGGACCAGACTGATCACGCCTGCCTTGGAGGTGCAGTACGCGGCATAGAACGGATGCCCGGAGCGGCCCCACCACGATGCGATCGCGACGATCGACGCCCCGGCGTGCTTCGGCATCAGCGGAATGAACGAGCGCGCGGCCAGGAAGGGCCCGCGGAGATTAACCCCGTGGACGCGGTCCCACTCCTCCACCGAGAGCGACGCCACCGGCGCGGCGTCTTGGACCACGCCGGCGATGAGCGCCAAGACGTCGACGCGAGGCACCAGATCCCTGGTGCGCTGCGCGGCCGCTTCGACGGACTCCACCGACGAGGTGTCCATCGGCAGCGCCCACACCGAGCGACCGGGATAGACGTCAGACAGCTCGGCGGCCAGCGCGTCGAGCGCATCCGCCGAGAGGTCGGCGAGGATGACGGAGCATCCGGCATCCAGGTAGCTGCGGGCGATCACCCTCCCCATGCCGCCTGCGGCGCCGGTGAGCAGGACCACACGATCGTCGGTCACACCAGCACCATCCCGCCGTCGATCATGATGACCTGCCCGGTCAGGTAGTCGGAGTCCGCCGACGCCAGGTACATCGCCGTTCCCACGATGTCCTCCGGGTAGGCGACGCGTCCACGGATGATGTCCTGCGCGAACTCCTCCATGGCCTGCCCAGGCCGCTGCGAGTCACCGATGCTCATCAGGTCCTCGTCGAGCTGCTTCCACAGCGGGGTCGCGACGACCCCAGGAGCGAAGGCGTTCACGGTGATGTCGTGCTCCGCGAGGCCGCGGGCTGCGGCCTGAGTGATCGACACGACCGCCGCCTTCGACGCGCAGTACGGCACGATGCTCGGGTAACCCTGACGGCTGGCCATCGACGCCGTGTTGATGATCTTGCCGCCACCGCCTTGCGCGATGATCTGCTTCGCTGCCTCCTGCACGCCGATCAGCACTCCGAGGCCATTGACGTCCATGATCGAGCGCCAGTTGTCCTCCGTGACGTCGAGCAGGTGCATCGGCTTGTTGAAGCCGGCGTTGTTGAACCAGATGTCCAGACGCCCGAACTCGCGCACGCCGGTCTGGATGGCCTCGGCGATCGCCGCGCGGTCGGTCACGTTCGCCGCCGCCGCGACGGCCCGCCCACCCTCATCGGTGATCGTCTTCACGGCGTCCGCCGCGGCCTCGGGGTTGAGGTCGACGATCAGCACGCTGGCGCCCTCCTTGGCGAATGCCTGCGCGAAGGCGAGCCCCATGCCGCTTGCGCCGCCCGTGATGCCCACGACCTTACCGTCGAGTCGTCCTGCCATTTCTCTTCCTCATTTCTTTCTCGAGTTCGCTGACCGGCGCCCGGGCGCTAGACAGCGGTGTATCCACCGTCGACCGGCAATGCGACGCCCGTGATCCATGACGAGTCGGGCCCGCTCAGGAAGGCGACGGCACCGGCGACATCCTCGACCTCACCGACGCGTCCGAGCGGATGCTGCGCGACGACAGCCGCCGCCCTGTCCGGATCCTCCAGATAGTCGGCGGTCATCGACGTCCTCACGAATCCCGGGCACACGGCGTTGACCGTAATGCCGTGCCCGGCCATCTGGAAGGCGAGCGCGCGCGTGAGCTGGATGACCGCCCCTTTGCTCATGCAGTAATGGGCGCCGGAGTCCGTCCCCACGAGACCCGCGATCGACGCCATGAAGACGATCCGGCCGCCGTCGCCCTGTTCGCGGAGGATGCGGGAACCAACCTTCGCCGTCCACCACGCCCCTTCCTGGTTGACGGCGGTGACCTTCCGGAACACGTCGTACTCCTCCTCGGGGAGGTGCACGGGAGGCTGCGGCGAGATCCCCGCGTTCGCCACGACGATGTCGAGGCGGCCGAACTCGCTGAGGGCGAGGTCGAACATCGCCTCCACCTGCTCGGCGCTGGTGACGTCGGTCTGAGCGAACGCCGCGCGTCCGCCCTCTGCGACGATCAGCTCGTCTGTGGCGTCGGCTCCATCGAACCCGGGCGCATGCGAGAGGCGCCGCATGTCGGCGCACACGACGTCCGCGCCGTCACGTGCGAGCCGTCGTGCGATCGCCCGCCCGTTCCCCGCCGCGGCCCCCGTCACGACCGCGACCTTGCCGGCCAGCGGACCCTGTGTCGGTGTCATCCTGTTGTTCCCTTCTTCCATCACGCTTCCGTCACGCTGCGGCGGCGAACTGGAGCCGCCTGAGCTTGCGCCTGCCGAGTACACGCCCGATCACGAACTCGATCACGATGACCGCAAGGAGGAGCATCCCGGTCAGGAGCTCCGACACGAAGGACTGCATCCCCATGGCGGAGAGCCCGGCCGAGAGCACGGCGACGATCAGGACGCCCAGGGCGATGTTGATCATGTCGCCGCGTCCCCCGTACAGGGAGATGCCGCCGACGAGCGCTGCCGCGACGCAGCTGAGCACCAGGTTCGAGTAGCTGTCGGGTGTGACCGAGCCGCCCTTCATCGACGCCAGGGCGCCCGCGAGCGCCCCGCACGCCCCGGCGATCGCGAATGCGACCACCATGGGCCTCCTGATGGGGACGCCCGCCGCGATCGCCTCTGGGCGCGATCCCCCGATCGCGTAGATCTCCCGTCCCCACTTGGTCCAGACGAGGAACACGCCGACCGCGACGAGCACGAGGATGGCGACGGTCGACAGAGGTGAGAACATCCAGAAGCGCATGAGCAGCGGATCCGTGATCGTGAAGTCAGTGACGGTGATCGGGGCTCCGCCGGCCGCGATCCACGCTGCTCCCTTGAGCAGGATCAGCGTCCCGACCGTGAAGACGAGTGAGTTGATGCCGAGCTTGGCGATCAGCCATCCTTGCGCCGCACCGAGGACGATGCCGACGAGAGTCGCGATCGCGATGCTCGGCACCAGACCGAGCCCGCTGAGCTGGACGGCGACGACGCCGGCGAGGACGGCCATGGAACCCACCGAGAGGTCGAGTTCGGCCGCGATCATCGTGACCGCGATCCCGGCGGTCGCGATGCCCAGCAGCACGAGCCGCTCGAGCGTCGCGTAGATGGCCGCCTCCCCTCTGAACGTGGGGGCGACGATGACGAGAGTGACGATGATCGCAACCAGGATGACGACCTGCAGCCCGTACTGACGCGCGGGACGAGCGAGAGAGCGGATCATTTCAGCGACGCCTTCCTGAGGATGTGGAGCACGGAGACCACGACGACGACGAGAAGGCCGACACCGAGCATCCGATAGCCGGTCGGGAGCCCGTGCAGGAGCATGATGTTGCCGAGAGCCACGATGAGGATGGCGCCGATCGCGGACCGGAGCGGAGAGCCCTCACCCCCGTTGATCGACGTGCCGCCGACGAGAACCGCCGCGACGGTGTCCATCGTCAGATTCGGCAGATCGTTGGATTGGATCTGCTGCAGCTGAGCCCCGGCGACGATGCCGGCGACAGCCATGCCGACCGACATCGAGAGGAACGCCCAGACGGTCGTCGTGCGAGCGGAGGTGCCGCTGATCTTCGCCGACTCGCGGTTGGCGCCGATCAGGAGGATGCGGCGCCCCACGACGGTGCGCTCGACGACGAACCAGGTCACCAGCGTGTACGCGGCGAAGATGTAGATGGGCAGCGGGAGACCGAACCAGCTCGTCAGGGCGATCCACCGCATGTCGGCTCCGTTCGGCGTGATCACCGCGCCGTTCGAGAGCCACGTCACGAGTCCGTAGATGATCGTGCCGGCGGCCAAGGTCGTGATCACCGGGTTCAGTCCGGCCGCGACCACCAGGCCCTGCGCGACGCCGACGGCCACGAGCACGCCGATGGTGACGAGCAGCGCCAGGAACAGCGAACCGGTGCCGCCGAAGACGCCGATGAAGAGGACGGCGGCGAGCATCACCGAGCTGCTCGCGCCCAGCGAGAAGAAGTTGCCGGACAACGTGACCGGCGTCATCCCCACGGCGACGATGCCCACGATCGATGCGTTGATCAGGATCGCCCGCAGGTTGTCGAACGACGCGAACCCTGGTGTCGTCAGTCCGGCGACGATCACGAGGACGAGCAGGATGACGGGCAGCGCCCACTTCGCCAGGTCGACCCGCCTGGTTCTGGTGCCGACGACATTGCTGATCGCCGCCGTCGTGGCGGCGTTCGTCGAGGTGTCAGTGGGCATGCGCTGCCTCCGTCCGGTGCATGACTTCCTTCACGAGCTCGGGCTCGGTCCATTCAGAGCGCGCGCGCACATTGGTGAGCGCGCCGCGGTAGAACGTGGCGACGGTGTCGCAGAGGCCGAACACCTCGTTCGTGTCCGAGGAGCTCACGATGATCCCGAGCCCCTCGTTGCAGAGTTCCCGCAGCTTGCGGTAGATCTCCGCGCGAGCGCCGACGTCGACGCCGCGGGTCGGCTCCTCCACGAGCAGCACGGTCGGCTGGATGCCGATCCATTTGCCCAGGACGACCTTCTGCTGGTTTCCTCCGGAGAGGGTGCCGACCGACGACCCCATGCGCCTGGCGTCGATCGCGAACTGTCTGGCGGTCTGGCCTGCGATGTCCGCCTCTTTCGCAGTGCGGACCACGCCGATCGTCGACACCCGGTCGAGCCAGGGAGAGGAGAGATTCCGCAGGATCGAGATGCCGGAGAAGATGCCGTTGCGCTTGCGGTCCGCCGAGCAGTACGCAATGCCCTGCTTGATGCCCGCACGCCGGCTTCGAAGGTCTGCCTCGGCGCCGTTCAACCGCACGGATCCGGCGAGTTTGGGATGCACGCCGGCAAGAGTCTGGACGAACTCGGCGGTGCCCGAGCCGAGCTGCCCGGTGATGCCGAGGATCTCACCGGCCCTGACCGAGACAGTCACCGGTTCCCGCAACCCGGGCGCCATCAGGTCCGTGACCTCGAGAAGGACGTCGCCGAGCGACTCGGCGACAGGCGGATACATGTCGCCGAGCTCACGGCCGATGATCTTCTCGACGACAGACTTCACGTCGAGCTGGTCGATGGCGATCGGCTCGCTCGACTGGCCGTTCCTGAAGATGGTGACCCGGTCGGCCACCTCGAACACCTCGCCCAGACGGTGCGTCACGTAGACGATGCTCCGGCCTTCGGACGCGAGCCGTCTGACCACGTCGAGGACACGGACGATCTCGGCATCGGACAACGCCGCGGTCGGCTCATCGAAGATCACGATCTTGGCGTCTCGGGCCAGCACCCGAGCGATCTCCACCAGTTGCATCTCGGCGACCGACAGGTCCTCGACCGGAGTGCGCGGATCGAGATCGCTCAGGCCGACGCGATCGAGGAGAGCGCGCGCCGAGGCGTTGAGCGAACGGCGCGACCACCACTTGGGCGCGGTGGACTGCCCCAAGACGAGGTTCTCGGCGACGCTCATCGTGCCGACAGTGCTGTACTCCTGCTGCACGACCGCGATGCCCGCCTGCTGCGAGAGCTGCGAGGTCGATATGTCTGCCGGAGCGCCGTCGATCTCGATCGTGCCCTTGTCGGGCCGGATCAGACCGGAGATGACCTTGACGATCGTGCTCTTGCCTGCACCGTTCTCGCCGAGGAGGGCCATCACCTCCCCCGCACGCAGCTCGAAAGTCACGTCGCGGAGGGCGCGGACGGCACCGTACGTCTTCGAGACGTTCTTGGCGAGCAGTCTCAGCTCTGACGTCATTGTCTCTCGTTCCTTCGATCTTTCGGAGTGGACGCTGGCGCGGGGCCCCCAGCCGGGCCCCGCGCCAGACGACTCAGAACACCAGCTCGTCTACTCCCATACCCCAGATCTTGAAGGAGTCGTAGCTGTCCTTCGTGATCGGCGGGTTCATCATGTAGGTCGTGCGTGCCGGCGGCTCCATCTCGAGCTCCGGCATCTCTTCGGATGTCTCGAGGTTCACGGTACCGTCCGTGACCTCGCCCGTGGCGAGGTACTGCGCCATCGTGCGCATCACGAGGATGCCCTCGATCACCGGCGACTGGATGACGGCCGAGTAGATCTTGCCCTCGCGCAGCGGCGTCTTGTCCCCGGAGAAGTCGCCGGCGACGATGATGACGTCCTTGCCGGGGACGAGGCCGTTCTGCTCCAGCGCCTGCACGACACCGGCTCCGATGTTGTTGTTCTGGGTGTAGATGAAGTCGATGCCCTGGCTCTTCATCTGGGGGATCACCTGGCTGGCCGCGTCGAACCCGGACTGGGCATCCGGAGCCTTGGCAGGCTCGACCGTCAGCACGTTGAAGGCATCGCCCGTCGCCTCCATGAAGGCCTCGTGACGTTCGTCGCCGGCGACGTACCCGGTCGGGAAGCGGATCTCGATCAGGTTCGGCTTGCCGTCCGGCCCGTGGAACGAGACGCCGGCGGCCTTCTGCGCCTCGATCGCCTCGAGAGCGCTCTTGCCGGCCTGGTCGCCGATGCCGCGGTCGGAGACGCCCGCATACGCCTCGACGAACTCCTCCGCGCTCGGCTGGATGCCCTGGTTGAACTGGATCACGGGCGCCCGCTGCGACAGCAGGCGGATCGAGTTGGTCGCAGCTTCTCCCGCGGACGGCCAGAAGAGGATGCCGGCGGGCTCCTCACCGGTCGCCAGCCACTCCTGCACCTGCTGGTCCTGCTCGGTCTGGTCGAAGTTGTTCTCGAAGACCTTCACCTTGTACCCCAGACGGTCGCCCTCAGCCTTGATGGCGTCGGCGTCCGCCTTGATGTAGCTGTTCGACGTCGTCGGCATGAACACGACGATGCTGGCGCCGTCACCGTCGAGGGAGCCGGTCCCGGCGCCGTCGCTCGAGCCGCCGCCTGCGCCGCTGCCGGGCGCGCCGGACGAACACGCCGCGAAAGCGACAGCCATACCCGCTGCCGCCACGGCGGCAACCGAGGCCCGCCAGAGGCGGGAGTTCCTGAACTTCATTGCGTTGTACCTCCATTGGTCCACGGCAGCCGAATTCAGCTTCCGGTCATGGTGGGCGGACGTCATCGCCGGCTCACCTCAGTTCGGATCTCGTGTGGACGAGATGTGATTGCGATGTTAATTGATGCTGAACATCTCGATATATCTGATCACTGGTTCTGTGGCTTGTCAAGCGCGAATGAACACAAAACGGCAACAATCGCCCAAGCGAGGCCCCAAGAGGTCATCCATTCGTTCTTCCTCACTGCACACGCGCCGCCGCCGCTCGTTCACTGAGCGCGGTGAGGAGCGCGGGGTCTGGTTCACGCGCTCCGGCCTCGATCTCGGCGGCGGTCTCCACGATGGCACGGTTCACCGGAGTAGGAACACCCAGCCGCTCTCCTTCAGAGACCACGTGCCCGTTGATGTCACCGACCTCGCTGCGGCGGCCGTGCCTCCAGTCGTGGCGGACCGTGGTCGTCGACGACGGGAGGACGAAGCCAGCGAGCAGGTGATCCAGCAATCGCTCCACCACGTCGCCCTGCGCCACGTCCTCACGGCGCAGGCCGAAGATCGGGAGCACCGAGTGACCGCCCGCGCGAGCCACTGCAAGCGCCTCGCGGCCCGCGGCGAGCATCATCTCACGCGTGCGGGGATCGGCTCCCGCCGCGCGCATCGGCTGATCGACGATCGCGGTGATCGCGAGCGTCGTCGCGTTGCTGACGAGCTTCATCCACTTGGCCGAGAGGATGTCATCGACGACCTGGACAGTCCCGGAGAATCCGAGGATGCGCGCGATCTCGGCCTCTCGTCCACGCGGATCCGGCTGCACGGCCCCGACCGCGAACCAGGAACGATCCCTGTCGGAATGGCGCTCGATGACTCCGGGCTCGCGGATCATGGAGGTGATCTCGATCACGCACCCCATCGTCCGGTGCTCCCCCACGGCCGCCGAGACGGCATCGATGGTGATGCCATTCTGAACGCCGACGAGAATGCCGTCCTCCGCCAGCACCGGCCGCACCAGTTCGGCCGCCCAGCGCGAGTCATACGCCTTCATCAGCATGAGGATCACGTCGAATGTGCCGCGTTCGCGCGCGACATCGCAGAGGTCGACCACGGTGACCGGTGTCACGTCCGAGCGATGCGGCGTGATCACCGTCACTCCGTGCTCACGCATTGCCCTGGCGTGTTCCGGCCATTGCTCGATGAGGGTCACATCAGCCCCGGCCTGCACCAGATCCGCACCGATGGACGCTCCGTTGGCACCGGCTCCGAGCACCGCGATCCGTGGTTCCGTCACCCGCGTCACATGCGCCTCGCCTTCGAAGGTTGCATCACTGTACCGTCATAGTAAACAGTAGCGTTCACCATTCGCGAAAGGCGACCACCATGATCCGGCACATCGTCCTCTTCCAGTTGTCGGCGTCCACCACCGAGCAGCGTGACTCCGATATCGCAGCTCTTCGTGGCGCACTGGAGCCCCTCGCCGACACGATCACGGGCGTCAGGTCCCTTCGCATCGATGCCGACCCGCATCGCGTGCAGGGGCACTGGGACCTCGCCCTCGTCTCCGAGCACTCCTCGTGGGAGGACCTCGACGCCTACCAGATCCATCCCGCGCACCGGGAGGCGCTCACAGTCGTCGCCACGGTGGTCGCGTCAAAGGCGATCGTCGACTACGAGCTGTAGGCGGCCACCGTCGCGGCCAGACGCTCGGCGTTGTGCGCACCCGGCGTGAGCTCGCCCGTCTCGATCCGTTGAGCGATTCTCAGGATCGCCTCGTTCACCGGAGCGGACCCGCCGAGCCTCGAGCGCTGCTCGACGATGTACCCGTTGAAGGCGTCGAGCTCCGCGCGACGCCCCTTGTCCCAGTCCTGGAGGACGGCCACTCGCGTATCCGGGAGCGAGTACTTCTCGAGCACGGCGTCGAGAAGGTCGATGGCGTACTGATCGGAATCGGGCACGTCCTCTTCGGTCTTCCCGAAGATGGGAAGCATCCTGATGCCCAGGTCTCGCGCGAGCGCGTATGCCTCACGCGAGGCCGCATCCATTGCGGGACGGATGCCGGGGAGCTCCACTGCGGACAGGAGAGGCAGGCCGAGGATCGCCGATGGCAGCATCTCCGGGATGTTCGCGATGAGCTTCATCCACTTCGACGCCCGGATGTCGTCGGTGACCTCACAGTGCCCGGAAGCCGACAACGCCTCGGCCACCTGCTCGAGTCGCTCCGTCAGCTCCCCGGACATCGTACCGACGGTGAACCACGTTCCTTCCGGGGGAACCTGCCGCACGACGATACCGGGAGTGAACATGTTGGCCGCGATGCCGAGGACCGCACCGACGCTCCGATCAGCGCCGACGGCCTCGGCGACGATGTCGAGGGTCACCCCGTTCTGCAGACCGACCAGCACCGAGCTCTCGTGCATGATCGGCTTCACGAGCTCCGCGACCCATCGCGTGTCGTATGTCTTGACGGACGTGAACACGATGTCGTATCTCCTGCGCAGTTCCGCGACCTGGCACAGGTGATACACCTCGACGGGTGTCACCTGCGTCTCGTCGGGAAGACGGACCGTGAGGCCGTCCGCACGCATGGCCTCGACGTGCGCGGGCCACTGCTCGATGAATGTGACGTCGTGTCCGGCGCGGATCATGTCGGCACCGATCGATGCCCCGTTCGCGCCTGTTCCGACGATCGCTATGCTCGCACTGCGCGATGCCATAAGAACCTCCTTGTTCACCCCGACTTAACATTGGGCAGCATACACGCCCAGGCGCCTCCCGTCACGCCTCCCGTCGCCTCCGTCGCCTCCGTCGCCTCCGTCGCCACGGCGCTACCGGTCAGGGCTGGGGAGCAGGCTGCTCACGGGTCAGGAGATACTCGGCGACGATCTCGTCGAAGGACTCCGGCGCTCTCAGCCCGAGGCGGTTGGCGCGGGGAGTCCGAAAACGTGAGGGCCAGCTCCCCACGATGCGCATGACCGCTTCGTCCTCCTCCCAGTCGATCAGCTCGCTGGCTCCCCTGGCGAACACGCGGTCGAGCGCCTGCACCATCTCGGCGGGTGTCGTCGTCAGCGCCGGCAGGTTCATCGCCGTGCGGCTTCCCCATCGCCCGGCGTCGATCTCGAGGGCGGTCAGGATGCCGTCGACCGTGCGCCGCGGCGACGACAGCGCCACGGGCATCCCGCCAGGCACCGGGCACACCGCGCGGATGCCTGAAACCGGCTCGCGAATGATCCCGGACAGGAAACTCGAGGCCGCCGCGTTCGGAGCCCCCGGGCGCACGGCAACCGTCATCAACCGGACGCTGCGCCCGTCGACGTACCCGCGGCGCGCGTAGTCGGCCACGAGCTGCTCGCCGATGAACTTCTGGAACCCGTAGCTGGACTGCGGGCGCGGGAGGGTGTCGTCGTCCACGACACCGACGGGGCCGATGGCGGGGTCGCTGCCGAAGACGGCGAGGGAGCTGGTGAAGACGAGGACCGGAGGCCGGCGGTGCCCGCGCGCCCACTCCAGGAGCGCGCGCGTGCCGTCGACGTTCGTGGTCATGCCGAGGTCGAAGTCCGCCTCGGCCTGACCGCTGACGACTCCGGCCAGGTGGAGGATCGCGTCGACATCGTCGAGTTCGGGGAGAACGGAGGTCAGCTCGCCGGCCACCGCTGTCACTCGGTCATCGTCGGTGAGATCGCGGCGCGGCGGCACGAGATCGAGCAGCAGGAGCTCATCGAGGTGGGCGGGCGGCGCGCCGCCGAGCGATATCGCCGAACCAAGAAGCCGGACCGCGACGGCGGACCCGAGGAACCCGGCTCCGCCGGTGACGAGCACTCTCACCTGTGTGACCTCCCCGTCGAGCATAGTGCGCACGCGAGTATCGCCCCTCCCCTTCGATCACCCCGACGTAGACCGCCCGCTCAGCGAAACCGTACTGACGCTCAATTTTTCTGATCGTTCCGTCGGCAACTCTTGCTGCTTCTTGAGCGCATCTGCATCCTTGTGCCATGCAGACGCTCACTCGCAGCAAGACGCCCCGGGAAACCGGCTCGACGGAGTCACGCCACGCGCAGTCTTGGCGACGAACCGCATCCGCTCTTTCCGTTCTCTGCCTCGCAGCCGCGCTCGCCGGGTGCGCGCCCGCCTCGGGCGGCAGCGAGGGCAACGCCGTGACGCTGACGTACGGCATCTGGGACAAAGCGCAGCAGCCAGCGATGGAGCAGATCATCGAGGAGTTCGAGCGGGAGAATCCATCGATCGATGTGCGGATCACGCTCACGCCGTGGGATGCGTACTGGACCAAGCTCAAGACGGCGGCGACGGGTGGATCCGCGCCAGACGTGTTCTGGATGATGATGGACCGGCTGAAGCTATACGCGGACGGCGGCGTTCTGCTCCCCCTGAGCGAACGCATCCGCGATGACCACCTCGACATGAGCAACTACGTCGACGCCACCGTCGAGGGCTTCACCTGGCAGGACCAGATATACGGCATGCCGAAGGACACGAACTCGTTCGGGCTGTTCTACAACAAGACGCTGTTCGCTCAGGCAGGGGTTCCCGTTCCCGACGAGACGTGGACGTGGGACGATGTCGTGTCGGCCGCGCAGAACCTGACCGACGCGGACGGCGGCGTGTACGGCATCGGAGCGCCTGTCGCCGATGTTCTCGGCTACTACCTGACGATTCCCCAGGCCGGCGGTTACGTCATCTCGCCGGACGGCACACGGTCGGGCTACGACGATCCGAGGACCATCGCCGGGCTGCGGTTCTGGAGCGATCTGATCAACAGGTACCATGTCTCGCCGACTGTTCAGCAGATGACCGACACAGACGTCATGTCGATGTTCACCTCCGGCAAGATCGCCATGTGCTACGGGGGGTCCTGGGATCCGATAGCGCTCAGCATGGTCCCGTATGCGACCGAGAACGTCGCCGTCGCGCCGTTGCCGAAGGGTGAGAATCGCAGTTTCTACGCCAACGGCATCGGCAACGTCGCGTTCGCGAAGACGGAGCACCCGGAAGAGGCATGGACCTTCCTCCAGTTTCTCGGCTCGAAGCGCGCGGCGGAGATCCAGGCGGAGACCGGAACGGTCATCCCCGCATTCAAGGGCGAGGAGGATACCTACGCCAGGGCGCTCCCTCAGTTCGATCTGAAGGTCATCACGGACCAGCTTCCCAACGGCCTGCCCATCCCGTCGTCCATCGACACCGCGGTCTGGTCGGACTTCGCGATCACGGAGTTCACAAAGGCGTGGACGGGCGAGGAGTCCGTCGAACAGGCGGCTCGGATCGTCGCTGAGCAGATGAACACCGCCCTGGCCACGGAGGCGAAGTGAGCAACACAGCACAGGTGGTGACGCCGGAACCGGAGCCGTTCACTCGTCTCGGCGATCGGCTGCGCGTGTGGCAGGGCGACCTCTCGCGACACGAGCAGACGAACGTCGGGGTCGTCCGCGGCGACGACGCCGTCGTGGTGATCGACGCGAACTTCGAGAGCGCCGCGCGGCGCATCCTGGCCGACATCGCCGAAGCGGAGGCATTGCCGGTGAGCCACGTGGTGAACACCCATTACCACGTCGATCACAGCCTGGGCAATGGCGTCTACGTCGCTGCGGGCGCCACCGTCATCGGTGGCGCGGGGCAGCGACGGGAGCTGCTCGACAAGGGACCAGAGGATGCTGTGATCCAGGTGGGCGCCGTGCCGGAGCGTTTCTTCCCCGCGACGTTGGAGTTCACGGGAACGATGGCATTTCCCGAAGCGGGCCTCGAACTGCAGACGGTGGGTCCGGCGCACACACTGGGAGACGTGGTCGCGTGGCTTCCAGAGATCGGCGTCCTCTTCGTGGGAGACCTTGCCGTCGCCTGGTCGCACGGCAACAACTTCTCCGACGTCGACGCCGACATGGAGGGCTGGATCCGGGCGCTCTCGCACTGCATCGCCCTTCAGCCGGCGGTTGTCGTGCCCGCGCATGGCCGGCTTGCCGGGGTGGACGTGCTGACCGGACAGCGGGACTTCATCGAGGAGCTGTGGGCATGGTCCCTCGACGAGGCCGAGATCGAGGGAGAGGCGATCACGGACCGCACGACGACTCACTTCGTGGAGCGCTACCCCGAGTTCGCGGTTGAGCCCGAGCGCTTCGCCGAGATGGCACGCTCTATGCTGCGCGCGGCACGCAGAACCCGTGTCTAGCCTCCGGCCGGGGTGAGCTTCTGCTCAGTGACCGAGCAGCTCCAGCGGATGCGTGAGCCGCCACCATGGATCGGGTCCCGTGATCGACCCCTGCAGTGCAAGCGGGACCGAGAGCTCAGAGGTCCCCGCTGTGAAGGTGATGCTCCCCACCTGGGTTCCGGAGGCTCCCTCGGTGATCGGGGTCGTCTCGACGTCCGACGTGATCGGCGCGTCCGACCAGGTGAACACGGATGCCGACTCGGTCGCCACCACGACGGCGCCATCACCCCACGGGGTCGTGTAGGTTCCGAGCTCTTGGCCCTCGGCCATCACCACCACGTTGTGGAAGCCGGCGGTGATGCTCGCGAGAAGGGCCCGCACCTCGGCGTTCGCCACCGCGTGATCGGGAGCGCCGAGAACGGCCCCGATCACCGTCAACGGTGTTGCCAGGCCGACATCGAGGCTGGCCGAGAACACCAGGCAGGCACCGCCTTCGTCGAGAGTCCCCGTCTTGATCCCCGTGACGCCGTCGACACCCAGAAGCCCGTTGGTGTTCGTCAGCGCGGGAAAGCCCGGCACGTCGAGCGCCGGCATCCGTGCGATCTCGGCGACGACCGGGTTCGCAGCCGCGAGCTTACCGAGCGCGATCAGATCCGCGGCGGTGCTGACGTTGCGAGCGTCGATGCCGGTCGGCTCGACGATCCCGGTACTGCTCAGTCCGTTGGCTGCCAGCCACCCGTCGGCCGCGGTGCGGAATCCGGCTGGGGATCCGAATGCCCAGTTCGCCGCCGCCTCGGCATAGTTGGACGCCGACACGACGAGCATCAGCTCGAGCACGTCATGCAACGACATGGTGCTGCCCGCGTCCATCGGCTGAATCGTCGCATCGAGGAGGTAGTACTTGTCGTAGAGGTCTTCGTCCGCCTCGCTGAAGACGAGCGTCGGGCCCTGTTCGCCCGCGCCGAGCGGGTGCTCATCGAGGACGACGAGCGCTGTGATGACCTTGCTGATGCTGGCGATCGGCCTCGCGCCCTCAGTCCCCGCTGAGGCGACCATCTCCGCGGTGCCCGTCATCGCAGCGAAATCGTCGCCACCCGTCACGCTCACAGCGCTCTGACCCCGTCGCGGCATCGCGAGCTCGGCCGCCGGTTGCGCGGGCGGTTGCGGAACCGTCACGGCGGCGGGCGCCGTACCCGCGGGGGCGAGAAGAGTCATCGGCACGTATGTGCCGATGACCGAGAGGATGAGGATCGACACCACCAGGCCGGCGATGCGTCGGCGCCTGCGTTGGCGGTGCTGCTGGGCGACGAGCTCCGACTCCCCCACCTCGGACTGCTCGAGAAGGGCCGAGAACGCAGCGAGGCCTCCGTCGCCTTCGTCGCCGCTCACCTCGTACCCCCTGACGCTTCGGCGTCCGGAGCGCCGGACGCACGCACTCACCCTAGCGCCGGGCTACCGGTGTGCGACAGCAGAGCGCTGACCCCAGAACGGGCGGCGTGAAGGCTCAGACAGGCAACCAGAGAGTGCGTTGGCTCCTCCCGGGCGCACGGAGCCGCCATACCATCCGAATGACACCCGGATGAGGGGGTGCTAAGTGGAAACTAGAGTCCACTAAGCTCGTGGCATGCTCGATTCCACGGGATTCATCCCCTCAGCGCGCCGCTCGACTCGTTCAGGAGTGCTGCGCAGCCTGGTCGTCCTTCTCGTCGGCCTCGTGACCGCCGTCGTTCCGGCGGCCCCCGCGCTTGCGGCGGACGACGTCGTGATCGAGACGCAGCCGCAGCCCGTGAGCGCCCTCGAGGGTGACATCGTGTCGTTCTTCTCCTGGGCGAGCGACTTCGAGACGGTGCGCTGGGAGTTCCGCTCAGACGACTCGCAGCCATGGACTGCCGTCTTCGGTGCCACGGAGCCGGACCTGATGTTCACGGCCTCCCGCGGCAACGCTGGCGATTACCGTGCGGTCTTCGTCGACGCGGACGGCATCGATCACGCGAGCTCTGCGGCAACTCTCTCGGTCGCATTCCTGAGCTGGACTCCGACACCCGTGTTCGTGCCGGTTGGCGCGTCCATCACCCAGAACGCTCAGCTCGTCGACGGTGCGGGGCCGATCCGTTGGCAGACGGCCAGCAGCGCAGTGGGACCGTGGAGCGACCTGTCCGGCGCGATCGGAGGCGAGCTGAACGTGATTGCGAACCTCGACCTCAACGGTCTGTGGCTCCGGCCGATCGCGACGGTCGGCGCGCGCGAGACCACCACCACGGCGATGCAGCTCCACATCTATCCCCTCGAGCCCGCGCCGCCGGCGGCGGGCGACGCGACTGACCTCGTCGACGCTCCATACAACGTCATCACGAGCGCCTCGGTCACCGACGGCGTGCTCACGGTCAACCTCATTCCTGCGGCGGCCGAGGTCTTCGGCGATGCGACCTGGTTCCACGGCACTGTCTTCCCGAGCGCTGACGCTCTCGGCTGGGCGCGCGTCACCCCTGAGGGAACGCTCACCTTCGACGTGTCCTCGCTGCCCGAAGGCGAGCACACAGTGCTCATCCGGCTGCCGTTCCCGGGTGGCAACGCACCGCTCAGCCCGTCGGGCGCAGCCAACTTCACCGTCACTGCGGTCTCGGACCCGGGAGACGACGAATCAGGTGAGGACGTGCCCGGAACCGGGGTACCGGGCACTGGCGGACCCGACACGTCCACCCCGGGAAGCGACTCCACTGCCCACCCGCCTCGGCGAGGCGCTGAGCTCGCTGCGACGGGAGTGGACGACCCGTACTCGTTGTCGTTCCTCGGTGCGGCTCTTCTCATCGCCGGCGCTCTCGCGATCACCGTCCGGCGTCGTTCCCGCTCCGCCTAGGGACCTGCGTTGTCGGGGCCTTCGCCTCAGACATCCCGTGCACGCTGCGGTGATACTCGGCCGTCTCGAAGCGAGGAGCATCGCCGAGCGGTGTCCGTTCCCCGGTCTTGAGTCCGCCGAGCACGATCCGAACGAGCCGTGAGGCGAGCACGCTGCGAACCGGCTCTTGCAGGTGCACGAGTCCACCGATAGCGCTCGGAACGATGGCCAGATCGTAGCCGGTCGCGTCGGGGCGGAGGTCGCCCGTATCCTGAGCGATGCGAACGTCTCGAAGCAGCGGTTCGATCCACCGGTCACCCGGTCGATAGTCCGGGTCGATCTCGACCATCCGCTTCATGACGTCCGGCAGCAGGGGCGAGGCGAACATGAGCTCGACGGAGCCCTCGACATAGGCCACGAGGGAGTCCCAGCCGGGTTCCCGCTCACGAGCGATCCGCGCGACCAGGTCATCCACCCGAGCCACCATGCGATCGTAGAGCGCACGCACGAGCTCGTCGCGGCTCGGGAAGCGGCGGAACAGCGTCGCGACGCCGACGCCCGCCTCCTGCGCGAGACGATGCAATGAGGCATCGACCCCGTTCTCGGTGAAGAACCTCTCGGCAGTCGTCAGGATCCGCTCGCGGCTCTCTGCCACTTCGCGACGCGGACGGCGCACGCGGGTGGAACTCATGGGCAGCAGTCTAGGGTGTGGTCAACGCTGCGGTCGCGTCGGGCCTGCTTCACTGCGGATACGGAGTCTCGCCGCGCTCGAGCATGCCGACGAGCTTCGCCAGGCGGTTTGCCCGGCTGGTCGCGCTGGGGGCAGTGACGATGCGGTGGATGACGGCGTACCGGTTCTGACGGTTCAGCTCGGCGAAGAGTCTCGCGGCGGCTCCGGATGCCTGGAGTGCGGCGGCGAGATCCTCCGGCACCTCGGCGGTCGAGGACCCCGCGTACGCGCGGTCCCACCGACCGTCGGCCTGTGCCCGCTCGACCTCCGCCTGGCCTCGGGGGCGCATCCGCCCCTGTTCCGTCAGATCAGCGACGAGTCCGATGTTCCGCTGGGACCAGAGCGACGCTCTTCGTCGCGGTGTGAACCGCTGCAAGAAGGTCGCGGCGTCCCGGCTCCTCTTCGGCCCGTCGATCCAACCGCTGCACAGCGCTTCTTCGAGAGCCTGGGCGTAGCTCAGCGAGGTCGGCTCGACGGTGCCTTTCTTCGCCACAACCAGCCAGACGCCGTCGGAGGAGTCCTCGTTCGCATCGAGCCACCTCCTCCAGACCGCCTGATCAGCGACGATCAGGGCGTCGGGCGATGTGCGGCTCGAGGAATCTGCGTCCATCGGCTCATCGTACGGCGCGCCTGCGACAGCGTTCGCCGACGCGTCGCGTATGCGCGGGTGCGCCCTCATCCCCTTCGGAGTCTGCGGACGAGGTCATGTCGTCGTCGGGCGCGGCCGCGGTCGGCGCGGACCCATGTGCGATGCGGATTGCTCCATAGCGGTGGCCGGATATGGGGAATGCCGTGGATCATGCGGAGCGCCCATTCTCCGGCGTGAAGCAGATGGTGATGAGCGGAGCACAGCATGACCCCGTTGTCCACATCGGTGGGTCCGTCGTGGCGTCGGAAGACGACGTGGTGCACCTCGCACCACTCTTGCGGCGCTGTGCAGCCCGGCCAGATGCATCCGCCATCCCTGACACCGATCGCGAGCCGTTGCGCTGCGGTGAAGAACTCCACTCGCCGACCGAGCGCGAGGACCTCACCCCGGGTTCCGAGAACCAGTCTCTGTACTCCGGCGTCGCAGGCGAGGCGATCGGCGGTCACGACCGACACGGGCTCGCTCACGCCATCCAGCCACGCCGTTCCCCGCCCCGCATCGAGTTCATCGATCGTTGTCGTGACGACGATCCTCGCGATCTCTCGAGGGTTGCCCGCCGCCGTCTCCGATGCGCGCAGCCCGGCGGCGATGACGCCGAGCAGGATGTCGAACCGCCGCTGCTCCCTCGATCGAAGGTCCGCCAGCACCGGCCCGAGAGCCTCTACCTGATCTGGCGGATCGCCGTCGGCCGAGTTCGGGTCGCCCTGGCCGACCGGCTCCAGGAACGCGACGCGGGTACGTGGGTTGTCGTAGGTGTCGAACACCGCCTGCAGAAGCGCACGGTGCTCGGGCGGGCAGACCACCTTCACGACGCTCATGCCGTCCTCGTCGACGGGCGAGAACGTCAACGACCGCAGCCGGCGTTGGCGGTCCTCACGAGGTTCCGCACCGTCGGGATCCAGTACCGCCCGCCACATCTTCGCTTCGAGCTCGACCAGCTCGGGAACGCGCTGCTTCGCCTCGTAGACGAGCGCCTGCTCGGCCGCGACGATGAACTCGCGCTCACAGGCGACGGGCACATCATCCAGCACTCCGGCGATCGTGACCGCAGCCGTGGGATCGACACCACCCTCGAACATCGCCGCCGACAGCGCCGGATACGCTGCGGGCAGGATCCTCCCGTCGAGCCCGTGCCGCGCTCCGACCACCCGCCCCAGCCGCATCATCCGGTTCACGAGACCGCGCGGTTGCCGCGTCACGAACTGCACCAGATCGGCAGCATCGCGACGACCCTGACGACGCGCCAGCGACTCCACCTGTAAGCCGGAGCGCGATCGCTCGCGGACCTCCGCCACGAGGACGGCCGAGGCTGCATCCACCAACCGTCGCATCTTCGCGAGGTCCCCGAGAGCATCGAGCAACTCGTCGTCGCCGGCGTCTCTCGCTCCCGACGCGGGCATCGCCTCGGCCAGCCCCTGAATCCCGGCCCGCACGCTCTCCCCCAGCTCCGTCAGAGCGCCTGCGCGACCTCGCCGGTCCACCTCGGGCGAGGAAGGCGCAGGAGCGCCCGGAGTCGCCCACCAGTCGGCGGGATCGGATGCATTTGACATACATTTATTCTAATGTATGCGTGCATATAGAACCATAGTCTCGAACATATCTGTGGATAACTGTGCACGTCACCGGCATGAACGGACGCCTTCGCCACCGCACGAGACGCCCGAGTGCCCGCCGCACGGTGATGACCGCCGCCGACCGCTCGTCAGCCTCGCCGTACCCCCGAGTGCGCGCCGGACGTCCCGATGGATGCCGTCGCGACCGGCAGCTTCGCACGCGTGCAGGCATCCTCTGCGCAAAGAGATCAGGATTACCGAGCGTTTGCACGATTTCGTCCGCCATCCGCGCGATCCGGTCGTAACATCGTGCGCAGTCGTGCAGAACCGGGACGTTCACAAGGAGATCACATGCCATTCATCCGCAACGGCGCCGACGTGCGCATCGGAGTCGTCGGTGTCGGAGCTCGCTCCCGTCTCGCTCAACGCACCATGGGCGGCGCGGGCGCGATCCTCGCGGCGGCGGACACCGATGCGGCCGGACGGGAGCGCGCACGTGCGTTCTTCGGGGAGGACATCGCCGTGTACGACACACACGAGGAGCTGGCTGCCTCCGGACGGATCGACGCGGCCTTCATCACGACCCCGGACTGGACGCATTCGCGCATCGCGATCGATCTGTTGAAGGCCGGCATCGCGGTCTATCTGGTGGAGCCGCTCGCGACCACCATCGAGGACTGCGACGCCCTGCTCGCCGTGGCGGCCGAGACCGGCGTCCCCCTCTACGTCGGTCACAACATGCGGCACTCGGGTGTGGCCACGACGATGCGACGCATCATCGAGCAGGGGGAAATCGGCGACGTGCTTGCCGTCTGGTGTCGTCACTTCGTCGGCAACGGAGGCGACTACTACTTCAAGGACTGGCACGCCGACCGCTCGAAATCCACGTCCCTGCTGCTGCAGAAGGCGAGTCACGACATCGACATCATCCACATGCTCGCGGGCGCCTACACCGAGCGGGTCGTCGGCATGGGCGATCTGATGGTCTACGGCGACATCACCGATCGTCGTGAACGGCCAGGCGAGATCATGTCCGACTGGTTCTCGATGGACAACTGGCCGCCCCACGCGCAAACCGGGCTCAACCCGGTCGTCGATGTGGAAGACGTGTCGATGATGCTGATGCGTCTCGGCAACGGCGTCCAGGCGAGCTATCAGCAGTGCCATTTCACCCCGGACTACTGGCGCAACTACACGGTGATCGGCTCGGAGGGACGCCTCGAGAACTTCGGTGACTCCGCGGGCGATGTCGTGCGCGTCTGGAACAGGCGGCACACCTTCCAGGCAGCGGGCGACGCCGAGTACACGATCGAGGGCGTCGAGAGCGGCCACGCGGATGCAGACAGGATCACCGTCGCGGAGTTCCTGGATCACCTCAGGACCGGTGCCCCCACTCGCACCTCACCGGTCGCGGCCCGTCAGTCCGTCGCTGCCGGGGTCCTCGCGGCCGCCTCATTGAGGAACGGCAACCAGCCGTACGACATCCCGGCTCTGGAGCCGTGGATCGTCGAGGCGCTCGAGAAGAACACGATGGAGGCCCGATCGGTGGCGAGCTGAGGAAGCGGCGCGGACGATCTGAGGATCGACCCTCGGTCACTCGGTCGGGTAGTCGTCCTCTCCGGGCACCTCGATCGACTGCTCGAGCACGTCCGCTTCCTCTGCCTCCAGCGTGGCGGCAGAGGGCACTCCCGGCGTCAGCGGCGCCTCGGGGTCGGGCACCTCGTCGACGTCCGGTCGCTCCTGCTCGAGGAGGTCCGCCTCCGGCGCCTCATCGTCGATCGCGTCGCGCTCCGGGTCCGACATGCCTGCTCCTTTCGTTGCGCCGTGCTCGATCCGCGCGGCCGGCCAGGCGAGCCGGGAGTTTCGCCCCGGCCGCTCGGCTCGCGCCGTCGCCCACGTCCTACGGTAGTCGGGATGCGCGACGATCCGAATGGGCGCGATGAGTCCGCGTCGATCTCGGCATCCTCGATTCTTGCTGCGTCCTGCTCCGCCGTGTCGATTTCCGGTCTTCCCGTTCGACCTATTCAATGAGAGGCTCGATTCGCGGGCCTGACGGAGCAGGATCAGAGGGTCACGCCATGAACGACACGGGACGAACCACGACCGACGCGAACAGCGTCGACACAGCGACAGACGCGAACAGCGTCGACACAGCGACAGACGCGAACAGCGTCGACAGAGGAACCACCAGCGACGCGCCCCCGGCCAACGACACTCGAGCGCGCCGCGCATTCACCGGCGTCCTGGTGAACACCCTGATCGCCAATGTGACCACGAGCTATCTCTGGTTCGCGCTGGTGTTCTGGGTGTACGTCGAGACGAGCTCCGTCATGGCCAACGGCGTGATCAGCGGGGCGTACATGCTCTTCCTCGCTCTGTTCGGCATGGTCTTCGGCACCCTCGTGGACCGGCACCACAAGAAGTCCGTGATGGTGATCTCGAGCATCGTCTCGGCCTCGGCATTCCTCATCGCCGGGCTGCTCTACGCGATGCACCCCGAATCTGTCCTGCTCGACTTCGGCGGTCCGTGGTTCTGGATATTCTCCGCCATCATCCTCCTCGGCGGCGTCATCGAGCAGCTCCGGAACATCGCCCTTTCCACGACCGTCACGCTGCTGGTCCCCGAGGAGAGGCGTCCGCAGGCGAACGGTCTCGTTGGCACCGTGCAGGGCGTGGGATTCATCATCACGAGTGTCTTCTCGGGGCTGTCCGTTGGGTTGCTCGGGATGGGATGGACCCTCGTCATCGCGATCGCCGCCATGGCGGTGACGTTCGTCCACCTGCTCTTCGTGCGCATCCCGGAATCCCGCCCACAGCCCGATCCGGACGCTCCGCGCGCCTTCGACTTCCGCGGCAGTGTGCGCGCCATCCGTTCGGTCCCCGGCTTGTTCGCGTTGATCGTCTTCACGACGTTCAACAACCTCATCGGCGGTGTCTACATGGCGCTGATGGACCCATACGGGCTCACTCTCTTCTCCGTGGAGCTCTGGGGGATCGTCTTCGGCGTCGCCTCGACCGGCTTCATCGTGGGTGGCCTGCTCGTTGCGCGGTTCGGGCTGGGAAAGCGCCCCATCCGCACCCTTCTCCTCGCAGTGGTCGCGATGGGTGCCGTCGGCGCCGTCCTGATGCTGCGCGAGTGGTGGCCGCTGTACGTCATCGGCATCTGGCTCTACATGCTCCTCTTCCCCGTCATCGAGGCTGCTGAGCAGTCGGTGATCCAGAAAGTGGTGCCGTTCGAGCGTCAAGGCCGCGTGTTCGGTCTTGCGGCCACGATGGAGGCCGGCGCCGCACCGATCACCGCCTTCCTCATCGCCCCCATTGCGGAGGTATGGATCATCCCCTATATGAACAGCGCGGCCGGCCAGCAGCAGTGGGGGTGGCTCCTCGGCGAGGGAGACGCGCGAGGCATGGCGCTCGTCTGCCTGGTCGCAGGCATCATCCTCGTCGTGGCGGCGTTCCTCGCCTTCGCCACCCGGTCATATCGCGCCATCAGCGAGCAGTACGCCACATCACCTGATGCCTCGCCGGAGGGCGCGGCGACAACGGCCGCAGAACCTGCCTGACCGGTCGACGATCGCGTCTACGAAGAAAACGTCGGCGCATGTGTCGGCGATCGGCCTCGGCCGTTCGTAGAGGAGGTGACAGCGCACCACACGGGACCGGCCTGAACGGTGTGATCCGGGGCCGTAAGCCACGCACCACGATCCCCTCACGCACCCCGGATGATCGCCCGGACCTGGTCGAGCGGCGCTTTGTCGCGGACCGCCCGAACCGGCTCTGGGTCGCGGACATCA
>Ga0164243_10003147_pt1 | contig 26596 bp, 18 predicted proteins | sample OricompcompostOP_FD_108781 | JGI IMG/M metagenome (GOLD analysis project Ga0164243, IMG submission 108781) | Organic Plus compost microbial communities from Emeryville, California, USA - Original compost - Organic plus compost (OP) | ecosystem: Engineered > Solid waste > Mixed feedstock >...
ATCAGCATCCCAGCCAATTCTCAAAGGATTTCTTAAGAACGAAGAACTTCGCCGCCAGCAGCGCCGCCGCCCTCGTCAGTGACACGGCTTATAGAGGTACCTAACCAAACAAGTCAACAGGGCCCAACAGGAATTTTCGAGAAAAGCGACACCGCTTTGATTTTTCACGAAAATTTCCGGATGAACCCAGAAATCCCATGGACCAGGGAGATCGGAATTCGTTTCAGGGCTGGAAAACGCTCCCCTTGCGGGCGGCGCCACAAATCTGCCCTGACAAATTCACAATCTCATGGTTACCAAGCTGTAAATGGGGATTCGGAGCGGCATTTCAAGGATTGCAAAGCCTTGCAAGGATTTGACTCTCCGCATCGAAAGAGGCACATGTTTCGGCCAAGCTTCCGCAAGCAGGCTGAAAACCCGCTGGGGCGAAACGCGTTATTAGGGGATTGGCTTAGACTGGCATGATGACGGCCCGCAGCATGATCCGCTCGCTCGGCAATGAACCGCCGATCCTCGCCGACGGCCGTCGTGCCCCGGATCGCCGCGAGATTTCCCTTCGCTGGCTTTCGGGCACCTTCCTCACCGGCATCACCTCGTCGATATTGATGGGCGTGGCGCTGTTTGCCGCTTTGGACGGCCGCCAGCAGCTCGCCATTCCGGCCGAGGCCTCCGCCTCGCTTCCCCACGACGATACCGATATCGCCTCCCGCGGAAAACGCCTGCTCGCCGGCAATATCGTCGCCATGCCCACCGACCGGAAGATCATGGAGGTCTCCATGGTCGTCCACGAGGGCAACAAGGAAGTCGTCCGCCGCAGGCCTTTCGCCCATGTGAAGATGAACCTTGCGGCCAACCACGTGGCGCAGGAGGACTATCCGAACTTCGATCCGCTGACCATCTTCTCGTCCAGCGAGACGCCTCCTCCGCTCGCCGCGCGCGCCGGCGCCATCTACGGCTCCAACGTTGAATCGGAAGTCAGCCTGCAGACCGTCGCCTTTCCCGTGAAGGGTGGCAGTTATGCCTATGCTCCGGCCATGACGCTGGAGGAAGTGGAAGAGAACGTCCGTTCCAACGGCTCTCTGCTCGCGAGCGGCAATACCCAGCTTTCGGCGCTCTATTATGTCGATCCGCAACGCTTCTCCTCGAAGGAGGAGAACGGCCTCGATATTACCTCCGGGCTTTCGGCGCGTATTGTCGAGGAGAATATTTCGGTTTCGGCACTCGAGCCGATCACCTCGCATACGCGCGAATATGCCGACGACATCATTCCGGTCCGCAAGGCGGAAACCGTCACGCAGGCCATGACGGAAGTCGGTTATCCGGAGGGCAAGGCCAAGGAGATCTCCGGCTATCTGCAATCCCGGCTCGGCGGAGCCGACCTTGTCGCCGGCGACGTGCTGCGCATCGGCGTGATCCAGGAAGGCGATCTGGTGCTCGTCGTGCGCGCCAGCCTTTATCGCGGCGGCAGACATCAGGTTACGATCGCCCTCGACGACCACGGCCGTTTCGTGGATGGCGAGGCGCCGCCGATGCTGGATGCCGTCGCCTCCGCCTTCAGCGAGCAGCCGCAGCAGATCATGACCGGCCGGGAGCTGCCGCGCGTATACGACGGCATCTATCGCGCCGCCCTCTCCTACGGCATGAGCAAGGAGATGACCGCTCTTCTGGTGAAACTGCTCGCCAGCAATGTCGACCTGCAGGCCCAGCTGAAACCGACGGACAAGATCGAGGCCTTTTTCTCGGTCACCGACGAGAAGGGACAGGCCGGCAAGGATTCCGAGCTGCTTTTCGTCAACGCCCATTTCGGCGACACGACCACCCGCTTCTATCGCTTCCAGAATTCGGATGACGGGTCGATCGATTATTTCGACGAGGACGGCAAGAGCATCCGGCAGTTCCTGCTGCGCAACCCGCTTCCGAACGGCCGCATGACGTCGGGCTTCGGCATGCGCGGCCATCCCATCCTCGGACGGGCGCTCATGCATACCGGCACGGACTGGGCTGCCCCCCGCGGCACCCCGATCATCGCCACCGGCAACGGCGTGGTCGAAAAAGCCGGCTGGGATTCCGGCGGTTACGGCAACCAGACGATCATCAGGCACGCCAACGGCTACGAATCCTCCTACAATCACCAGAGCGCCATTGCGCCGAACGTTCGCCCAGGCGCCAAGGTGACCCAGGGTCAGGTCATCGGCTATGTGGGTTCGACCGGCCAGTCGACCGGCGCGCATCTGCATTACGAGCTGATCGTCAACGGTACCAAGGTCGACCCCATGAAGGTGCGCCTGCCGGGCGGCAGTTCCCTGGAAGACAAGGCGCTTGCCCGTTTCGAGGAGGAACGCAAGCGCATCGACGCCCTGCTCGACAATCAGTCGTCCGACGAAGTCGCCAGCCGCTGAACTCTTTCTCCGACAGATGCGAAAATGGCGGCCGAAGCCGCCATTTGCAGTTTGTGCATCGCTATCCGCTTACGCGGCCTCGCTCACGTCGCGTTCCCGCTTGACGCGGAAGAGCAGCCGGTCGGAACCGGACGAGACCGCGACGGTCGAGCCGTCCGGGATCTGACCGCCGAGGATCTGCTCGGCCATCGGATCCTGCACGTATTTCTGGATCACCCGCTTCAGCGGGCGTGCGCCGTAGACCGGATCGTAACCCTTCTCGGCCAGCCATTCGCGGGCATCCTCGCCGAGATCGATGGCGATCTTGCGTTCCGAAAGCAGGTTCAGGAGCCGCTTCATCTGGATATCGACGATCGCCCCCATCTCGCTGCGTGCCAGGCGATGGAACAGGATGATCTCGTCGACGCGGTTCAGGAATTCCGGCCGGAACGACGCCTTCACCACATCCATCACCTGTGCGCGGACTTGGTCCACGTCCTCGCCCTCGCGCAGATTGGTGAGATATTCCGCGCCGAGGTTCGAGGTCATGATGACGATCGTGTTCTTGAAGTCGACCGTACGGCCCTGCCCGTCCGTCAGACGCCCGTCGTCGAGCACCTGCAACAGCACGTTGAACACGTCCGGATGCGCCTTCTCGATCTCGTCGAACAGCACGACCTGGTAAGGCTTGCGGCGGACGGCTTCCGTCAGTGCGCCGCCTTCCTCATAGCCCACATAGCCCGGAGGAGCGCCGATCAGCCGCGCGACCGAATGCTTCTCCATGTATTCCGACATGTCGAGACGGACCATCGCGGTCTCGTCGTCGAACAGGAAGCGGGCGAGCGATTTTGTCAGCTCCGTCTTGCCGACACCGGTCGGGCCAAGGAAGATGAACGAGCCGATCGGCCGGTTCGGGTCCTGCAGGCCGGCGCGCGAACGGCGCACGGCGCGCGAGACTGCCTGGACGGCATCGCCCTGGCCGACGACCGATTTCGCCAGCTCGTCTTCCATGCGCAGAAGCTTCTCGCGCTCGCCTTCCAGCATCTTGTCCACGGGAATGCCCGTCCAGCGGGAGACCACATGGGCGATCGCGTCCGGGGTGACCACTTCCTGCACCATGGAGGCGCCGGCGCTGTCGCGCTCTTCGGCTTCCTTCAGCTCCTTTTCAAGGTTCGGAATGACGCCGTAGGTCAGCTCGCCGGCGCGCTGGTATTCCCCCTTGCGCTGGGCGATCGCCAGCTCGTTGCGGGCTTCGTCGAGCTGCTTCTTCAGGTCCGCGGCAAGGCCGAGCTTCTGCTTCTCCGCCTGCCAGCGGGCCGTCAGCGCATTCGCTTCTTCTTCGAGCGACGAAAGCTCCTGTTCGAGCCGCGCCAGCCGGTCGGCCGAAGCGCTGTCGGTTTCCTTCTTCAGGGCTTCCCGCTCGATCTTGAGCTGGATGATGCGCCGGTCGAGCTCGTCGAGTTCCTCGGGCTTGGAATCCACCTGCATGCGAAGGCGGGATGCCGCTTCGTCCATCAGGTCGATCGCCTTGTCCGGCAGGAAACGGTCGGTGATATAACGGTTGGAAAGCGTCGCAGCCGCGACCAGGGCCGAATCCGAGATGCGGACCTTGTGATGCTGTTCGTATTTTTCCTTGAGGCCGCGCAGGATCGAGATCGTGTCCTCGACCGTCGGCTCGTCCACCATGACCGGCTGGAAGCGGCGGGCAAGGGCTGCGTCCTTTTCCACATGCTTGCGGTATTCGTCGAGCGTGGTCGCGCCGACGCAATGCAGCTCGCCGCGGGCAAGTGCCGGCTTCAGCAGGTTGGAGGCATCCATCGCGCCTTCGGACTTGCCGGCGCCGACCAGCGTATGCATCTCGTCGATGAACAGGATGATCTCGCCGTTCTCGGCCTGCACCTCGTTCAGGACGCTCTTCAGGCGCTCCTCGAATTCGCCGCGATATTTCGCGCCGGCGATCAGCGCCCCCATGTCGAGCGCCATCAGCCGCTTGTCCTTCAGGCTTTCGGGAACATCGCCGTTGACGATCCTGAGCGCGAGGCCCTCGGCGATCGCCGTCTTGCCGACGCCGGGCTCGCCGATCAGCACCGGATTGTTCTTGGTGCGGCGGGAAAGGACCTGGATCGTGCGGCGGATTTCGTCGTCGCGGCCGATCACCGGATCGAGCTTGCCGTCGCGGGCTTCGGCCGTCAGGTCGCGGGCATATTTCTTCAGCGCCTCGAACCCCTGTTCGGCGTTCGCGCTGTCGGCCGTGCGGCCCTTGCGGATGTCGTTGATGACCTGGTTGAGGCCCTGCGCCGTCACGCCCGCCTTCTTCAAGGTGGCAGACGTCGAAGCCGAGCTTTCGATGGCGAGCGCCAGAAGCAGCCGTTCGACGGTGACGAAACTGTCGCCGGCCTTCTTGGCGGCGTCTTCGGCGGTCGCGAAAACTTTCGCGAGCGGCTGGGAAAGATAGATCTCGCCATTGCCGCCGGAAACCTTGGGCAGCTTGGCGAGTGCCGCATCATTGGCGATGCGGGCTTCCTTGGCATTGCCGCCGGCACGCTCGATCAGCGAGGACGCCATGCCCTGGTCGTCGTCGAGCAGGACCTTCAGCACATGCTCCGGCGTGAACTGCTGATGGCCGGACGCAAGCGCGCTCGTCTGGGCCGACTGCAGGAAACCGCGCACCCGCTCGGAATATTTCTCGATATTCATACACACACCTCCTGAATCGCCCTGCCCTTATAAGGCACAGGCCGATGATTGAGATTGAGCTCCCTCAAAGGCAAGCCCGGCCGGTCGCGCCGGCTTCGGATGGAGATATGGTAAAGGGATTCGGGTGTTTAAAGAGTTCAGAAACGCAAAATCGGCGCGATATGAAGCCGGAAATTTCCGCGTGACAATCGCAAGCCGGGCGACTACATAGACCGCATGTCGTTCACGTCCTTTTACGCCTCGCGATTTTATGCGTACCGCTGCTCTCAGCGGATGCGGGTCCGTGCGTAGCTGAATTTCGACGCGACGACATCACCCGAACAGCCGCTAGTCTACCTGGCGGCTTTTTTGATCCGCACGGTATGACCGAACAGGAGCATGCCAGTGTCGAACCCTTCCCTGAATGCCATCGACGATCGCCGCATCGTCGAGATCAACCCGCTCACCAGGCCCGCCGATATCATCGCCGAGATCCCGCGCGACGACGCGGTCACCGCGACCGTCCTCCAGACGCGCGAGACGATCCACCGCATCCTCCATGGCGGGGATGACCGCCTGCTCGTCATCATCGGCCCCTGCTCCATCCACGATCCCGCCGCGGCACGGGATTACGCGGCCCGGCTGGAGGAACAGCGGCAGCGTTTCAGCGACGATCTCGAAATCGTCATGCGCGTCTATTTCGAAAAGCCCCGCACCACCGTCGGCTGGAAGGGGCTGATGAACGACCCGCATCTCGACGGCAGCTACCGCATCGAGGAGGGCCTGCGGATCGCCCGGCAGCTTCTGCTCGACATCAACGCGATAGGCCTTCCGGCCGGCTGCGAATTCCTCGATACGATCACGCCGCAATATATCGCCGACCTCGTCAGCTGGGGTGCGATCGGCGCACGCACGACCGAAAGCCAGGTGCATCGCCAGCTCGCCTCCGGCCTCTCCTGCCCGATCGGCTTCAAGAACGGCACCGATGGCGGCGTCGCCATCGCGCTCGATGCCATATTGGCCGCGTCGCAGCCGCATCATTTCCCGGCGGTCACCAAGGACGGCCGTGCCGCGATCGCCTCGACGACCGGCAACGACGACTGCCACGTCATCCTGCGCGGCGGCAGGAAGCCGAACTATGAGGCAGCCGATGTCGAGGCGGTATCCGCCGACGCGGCCAGACGCGGCCTCGAGCCGCGCATCCTCATCGACGCCAGCCATGCCAACAGCGGCAAGGACCCGATGAACCAGCCGCTGGTCGCGAGCAACGTCGCGGCGCAGATCGCCGCGGGGAACATCGCGGTCAAGGGCATGATGCTCGAAAGCAACATCGTCGCCGGCCGCCAGGATCTCGTGCCCGGCAAGCCCCTCGTCTATGGTCAGAGCATCACCGACGGCTGCATCGACTGGGAAACTTCCGTCTCGGTGCTCGAAGACCTCGCACGGTCTTCCCGCGAACGAGACAAGGCACGCCGCTGAACCTCGCTGCCCCACAGGCCTCCATCTCCAAAGGTAAAGGCCTACGATCTCTTCCGTCATGCTCGGGCCTGTCCCGAGCATCTAAGCCGATGATTTTGCAGATCCTCGGCACAAGGCCGAGGATGGCGCGAGAGCTTGGTTGCGCTGTTACCAACTAAAAAGGCCGCTCCGAAGAGCGGCCTTTTTTGTCCTATTCGCCAATCGGCCTTATTCTCCGGCGGCTTCCGCCAAGGCCGGAGAATCCTCGCTGGCGGAGGCTTCGCCTTCTTCCCCGGCGGCCTCGCCGCGGCGGGGGCGGCGCGGACGGCTGGCGGCCCGGCGGCGTGGGGCACGCTCGGCCGGTGCGGCCGCTTCGGCCTGCTCCGCCTGTTCGACGACCACCTCCGCCGGAGTGCCTTCGATCACCGGCTGCGGGCCGGAACCGTCATCGATGGCGGTAGCGGCAGGAGCGGCGGCGGCAGGGACCTCCGGCTGCTGTTCGGCGGCGACCGGCTGTTCGCGATCGCGGCGTTCCTGCCGGTCCTGACGGCGGTCGCGGCGCTGTTCGCGATCGCGGCGGTTCTCGCGCGGCTGCTCACCCTGTCCGTTGTGTTCGCGGCGCGGCTGCTGTTGCTGCGAGGCCGGAGCCTCGTCGCCGACCACCGGCTGCTGGGCGAAGCCGAGATCTTCTGCCTCGCCGGCTTCCATGTCGTCCTGGTCGAGCACGCTGCCGTCGCGGTCCTGGTAGTCGCCGCGGTCCTGATGCTGAAAGCGATCCTGCATCTGCGCCTGGGCGGCGGCAATGATGCGGTTGTAGTGCTCTGCATGCTGCAGATAGTTCTCCGCCATCACGCGATCGCCGGAGCTCTGCGCATCGCGGGCAAGTGCTGAATATTTTTCGGCGATGTGCTGGGCGGTGCCGCGGATTTTCACGTCGGGACCGGAGCTGTCATAGGTCCGGCTGAGAGGATTTCCACCCTTGCGGTTGAAGTTGTTGTTGCCGCCGCCGTTATTGTTGTTGTTGCCGCGCCCTCGACCGCGTTTGTTCTGCTGTCCTGGCCTCATCTATCGTTCACCAATTCTCTGTCTTCGCTGATAAGGGGCCACGCGGCCTGCCGGTCAATGCCGGAACAAGACTTCGCGTGCCGCGCACAGGGCGAACAAAGCGTCCTGCCGCTTGTGAAAGTCAAATTAACTGATTCACGCACCGGGAAGTGTTCAACCTTCGCAACTCTTCGAAAAGAGCAGGATCAAGGGTTGACCTGTAACCCGAACGAATCGCTGTTCATTCCCAGCCGCCCCAGTGCGTGGCTTGCAAGCTATCCCGCTTCCTCCGGAAATCCAAGCCTTTTCTTCTGCTGTGCAAAATCAAGGGCCATCCACGGTAAATACGAGAACCCGATCATTGTCGCCGTAGTCGCGCGCTGCCTGAACCAGCCTGAAGCCGGAGGAGCGGAAAATAGCGGTCACGGCTTCCTTCTGGTCGAATCCGATCTCGACGCCGATAACGCCGTCCTTTTCGAGGAAATCTCCTACATCCGCAGCTATCGCACGATAGGCGAAAAGTCCATCCGGACCTCCGTCCAGCGCTGCCGGCGGATCGAAATCCCGAACTTCCGGTTCCAGTGAGGGGATAACGTCACTCCGTATATAGGGCGGATTTGACACGATTATGTCGAAACGTCCGGAAATGTTCTTGAACCAGTCGCTTCGGATCGTCTCGAACCTTGCCGATAATCCCGTTCGCGCGGCGTTTTCCGCCGCCGTTCGCAGGGCATCTTCCGAAATATCGCTGCCTGTCCCTATGGCTTCAGGGCTTTCCTTCAGCAGCGCCAGAATGATCGCGCCGGTGCCCGTGCCGAGATCGAGAAGCTTGGCCGCGCCCTTGGCTGCGACAATCTGCCTCACATGGGGCAGCAGGCAATCCACCAGGATTTCCGTGTCCGGGCGTGGCTCCAATGTCTCCCTGGAGATCAGCAGATCCATCCCGTGGAATTCTCGTATTCCTAATATGCGGTGCACAGGCTCCCTTTTCAAGCGCCGATCGATGACATTTGTGATTCGCGTCCGCTCGTCGTCGCTCAGGACGCGATCGCCGCCCGTGAAAACCTCGGTATTCGTGAGCCCCAGCAGGCCGCCGATCAGCAATCGCGCCTCGATCGCCGCGTCCGGCAGGCCCGCTTCCGAAAACCGACTCCTTGCCTCCGTCACGGCTGCGGCCACGGTCGCCATCCCCCTCGTCATCCCTGTTGCTCGCCGAGCTGCGCCAGCTGGCCGGCCTGGTAATCGGCGATCAGCGCATCGACCACCTCGTCGATCTCGCCCTCCATCATCCGGTCGAGTTTGTAGAGCGTCAGGTTGATGCGGTGGTCGGTCACCCTCCCCTGCGGGAAATTATAGGTGCGGATGCGCTCGGAGCGGTCGCCGGAGCCCACCTGGCTCCTGCGGTCGGCGGAGCGCTCGCTGTCCGCCCGCTGCCGTTCCATGTCGAAGAGGCGCGAGCGCAGCACCTGCATGGCTTTCGCCCGGTTCTGGTGCTGCGATTTTTCCGAACTGGTGACGACGATGCCGGTCGGGATGTGGGTGATGCGCACCGCCGAGTCCGTCGTGTTGACGTGCTGGCCGCCGGCACCCGAAGATCGCATCGTGTCGATGCGGATATCCTCGGGACGGATCTCGATGTCGATCTCCTCCGCCTCCGGCAGCACCGCCACCGTCGCAGCCGACGTGTGGATGCGGCCGCTCGCCTCGGTATCAGGCACGCGCTGCACCCGGTGCACGCCGGATTCGAACTTCAGCTTGGAGAACACGCCGCGCCCGGTGATCGTCGCGATGATCTCCTTGTAGCCGCCCGCCTCGCCCTCGCTCGCCGAAAGCACCTCCACCTTCCAGCCATGCGTGCTCGCGTAGCGCTCGTACATGCGGAAGAGGTCGCCGGCGAAAAGCGCCGCCTCGTTGCCGCCGGTGCCGGCGCGGATTTCCAGGATGGCGCTCTTCTCGTCCGCAGCATCCTTCGGGAGCAGCAGGATCTGCATGTCCTTTTCCAGTGCCTCGATCCGCTCTTCCGCTTCCGGCAGCTCCAGCTCGGCAAGCTCGCGCATCTCGCGGTCGGTCGCCCGGTCGGCGAGCATGGCGCGCAGGTCGGCCGCTTCCGCCACCGTCTTCTCGTATTCGCGGATCTTCCGCACCACCGGCTGCAGCTCGGCATATTCCGACGCCAGCTTCACATAGACGTCGGCGGCGGGGCCTTCCGACATGCGCGCCTCGATCTCGCCGAAGCGGCGCTCCAGTTCGCGCATCTTTTCAACGGGAAGCTTCGCCACCCTCCAACTCCATTTTGTTATTGTATCGCTAGACGGGAATATTGTGAGCCTGGGCGAACCGCACAAGCAGGTCGCGGATCGGCTCGTTCGATGTCGTGTTGTCCAGCGCGGCGTTGAGTTCGGCGGCGAGCTTGTCCGCATCGAGCCCGAGCAGCATCGCCTTGACCGGCCCGATCGAGGTCGCCGCCATCGAAACTGAACGGAAGCCGAGGCCGATCAGCGCCATGGCGGAAAGCGGCTTGCCGGCCATCTCGCCGCAGAGCGTCACCGGCGTCTTGTTGCGCTCTCCCGCGCGCGCGATGTCGCGCAGGATGCGCAGGAAGGGTTTGCCGAGATTGTCGAACCGGTCGGAAACGCGGGCATTGCCCCGGTCCGCCGCCATCGCGAACTGGAAGAGGTCGTTCGAGCCGACCGACACGAAATCCACTTCCTGCATCAGCTCGTCGAGCTGCCACATCAGCGCCGGCACTTCCAGCATGGCGCCGAACTGCAGCTTGCGCGGCAGGCTGTGGCCGAATTTCGAAAGATGCTGCACTTCCTTCTGCATCAGATCGCGCACCGCATGGATTTCCGAAACCTCGGTCACCATCGGCAGCATCATCTTGAGCTCCGCCCCGGCCGAAGCCCGAAGCAGCGCGCGAAGCTGCGTGCGCAACAGCCCTGGCCGGTCGAGCGACAGGCGGATCGCCCGCCAGCCGAGCGCCGGGTTCTCCTCTTCATGGCTGCGGAAATAGGAGACGACCTTGTCGCCGCCGATATCGAGCGTCCGGAACGTGACCGGCCGGCCGGCTGCCTGCTTCATCACGTTGCGGTAGAAATTCTCCTGCTCCTCCAGCTTCGGCATGGTCGAGGCGATCATGAACTGCAGCTCGGTGCGGAAGAGGCCGATGCCGTCGGCGCCGGATTCGGTCAGCTGCGGCAGGTCCACCATCAGCCCGGCATTCATCTGCAGACTGATCCGCTTGCCGTCCTTGGTGAGCGGCTCGACCGAGCGCAGTGCCCGGAACTGCTCCTGGCGGCGGGCGCGCAGCCGCACCTTCTCCTCGTAGGCCTTCTGCAGGTCCGTCATTGGCCTGAGATGAATCTGGCCGTCGTCGCCGTCGATGATCACCGGATCGCCGTTTTCGGCGAGCGCCACGACGCCGGCCGCCTGGCCGACGACGGGAATGCCCATCGCGCGCGCGACGATCACCACATGGCTCGTCACCGCCCCGTCTTCGAGAACGAGGCCGCGCATCCGCTCGCGCGGATAGTCCAGGAGTTCCGCGGCACCCATCGCACGCGCCAGGATGATCGCGTCGGCCGGAAAGCCTTCCTCGGAAAGACGGCCGGAAAAGCCGGTCAGCTGCCGCAGCAGGCGGTTGGCGAGGTCGTCGAAATCGTGCATCCGCTCGCGCAGATACGGGTCGGTCAGGCGCATCATGCGCGCCTTGGTGTCGCTCTGTACCTTCTCGACCGCCGCTTCCGCCGTCAGCCCGTTATGGATCGCCTCTTCCATGCGGCGGACCCAGCCCTGGTCATGCGCGAACATGCGATAGGTCTCAAGCACTTCCCGGTGCTCGCCCTCCTGCGCCACCTCGCGTCGCGACAGCATGTCGTCGATGGAGATGCGCAAGCTGCCCAGCGCTTCCGCCAGACGCTGGATTTCCTTTTCGGCATCCTCGTTCAGAAGATTGGTGACGACGATGCGCGGCTCGTGCAGCACCACATGGCCGAGCCCGATGCCCTCGTTGTAACCGTCCGCCTCGATCGTCACCGCGCGTGTGAGGTCGAGTTCGAGCCCCGGCCGGGTGATCTTCTTGAGCTCGCCGGTGGCGATCATCTCGGCGATCACCATCGCCGTGGTTTCCAGCGCCTCGAGCTCGTCCTCGCGATAGTTGCGGCTCGCCCGGTTCTGCACGACGAGAACGCCGAGCGTCCGGCCGGCGCGCAGGATCGGCACGCCGAGGAAGGAGTGGTAGATCTCTTCGCCGGTCTCCGGCAGGTAGCGGAAGGCCGGATGCGCCTGCGCGTCGGAAAGGTTGAGCGGCTGGGCGGAGGCGGCGATCGTGCCGACCAGGCCCTGGCCCATCTTCAGCTGGGAAGTGTGGACGGCTTCCTTGTTGAGGCCTTCGGTCGCGTAGAGTTCGAGCACGCCGTCGGAGCGCAGCACATAGACGGAGCAGACCTCGGCCACCATGTTGCTGGCGATCTGGCGGACGATCCGGTCAAGGCGCTCCTGTGGATCGAGCGGCTCCGCCATCAATTCGCGCAGCCGCTTCAAAAGAACGCGCGGACCTGCCGACAGGTCTCTCATCGGCATCAGTGCTCCCGAAACGAAATCATTATCCGGAAGACGTCGCGCCCGAAAATGCCGGCGCGCCGAACCGGCTCACCGTCAACTCTTATCGAGACCGTAGGCGGAATGCAAAGTCCGAACTGCGAGTTCGGAATAAGCGCCGTCGATCAGGATGGAAATCTTGATTTCCGACGTGGTGATCGCCTTGATGTTGATGCCTTTTTCGGCAAGTGCCTTGAAAGCATGCGCGGCGACGCCCGCATGGCTGCGCATGCCGATGCCGATGACCGAGACCTTGGCGAGGCCCGATTCGGTCTGGGCGACGTCGAAGCCGATCGTCGCCTTGTTGTCGTCGAGCACCTTCATGGCCTTCTCAACGTCGCCGGAGGGCACGGTGAAGGTCATGTCGGTCTTCGAACCGTCTTCCGACGTGTTCTGCACGATCATGTCGACATTGATATGAGCCTCGGCGAGCGGGCCGAAGATCGCGGCCGAGACGCCCGGCCGGTCGGCGAGCCGCCTCAGCGAGATCTGCGCTTCATCCTTGGCATAGGCGATGCCGGTGACGACTTCCTGTTCCACGATTTCTTCCTCGTCGCAAATCAAAGTGCCGGGCGGGTTCAGAAGGTCGCCCATGCCCGGCGCATCGGGATCCTCGAAACTGGAGCGCACGAAGGTGCGGACCTTGAAGACCATGGCGAGCTCGACCGAACGCACCTGCAGCACCTTCGAGCCGAGGGATGCCATTTCCAGCATTTCCTCGAAGGAGACCTTCTTCATGCGGCGCGCCTGCGGCACGATGCGCGGATCGGTCGTGTAGACGCCGTCCACGTCGGTATAGATGTCGCAGCGGTCGGCCTTGACGGCAGCGGCGATCGCCACGGCCGAAGTATCTGAACCGCCGCGGCCGAGCGTGGCTATGCGGTTGTCCGGACCCAGCCCCTGGAAACCGGCGACGACGGCCACCTGGCCTTCGCCCATCCGCTTGACGATCTCCGAGCCGTCGATTTCCATGATGCGGGCAGCGCCGTGGGCGTTGTCGGTGCGGATCGGGATCTGCCAGCCCTGCCATGAACGGGCGTTGATGCCCATGGACTGCAGCGCGATCGCAAGAAGCCCTGAGGTCACCTGCTCGCCGGAAGCGACGACGGCATCGTATTCGCGCGCATCGTAGAAGGGCGAGTTGGCGCCGGTCACCTTCGGCGCGTCCTGAACCCAGCCGACCAGCTCGTTGGTCTTGCCGGACATGGCCGAAACCACGACCGCAACCTCGTGGCCGGCTTCGACTTCCCGTTTCACATGGCGCGCGACGTTATGGATACGTTCGAGATTGGCGACGGATGTGCCGCCGAACTTCATGACGATGCGAGCCATACGACCAAAACCACTCTTTCGCCCGGACCTTGGGAGCGCCAGGGCGTCTTTCTTCGAACCACATCAACCCCGTCTTCTACGACGGGATTGCCAAGTTGGCCGGTCTCTTATCGAAAAGGGGGAAAGGGCGCAATGGCCGGAGCATAGGCAAACGGTACGCCCGGCATAAACATCCCGCTTGGATATGCAGCCGAAAAAAATCGAAGGGCCGCCCCAAAGGGCCGCCCCGTCAATCGAAATCATGTTCGGCGTGTGATCCGGCTGCAAGCCGGATCACACGCCGAAGCCTCGATCAATTGCTGCTTCCGCCCTGCATTTCACAACCCTCGGGATTGCGGCGGCAATAATCCGACACGCCTGGCTGATTGCGATCCCTGCTGCGCTCCCTGACGCGCTCGGCGCGTTCGCGATTTCTCTCCCGCTCCTGCTGGGCCTGTTCGCGGTCCCTGTCGCGCTCTCTTTCCAGGCGCGCACGATCCCTGTCGCGTTCACGGTCGCGATTCCATTCCTCGCGGCCCCTGTCGCGATTCCAGTTCGGCTGCGCCGGGCGAACTTCGCTCCTGTCACGATCCCACCGGTCCCGGTCGCGGTCCCAGCGGGGAGGATCGCGGTCGACGCGCGGCGGTTCCCAGCGCGGCGGCGGGGGCGGCGGCGGATTGCGGCCGGGTTCGAAGGTGAAGCGCCGCCAGCGGTCGCGCTCGCGATAGAAGTCGCGGTCGCGATAGTAGCGGCCCCAATAGGTATCGACGTCGAAGGTGACGAGCGGAATGCCGAGACGCGGATAGTAATCCGGCGCCACATAGACGCGGCGGGATTGATAGCTGGCCTGGACATAATTGCCCGACACCCAGCCGCGGCCCCCGGCAAACGAGACGTCGCACCAGTTGACGCTGCTCATGCAGCCGTTGATGGTGACCGGCGCCCCGACCGGGATGACGGTGACGGCGGGATAACCGGTGCTCGGTCCCGACCGCATGTTGACATTGGCCGTGGCAAAGCCGCGAACGGCCGCTTCCGCAAGCGACGGCGCCGCGATGAGCGCGCAGAAAGCCGCAACGGACATGAGGATTTTCTTCACGGGCTTCCTCCTGAGAAACCTTGATTGGCGCCCGAACAGGTTTCCGATCTGCCGGACGGTTATAGCCGACACATCAATGTTCGAGGCATCGGCATTGTTCCCCCACGGCGCTGAACGGCGCATGAATGGGCCGTTCGGCTTGCGTTTATCCGGCCCGGACAGGCCCCGTCGACTGGCGTTCGGCGATATGGCAGGCAAGCTCCACCCGCCGCGGCGGGAAGGCGAAGCCGGACAAGCCGTCGCGCAGCAGATCGAGCGCCACCGCACCGAGCTCGCGCATCGGGATATGCATCGTCGTCAGCGGCGGGTTGAGGAAGGCGGCCTGCGGCAGGTCGTCCATGCCCATCACCGAAACGTCGCCCGGCACGGAATAACCCATCTGCTGCACGCCCATCATCGCGCCGACCGCAAGACTGTCGCCGGCCGCGAGCACGGCGGTGAAATCGAGCCCGCTGCGGCGCAGCCTGTCGCTGACCGCCTGGGCGGCGAGTTCCGGCAGCCAGTCGTCCACCGGCATCACCAGATCCTCCGGACACGGCAATCCGTGCTCAAGCAGCGCATCCTGCCAGCCCTCGCGGCGCCGGTCGATCGTGCGCCGGCCGGGCCGCATAAGGAAGAGGATGCGCTCATGCCCGAGCCGGATCAGATGGTCCGCCGCAAGATGCGCGGCCGAGCGGTTGCAGGGCGTCACGCTCGACAGCCGCATGTAAGGGTCGTCGCCGTTGATCAGCACCACCGGCTTGTTGAAGCCGCGGGTCGCCGCCAGCATGCCCTCGTCGTCGACGGTGAGGAAGAGCAGCCCGGCCACGTCCGGATCGGTACGCGCCTCCTCCAGCACGATCTTCTCCTCCGCCGCGTCGGCCACCGCACGGGTCACGATATCGAGCCCCAGCGCCTGCGCCCGGTCGCGCAGGCCTTCGAGCACGTAGAGCGTGAACTGGTTGCGCACATAGTCGATCATCGCCGCGCTCGATGCGGCGAGCACCACTTTCTTGCCGGCGACCGGCGTCGGCACGGCATAGTTGATGTCCTTCGCCGCCTCCAGGATGCGCTGGCGGATATCGGCACGGACACCCTTCTCGCCGGAAAGCGCCCGCGAGACCGTGGAGAGCGAAACGCCCACCTTTTCCGCGATGTCTTCGAGCCGGACCCGCCGGCTCTTCTTGCCGCGCTTGCCCGGAGCGACCGTGACCGTCATGGCATCCTCCTGTAAATCGCCCACCAGATTGCAAAAAATTTTCAGATTGCGCAATCAATTTTCCGATGTTTTCATGATCTCACCGTCCGGGAGAGACGGATCGACAGGATTGCGCGCACTGATACCCAGCAGGATTGGAGGTGCCGCGATGGGAGGAATTCGGACATGGCCCTTACCGGCCGGGATATCCGTGCAAAGCTGGACCGCCTGGTGGCCGGGATCACCGGCCTTCGCCACGACGGACGCTTTCACGAGCCCAATCTCGACGGCAGCGCCGGCGACTACATTTCCTTCGACAGTTGGGAATGGCCGCAGGGCGTCGGCCTTTATGGCCTCGTCCGCCTGTGGCTCTTCACCGGCCGCGACGATCTGAAGGTGCTGATCGAGAACTGGTATGCGGCCCGCATCGAAGCCGGCCTTCCCTCGCTCAACGTCAACACGACCGCCCCCATGCTGGCCCTCTCCATCCTCTGGAAGGAGACCCGCGACCCGCGCTGGCAGCCGGTGCTCGATGCCTGGGCGACCCGCGTGATCACGGAAATGGGCCGCACCGGGGAAGGCGCCTTCGAGCATCACGTCTCCGACAAGGTCAATGACGGCGAACTCTGGGACGACACGCTCTACATGGTCGCGCTCTTCCTCGCCTCATATGGCGAAGCGAGCGGCCGCTGGGAACTGGTCGACGAGGCGGCGAAACAATTCCTCGTCCACACCCGTTATCTCGCCGACAAGAAGAGCGGCCTCTGGTTCCACGGCTGGACGTTTCAGGGCCGGCACAATTTCGCCGAAGCCCGCTGGGCGCGCGGCAACGCATGGATCACCGCCGGCATGCTCGACCTCTTCGATCTTGCCGAAATGCAGAAGCCGGTGAAGGATTATCTTCTGGGCGTGCTGGTGGCACAGGTGAATGCGTTGCTGCCCCTGCAGACCGCTTCCGGCGCCTGGCGCACGCTGCTCGACGATCCTTCGTCCTACGAGGAGATCTCCGCAACCGCCGGCTTCGGCTACGGCCTCCTCAAAGGCTACCGTCTCGGCCTCGGCACGCGGGAATGGCGCGCCGCCGGCCTCAGGGCCGTCGAAGCCGTCTATGATAATATCGATGAGACCGGCACCGTGCTGAATGTCTCCTACGGCACGCGCATGGGCCACGACCTGCAATTCTATCGGGACATTCCGATCCAGCCGACCGGCTATGGACAGGCGCTCGCGATCCTCTGCCTTTCCGAAGCGCTCCGGCACGTGGAAACGGGAGGACAAGCGGCATGACGATGAAAGTGCTTTACGGGGCCGGCCCCGAGGACATCAAGACCTACGACACGGCTCGCCTGCGCGCCGAATTCCTGATGGAGGACCTCTTCCGGGAAGACAAGGTCAGCTTCACCTATACCCATGTCGACCGCCTGATCCTCGGCGGCGCGGTCCCGGTCTCCACCACGCTCACCTTCGGTTCGGGCGAGGAGATCGGCACGCAATACCTGCTCTCGGCCCGCGAGATGGGCATCGCCAATCTCGGCGGCACCGGCGTCGTCTCGATCGACGGCAAGAGTTTTACGCTGGAAAACCGCGACGTGCTTTATGTCGGCCGCGGCGCCCGCGAGATCTCCATGGCCAGCGCCTCCCGCGAAAACCCGGCCCGCTTCTACATGAATTCCGTGCCGGCCGGCGCCGATATCCCGCACCGCCTCATCAAGCGGGCGGAATCGAAGATGCTGACCTTCGGCGATCCCAAGCGCGCCAACCTTCGTAACCTGCGCATGTACATCCATCCGGAGGTCGCGCCCTCCTGCCTGCTTCTCCTGGGCATCACCGATCTTGCCGAAGGCAGCATCTGGAACACCATGCCGCCGCATCTGCATGAACGGCGGATGGAAGCCTACTGCTATTTCGATCTTCCGCCCGAGGAACGGGTCATCCACCTCATGGGCCGGCCGGAAGAGACGCGCCATCTCGTGGTGAAGAACCTCGACGCGGTTCTGTCGCCCGCCTGGTCGATCCACATGGGCGCCGGCACGGCGCAATATGCCTTCGTCTGGGGCATGACCGGCGAGAACCAGGAATATAACGACGTGGCCCCCGTGGCCCTCAGTGAGCTGAGATAGACTGCCATGAATCCTGAAGCCAACTGGATGCGGAAGACCTTGAAGCCGGGCGAAGCCGTCCGCTACTGGCAGCTCGGCCGCATCGCGGAGGAACGTTTCGACGTCCCCGACGCCCCGATGAAGGGCGAGATGGACCCGTTCTTCTTCCTGACCAAGGTCAAGAACTTCATCCCGCACGAATATCCCTGCCGCACCATCTTCGCGGGAAAATATCGCGCCAAGCGGCCGGACGTTCGCGGCGAGTTCGAGGCCGCCCGCTGGTGGCTGCCCTTCGGCTCTCCCCGGCTGGACCTGTCCGGCTTCTGGTTCCGCCCGACCCGTCTCGCCACCTGGACCCGCACCTATATCGAGGCCGAGACCGCCGGCACGGCGAAGATCCGCCTCGGCACCTGCGGCGGCGCGGTCCTCTGGCTGAACGGCGCCGAGATCGGCTGGATGGCGCCCTATAGCCGCAACCTCGAAGCCAAGCAGGAATTCGACCTGCCGCTCGTCGAAGGCCTCAACGAGATCGTCCTCTTCTTCGACGACCTCGCCGAACGCGATGCCCGCTATTTCTACCAGTTCGATTATCTCGCAGGCCCGGCGGCAAACGTCGCCATTCCCGTCCCGGTCGCGGGCCATGTCGCCGAAAGCCTGGAAACCGCGCTCGACGGCATGCATTTCGACCGCCAGCATTATTTCGGCGGCGACATCACCCTTCTCTTCGCCGAGGCTCTGCCGGTCGAGGTCGAGGTCAATGTCGCGGTCGAAGGCGATTTCATGTCGCGCGAACGCTTCGATTTCGACTTCACGCTGCCAGCCGGCGCCAAAAGCCTGCTCGTCGGCCCGTCTGAAAAAGCCCCCGCCGACTTCCGCCATTTCCGCGTCACGCTGAATGCCGGCGGCTTCGTCGCCTCCCGCTCGATCGGCGTCGAGATCTGCCATGCGCAAAGCCAGGGCAAGGCGCCGGCGTCTCTCACCGACCGCATCACCGAAACCCTGACCCAGGTCTCGGAAAACTCCGAACGCGACACCGTCCGCGCCTTCGCCCGCCTCGCCAGCGGCCGTTCCGGTCCTGACACCGATGCGATGATCGAGGAAATCCTGCCCTCGATCGAGGATTGCCACGACTGCGCCGATTTCTCGCTCGTGCCGCTCATCTGGTCGCGCACCGTCTGGGGCAAGGATATCAACGAGAAGACCCGAGTCCGCATCGACGGCGCCATCCTCAACTACCGCTACTGGATGGACGAGCCGGGCAATGACGTACAGTGGTATTTCTCCGAAAACCACGCGCTCCTCTTCCACACCTCCGCCTATCTCGCCGGCCACCTCCTGCCCGATGCCACCTTCGTCCGTTCCGGCCGCAAGGGTGCGGAACAGGCCAAGGTCGGCGCCGAGCGCGTCCGCGCCTGGCTCGACCATTTCGAACACTGGGAAATGGCGGAGTTCAACTCCGCCCCCTATTTCCCGATCGACCTCAAGGGCCTGACGGCGCTCGCCGCGCTCTCGCCGGACAAGGACATCGCCGACCGCGCCAAGGCCGGCATCGTCCGGCTTTGCGAAATCATCGCCCGCTCCGCCCATCACGGCATGGTCACGGCCGCGCAAGGCCGCTCCTACGAGCACACGCTCTGCGCCGGCCGCTCGCTGGAACTCTCCGCCGTCGCCCGCCTGCTCTGGGGCAAGGGTTTTTACGGCCGCCGCGTCCATTGCCTGCCGCAGATGGCGGTCTGCCTGCGCGACCACGGCCTCGAAATCCCGGCTTCGCTTGCGGCCATCGCCGATCATCAGGGCAGCGACCACCAGGAATGGCGCTTCGCCCAGGGCGAAAACTCCTTCGCCGCCCTCTATCACTACAAGGGCAAAAACTTCGCCATGGGCTCGACGGTCCATTACCGCTGGGACGAATGGGGTTACCAGGAAACCGTTCTCCACCTGCGCCTCGGCAACAGGCCGGAAGCGGCGATCTGGATCAACCACCCCGGCGAGACCATCCAGTTCGGCTACGGCCGCCCGTCCTATTGGGGCGGCTGCGGCACCATCCCGCGCGCCCAGCAATATCGCGGCCTCGCCATCCTCGAATTCACCACCTACGAGGAGCAGCCCGATTTCACCCATGCCTGGTTCCCGAAGGCGGAATTCGACGAGACCCGTGTTGCCGGCAGCCTGGCGCTCGCCCGCTCCGGCAACGGCGCCGTCCTGCTCCGCGCCGGCTCCGATCTTCAGGCGGTCGCCGAAGGCCCGTCCGCCGGCACGGAACTGCGCCAATACGGCCGGAAGACCCGCTGGATCGTCCGCGTCTGCGAGGCCGGCGACCTCAATTCCGTCGAAAGCCGCTTCGGCGGCCTTGCGGCGAAACAGGAATCCGATGGCACCTTCGTCATCGAGGACCCGGAATATGGTACCGTGCGCTTCAGGGCCGATGGCGGCGTGGAGGCCGAAGGCCGCGTGATCGCACGCGCCGATTACACCGTGAAGGGTGAAGCAAGGATGCTGAGCCCCGCCTGAACGGCATGGAGAGATAACCAAACGGACGGGAGGAGGTCCCCGTCCACAAGGAGGAGGAAATGAACATGAAAGTGAAATCGATCCTGGCGGGCACAGCGCTCGCCCTGCTCACCTCGACGGCGGCTTTCGCCGGCGACGTGCGCATCATGTGGTACTCCGACGGCGTCGAAGGCGAGGTCATGAAGGACCTCGTCGGCCGCTTCATGAAGGAAAACCCGGGCATCAACGTCATCCTCGACAACGTCGCCTACAGCGTCATCAAGGAACAGCTGCCCGTCCAGCTCGAGGCCGGCAACGGCCCGGACATCGCCCGCGTCACCGCTATCAAGGACCTTTCCAGGCACTGGCTGGATCTCCGCCCGCTGGTCAAGGACGCCAAGTACTGGGACGACAATTTCGGCGCCCAGGCCGACTGGATGCGCCCGGACGGCTCCAACCAGATCTCCGGCTTCATGACGCAGATCACGCTGACCGGCGGTTTCGCCAACAAGACCCTGTTCGAACAGGCCGGCGTCGAACTTCCCGGCCCGAAAGCCACCTGGGATGACTGGGCGGCAGCCGCCATGAAGGTCAAGGAAAACCAGCAGATCCCGTTCGCCATGGCAATCGACCGCTCCGGCCACCGCATCACCGCGCCGATGCTCTCCTATGGCGCCAACTATATCGGCCCGGACGGCAAGCCCGCCCCGCTCGACCAGGGCGCCAAGGAATTCCTGACCAAGTTCGTCAACTGGACGGCCGACGGCACGTTTGCCAAGGACGTCTGGGTCTCGGCCGCCGGCTCCACCTATCGCGCCGCCGCCGACGACTTCATCAACGGCCAGCTTGCCTTCTATTATTCAGGCTCCTGGCAGGTGGCGAACCTCGCCACCAAGATCGGCAACAATTTCGACTGGGTCGCGATCGGCAATCCCTGCGGCCCGGCCGCCTGCACCGGCATGCCGGGCGGCGCAGCACTCGTCGCCATCAAATACACCAAGAACCCGAAGGACGTCGCGACCGTCATGGACTGGTTCGCCCGCGAGGACATCGTCAAGGAATTCTCCGAGCGCACCCTCTTCCTGCCGGGCCACAAGGGTGTCGTCGACAAGGGCGGCCTCGACTTCAAGACGGACAATGCCCAGGCCAAGGCCGCCCTCACCACCTACGTGGAGGCGACCAGGAACACGTCCGACATCGCCCTGAAACTGCCCGGCTGGCGCTGGTCCGACACGGTCTATGCCGCGCTCGTCACCCGCATCGGCCAGACGCTTGCCGGCGAACTGAAGCTCGACGACGCCTTCCAGCGCATCGACGCCGACATCGCCCAGAAGGTCAAGGACGCCGGTCAGTGAGGACAGCGTTGCAAGATTGCGCTGTCCATCGGGCGGGGCATTCTTCTCTTCCCTTCCAGGGGAAGGAAACTTCGCATGGAAATATGAGGCAGAGCCGCGAACTCCCATTCTCCCCCCTTGCGGGGGAGATGTCATCGGAGATGACAGAGGGGGGTTGTTCCGCAAATTCTGCGGAAGAGGTTGGGGCATTACCCCCCTCTGCCCTGCCGGGCATCTCCCCCACAAGGGGGGAGATCGGCCGACAGCACCGCCTCTTTTCCATATCTGCTAGTCCCGCCCGGACTAGGAATTGGAAGCAACCGGAGAGGAGATCGTCACCGAAATGAGTACAACTTCTCCCCCCTCCCTCCTCATGGCCCCCGTCCACGCCGCCATGCGCATCGTCGACGTCCCCTTGCGCGCCCTGCAGAAGGCGACCGGCATCGGCGGCATGGCGGCCTTTTTCCTGGCGCCGAACATGCTGATCTTCAGCATCTTCGTGCTCCTGCCGCTCGTCATCAACTTCGTTTATTCGATGACCGGCGGCACCGCCTTCTTCCTCGCCGAGCGCTATTTCGTCGGCTTCGACCAATATGCCCGGCTCTTCAGCTGCGACAATTTTCTCGATCCCATGTCCTGCCAGGAGGACGCCTTCTGGACGGCGGCGGGCAATACCTTCTGGTTCGTGATCCTGCAGGTCGCGCTGATGATCGTCACCGCCCTGATCACCGCGCTGATCCTCAATCGCGATCTTGCCGCCCGTTCCTTCTGGCGCGCCGTCTTCTTCTTCCCGGTCCTGCTCTCGCCGGTCGTCGTCGGCCTGATCTGGAAGTGGATCCTGCAGCGCCAGGGCCTGTTGAACTTCATCCTCTACCAGTTCGGCGTAACCGAGCCCTTTACCTGGCTCACCGACCGCAACTGGACCTTTGCCGCCACGATCGGCGTGTCGATCTGGGCGCATATGGGTTTCTACGCGCTGATCCTGCTCGCCGGCCTGCAGGCGATCCCGAAGGATCTTTACGAAGCCGCCGAAATGGACGGTACGAAACCCGCCCGCGTCTTCTGGCGCATCACGCTGCCGCTGCTCGCGCCCAATCTCCTGGTCGTCGTGGTGCTGGCGCTGATCCGCGCCGTGCAGATCTTCGACGAGGTCTTCGTGCTGACCGGCGGCGGCCCGGGCACCAGCACGCTCTACCTCACGCAATATATCTACGAGACCGGCTTCGCCTCGGCGCTGCGCAATCCGGGCCTTGCCGCCGCCGCCTCGATCCTCATGGGTGTCGTGCTCGTCATCCTGACGCTCTTCCAGCTTGGGCTCGGCCGCAAGAACGAAAGCAAGGGGAAACGCTGATGGGTGCGGCTGCGCGTTTCATTCTTCGCCGCAGGGGGGCTCATGGCAGCGGCAAGGGCTGGCACTGGACGGATATCGTCACCTGGCTCTGGCTGGTGGGCGGACTGGTCATCATGTTCGGCCCGGCCATCTGGCTCGTCTTCTCCTCCTTCAAGACGCCGGCCGCACTTGCCGAATTCCCCCCCTCCATTCTGCCCTATGTCACCCAGCAGGCGATGGTGGAGGGCTATGAAAAGCCGCTCCAGCTCTTCAACGCGAAGATGCCGGACGGCTCGACCCGCGTGCTCGCCGAAGTCCGCCGCATCGGTCTCGTCTCCCAGATGGTCGATCCGAAGGCGCCGGGCGAGATCGTCCGCGTCAATATCAACGACCGCACACCGGTGCGCACCATCTCCTTCGCGACCGAAAACTACATCCAGCCCTTCACCCAGTTCGATTTCCTGCGCTACCTCTGGAACTCCGTCTTCGTGACGGTCATGGCGACGCTGATCACGCTCGTCGTCAATTCCATGGCCGCCTTCGCGCTGTCGAAATACGAGTTCCGCGGCCGGGGTGCGGCGATGCTGATCATCCTCGCGACGCTCATGGTGCCGCTTTCGGTCATCATGGTGCCGCTCTATTCGATCATCTCGTCGCTCAACCTGTTCAACAGTCTCTGGGGCGTCATCCTGCCGACGGTCGCCACCCCCACCGGCGTCTTCATCCTGCGCCAGTACATGCTGACAATTCCCGACGAGCTGATCGACGCGGCGCGCATGGACAAGGCGTCCGAATGGCAGATCTACTGGCGCATCGTCCTGCCGCTGACGGCCCCGGCGCTCGCCGTGCTCGCCATCTTCTCGGTCGTCTGGCGCTGGAACGACTTCCTCTGGCCGCTGATCGTCCTGTCGCGCCGCGAGCTCTACACGCTTCAGGTCGGTTTGAGCATCTATTCCGGCGAGCTGAACGTGCAATGGCACTTCATCCTGGCCATGACCGTCGTCACGATGATCCCCGTCGTGCTGGTCTTCATCTTCCTGCAGCGTTTCATCACCACCGGCATCGCCGGCACCGGTCTCAAATAAGGAACACCGATGGGCGAGATCAAACTCACCGATGTCAGGAAATCCTACGGCGCCGTCGACGTCCTGAAGGACATCAACCTGCATATCAACGATGGCGAGTTCGTCGTTTTCGTCGGCCCGTCCGGCTGCGGCAAGTCCACGCTGCTGCGCACCATCGCGGGCCTGGAAAAGGTCACCGGCGGCGAGATCGAGATCGACGGCAAGCGCGTCAACGAGGTCACCGCCGCCGATCGCGGGCTCGCCATGGTCTTCCAGTCCTATGCGCTTTATCCGCATATGAGCGTGCGCCAGAACCTTGCCTTCGGGCTTGAGAACTCCAACATGCCGAAGCCGGAGATCGCCGAGCGCATCGCCGAGGCCGCCCGCATGCTGGAGATCGAGCCCTATCTGGAGCGCCGCCCCGGCCAGCTTTCCGGCGGCCAGCGCCAGCGTGTCGCGATCGGCCGCGCCATCGTCCGCCGGCCGACCGCCTTCCTGCTCGACGAGCCGCTGTCGAACCTCGATGCGGAGCTGCGCGTCTCCACCCGCGCCGAGCTTGCCGCGCTGCATGCCCGCATCGGCTCGACGATGATCTACGTCACCCACGACCAGGTGGAGGCGATGACGCTCGCCCACCGCATCGTCGTCATGCGCGCCGGCAGGATCGAGCAGGTCGGCACGCCGCTCGACCTCTACAACACGCCCGCCAACCGCTTCGTCGCCGGCTTCATCGGCGCGCCGCACATGAATTTCCTGGCCGGCGAAGTGGCGGAAGTCGAACACGGCACGGTGACCCTGACGATCGGCACCGACCATCGCCTCCTCGTGCCGCTTTCGGACCACAGGCTGAAGGTCGGCGACAAGCTGACCGTCGGCATCCGCCCGCAGCACATCACGCTCGCCAACGATCCCGGCAGTCTGACGGTCAAGGTCCGCCTCGTCGAGGCCCTCGGCTCCGAAACCGTCATCCATGCCGATCTCAACGGCGAAAAGCTCCTCGCCGTCGTCCCCGGCCAGAAGCAGATTGCACCGGGTGACGAAGCCCACTTCTCCATCGCCGGCGCTCCGCTGCACCTGTTCGATCAGAACGGCCTCCGCATAAAAGGGTGAGGAACGGTCCGGCGAAGCCGGAGCAATCGATCCGGTGAATCGATTGCAGTGACGAACGCCGCGAGCCTGGAGCGAGGGGCCGGGCGACAGCGCGGCATACGCTTCTCCCCCTCAGAACGGAGAGAAGGTGCCGGCAGGCGGATGAGGGGCAGACACGCCTCGCTCCGGGGTGCATCCGATGTTCTCCTCAGAGAACGAAGATGCCTCGAAGCGTCACAAGTACCCCTTGAAGAAGCCCAGCACCGCCTGCCGCATCGGCGGCGTTTCCTTGTGCCCGACGCCCGCCTGCGGCAGGAACACCAGCGCCCCTAAAGCCTCAGCCGCAAGATAGGCCGCCTCCGTCTCGGCGAAGGCCTTTTCCACCGCTTCCGGCGGCGTCAGCGGATCGTCCCAGCCGACTGTGATGAGCTGCGCACGCGGCGCGATGAGCCCGGCGATCTCTCCGATGGAAGTTTCCTTCAAAAGCCCCGGCACGGTCAGATAATGGCCGTGCAGGTTATGCGCACCGGTTTCGACGAGGGTGGCGAAATCCGCAAAGCAGCAGAGATGTGCTGCAGCCTTCACTCTGGCGTCGATTGCCGCCAGGAAATAGGCGATCGTCGCGCCCATAGAAAGCCCGGTGATGCCGATCCGCGCCGGATCGACCTCGGGCCGGGTCGCGAGCCAGGAAAGTGCTGCAGCCTGCTCGGAGAGCATCTGCCCGAACAGGGTCCTGCCGTGCCAGAGCGCTGCCTTGGCTGCCGCATCCTCCGTCATGCCCGCCCGCTCGCCGAAGGTCGGCATGTCGATCGAAAGCACCACATAGCCTTCCCTTGCCAGCGCGGGACCGGGCGCATCGAGAAGCGCCGGCCGGGCGTCGGTCAGTTCCGAGGCACCGATATCCCAGCGGGAGCCGTGTGCATGCGCATAGAGGATGGCCGGGCCGGGTGTCACAAATCCCGTCTTCGGCCGCGTCAGGAATCCGCGGACGTCCCCGCCGTCCGGCAGGCGGAAGCGCAAGTGTTCCAGAACATAGCCGTCGCGGATCTCGGAGAAGCTATCGGCCAGTGCCAGCGAGATGTCTTCGAAGGCGAGCAGTTCCTTCAGCCGCTCCACCGTAATTGCCATCGCCCCTCCTCCAGCCGTCGCCGTCCCCCTGCCGAGGCGGGGATGATTTCAGGTCACCCCTCACGGCTTTTCAAATAGATAAACCAAATCTTGTCCTCCCGCATCCCCGCTCTTCAAAGTGGTGCCTATAATCTCCGCGTTCCGTTTCGGCTACACCGGATGAGCATCGCCGGCGAGACGGGACCGGTGCCCTGGCGGTCTGCCGTTGATGCAGGCGGATTGTCAGGGGCTGCGCAGAAAATGGTCCCCCTCTCGTCTGAAAATATGGCGGGGCGTGCCTGTGCGGCACACATGGTTGGACCGGCGACTGGTTCTGGCCG
>Ga0164243_10003148_pt1 | contig 26593 bp, 29 predicted proteins | sample OricompcompostOP_FD_108781 | JGI IMG/M metagenome (GOLD analysis project Ga0164243, IMG submission 108781) | Organic Plus compost microbial communities from Emeryville, California, USA - Original compost - Organic plus compost (OP) | ecosystem: Engineered > Solid waste > Mixed feedstock >...
GTCACAGTATCGCATGCGCCCGGTGCCGAAACGCTTGCCGTCGAGGATGGCCTATGGCATCTACCGGGCTTGCGAATACAGGGGGAAGGATGGGGATTCTACGGCGGTCGTTGCTCGCGCTCGTCGCATTGCATGTGTGGGCGGGCGTCGACGCCCATATCTACACCTGCACGGCCAAGGACGGCACGCGCATTTTCTCCGATTCGAAATGCGGCCCGGACGCGAAGCTCGTGCCGAACATCACGACTTCGAACAAGCCGCCGCCCAAGCCGGCCGCAGCCGCCTCACGGCCGAAAGTCGAGCCGAAGAGCACGGCCGAGCTCGATGCGCTCCTCAAACGCTGCAACGACGGCGACATGACTGCATGCAATACCTGGACGCGCGCCGGTGGTCCGAACAGCTTGCGCGAAAAAGAGGCGGCCGCCGAGAAGGCATGCGAGGCAGGCTCGCTCGCCGATTGTGAATATCGCTACTGCGCCGGCAGCGTGAACGACGAGTGCCGCGCGCGCGTGCTGCAAGCGGCGAAGGTCGCGGGCGACAACTGGTATCTGCGCGACACGGGCGCGTCGCAGCCCGACGGCTCGACTCGCTACGACGTTCGTTGCATACCGGCCGGTGCGCGTGCGATGCGCGACGTCGCCGTCACCTGCTCCGGCACCGCGGGACCGAATCGCTGCTCGAGCCCCGGCGCGAGCGCGGCATACGCCCGGTTGGATCTGGCCGCAGCCGCGTTGTGTACGGCGAAGTGACCTGCTGATGCCCAAGACGACCGATACGGGCTCGATCGTGCTCGAAGATCATGAGGCGACGCAGGCGGCGGCCCCGTACTCGCGCCAGCTGAGCGTGCTGCTCGTCGACGACGATGCGGAAGTCTCGGCGATGCTGGAAGCGCTGCTCACAGCCAACGGCTACCGCGTCGTGCGCGCGCGCTCCGGCTTCATGGCGAAAGAGGCGCTCGCGGAGGAATCGTTTCCGATCGTCGTCATCGATCGCGGCCTCGAGGACGGGGACGGCATCCGCCTGTGCGCCGAGATCCGCCAGCGCAACGAGCGCGGCTACGTATACATCATCCTGTTGACCGCCCGCGATTCGCGCGACGACATCGTCGCCGGCCTGCAGGCGGGCGCCGACGACTATCTGAGCAAGAAGATCAGCGAGGCCGAGCTCATCGCGCGGCTCAGCACCGCCAGCCGCATCGTGCGCCTCGAGCGCGCGCTGCGCGAAGCGCTTGCCGAACGCTCGCAGCAGCCGTCGGCAGAAATGGCGCCGGCGTCGCAGGCGCGACTCACGCTGTTGAAGCGCATCGGGCGCGATCTCGAGCAATCGCTGTCCGCGCAACGGCCGATGTCCGTGATCGCGATCGACATCGATTACTTCAAGGCCGTGAACGATCGCCACGGGCATGTCGCGGGTGACGAGCTGCTGCGCCAGTTCGCGAATCGCGTGCGCTTCGCGCTGCCGCGCGATCAGGATTGGATCGCGCGTCTCGGCGGCGAGGAATTCGTCGTCGTGCTGCCGGGCACGAGCGTCGATCACGCAACGGCCATCGCCGAACGGCTGCGCATGACGGTCGGGTCGACGCCGTTTCATGTCGCGGGGACGGACGTGTCGGTCACGGTGAGCTTGGGGGTCGGCGCCTTGTCGACGTTGAGCCCCGAGGAGGAGATCGGCGCTCAGGCGCTGCTCGATCAGGCCGATCAATATCTCTATCGCAGCAAGCTCGCGGGGCGTAATCGCGTGAGCGCGCCGCAAGCCTCGCGTGCGCATGGACCCTGAAAGGAAGGCGCCGCTCCCGCGAGCAGCGCCTTCAAGGGTCGAGGCGGGAACGGCGGGATGGTAGGTCCGTTCCGCGCGCTGCGACGATCGTCACGGTTCGAAATTCACGCTCACGGTCTGTCCGACCGCGACCGCTGCATTCGCAGATTTCACGAACGAGATCGTTTCGTTCGCGTCAGGGGTGTCGAGATCTGCCTCGCACGTGAACGACACCGTATAGCTGCCGACCGGCATGAAACCGATGCGGTACTCATACGCGCCGCTCGTCGAGTTCTGAATCACGCGGGCCGTGACGAACGGCTCGGTCGTGCCGCCGATGTCATCGGGCGTGATGTCTGAACCATTGAAGACATAGACAGCCGGCTCGCAATCCGTCGTGATCAGCGCCGGCGCGACGGCGCCTTGCAGCGTGCCCACTTGCAGGTTGTCGACCAGGCGCAGCACGGGCTTGAGGAGGAAATCCCCGCCCTGGCCGGGCGGCATGATCACCGAGCGGCGCAGGTCGAAGTCGATCGTGAAATCGGTCGTGCTCCCCGCGCCGACCGTGAAGCCGCGAATCAGCTTGAGGCCGCTTTCATTGCCGCTCGGAATGAACAACGCATGACGCGAGCCGTCCTCGAGCTCCACGTACGAATCCGATGCGGTGCGCCCCGCATTCACTTTCAATCGAATCCACTCGTAGGCGCCGGCGGGTACGAGCTCGTCGCGCAACAGGATCTCGGTGCCGCCGCCTTCGAGCGCGAGCAAATCGATGCGCCGCGGCGTTGCGAAATCGAAAACCTCCGGGCCGGGCTCGCCGACGGCCTTGAGCTCGACGCCGGTGAATTCCACGACCACATGTGCCGCGCGATCGACCGGTGCGTCGGTCACGCCGAGCGTGATCCTGCCGTAGTCCTCTCCCGAGCCGCTCGAGCCGCCTCCGCATGCACCCAGCACGGTGACACTCGCAATCGCGAGCAATAGTCGCTTGCGCATGAATCTCCCGAAAATGACCAGAGTCGACGCTGACACGAGCGGATGCGAGGTTCGGTTCCGCTGTCGCAAAATGGCGCCGAGGATGTGTTGCGATGAAACCGTTCGAAACGAGCGAAGAACGCGCTCCGAGGGAACCCTTCGACGCCGCTGTTCGTGTGCGGTCTAATGCCACCCATGGGCTTGCCCGATCTCTTGCGTTCACTGCGGCCGCGTAACCGCGACGCCGCCGAATTCGATCGACTGATGCGCGAGCACATTCCGGCGCTGTTTCGCTCCGCCTATCGCTGGACCGGCACGGTCGATCAGGCGGAAGACCTCGTGCAGGAGCTGCTCACGCGCTTGTATCCGCGTCTTGCGGAGCTGCGCGAGCTCGATCAGGTGAAGCCGTGGGCGCTACGCGTGATGTATCGGATCTTCGTCGATCAGCTGCGGCGCCAACGCAATTCACCCGTGCAATTCGGGCTGGAAACCGAGAGCGAGGACGAGCTCGATCAGGAATGGGCGGGCGCGACCGACCACGATGAGGCGGAGGTTCTCGTCGATCAGCAGCTGACTCGAGAGCGCATTGCCGCCGCGTGGGCCGAGCTGCGCGAGGAGCACCGCGTCGTCCTGTCGATGCACGACATCGAGGAGTACAGTCTCGTCGAGATCGCCGCCATCACGGACACCCCCATCGGAACGCTCAAGTCGCGGGTTCATCGCGCGCGCGCCAGATTGCGCGAGCTGCTGGATAGGGAACGTTCGGACACTGCAAATCGTGTACCGAGTGACGGTAACAGGTGACATGTGACTGCCAAGCATCAGCCATTGAGCGACGCACTCCGACGCATGCCGGTGCCGCAGCCGCGCGCGGGCTTCGTCGATGAGGTGCTTGCGCGCGCGGTTGCGGCATCGACGCGGGCGAGGCCGGCACGTTCGCGTCTCGGTGCTTTCGGCCGTTGGGAAACATGGGCTGGCGCCATGGTCGGCGCCGCGCTGGCGGTGATTGCGACGGTGCTGGTCATGCGTCCCGCGGCGCAGCCCGAGCCGGCCGCAGGCATCACGCTTGCGCTCAACGAGTCGCGCAACGTCGAAGTGCTGATCGATTCCGAGCGCACGCTCGATCTCGCGACGATACACGTTGCGACGACGGGCGCCGTGGAGCTCGAAGGGCTCGACGATGAGCGCGAGGTCGAATGGCAGACGCGGCTCGAACGGGGCCGCAATGTCCTGTCATTGCCCGTCGTCGCGCGCGCCGAGGGGAATGCGCAACTGGTCGCGACGATCGAGCACGAGGGGCGTTCGCGACGAGTTGCGATTCGCCTCGTCGTCAAGCGCGTTGCATAGGAGAAATTGCGTAGGATGACAACTTGCCCAACATTCGTGAGGGAGACAATATGAATGCCTGCGCCCGGGTCGTCGCGCTGGCTGTTGCATGGTGCTTTTCACTCAGCGCTCTCGCGCAGGAAAAGCCGGCGAAGCGCGATGATCTGGATGTGACCATGCAGATCATCGTGGATCCGAATGCCAAACTGCCCGACGAAGTCGTTCGCCGCATTCCGCTGCCTGCTTCGCGCGCGCAAGTCGATCGCTCCACGGGGCCGAGCGAGCCAAAACCGGATGTCGCCGAGAAGGGCCGCGAGCGCGCCGAGGAGGCTCGTGAGCTCGGACGCGAAGCTTCCGAGCGCGCGAAAGAGCGCGCTCGGGAGGCTCAGGAGCAGCGCGAAGAAGCTCGTAACTCGAATGCTGATCGCGGCAAGGACAACGGTAAAGGCAAGGACGACGCAGATCGTCCGAATCGACCGGATCATCCGAATCCGCCGGATCGTCCGAATCAACCGGATCGTCCGAATCCGCCGGATCATCCGAATCCCCCCGGTCCCCCGCCGCGCCCATAACGCATCTTGGCCGGCGCGGCTCCTGCGTTTGCCCGCCGCCCGCCAACAAATCGATTTTCGACTCGTTCTCTTCGGCGCGGGATGCCTCATCGGATCGTGCGTCTTCGTGCCTGTCGTCGCGTCGGCGCAATCTTCCGGCGCGCAACAGTTGTTCGAGCAAGGTCGCGCGGCCTTCGAGCGCCAGGATTACGCGAAAGCGCTGGCTTACTTCGAGTCTGCGGCTGCGGAGCAGCTTCCCGGACCGGCGGTTCATTTCAACATCGGCGTCGCGGCGTATCGTCTCGGCAGATACGACAAGGCGCGCGCTGCGTTCGAGCGCGTTGCGCTCACTCCGTCGATGAGCGGGCTTGCGCATTACAACCTCGGGCTCATTGCGCTTGCGGAAGGCGAGGAGCTGCGTGCGATCGACGCGTTTACGCGTGCGTATGCGGAAAGCGAGGATGAGCGCGTGCGAGCGCTCGCGAGGACGCAGCTCGAAGCGATCGGCACCGAGCCTGCAACGCGAGGCATCGCGTGGGCGGCTTATGGCTCGACCGGTGTCGGCTACGACGACAACGTCACCCTGACCTCAGGTGGACAGGCGCTCGGCATCACGCGCGAGGAAGACGCGTATGGCGATACGCTGATCGCGGCTTCAGCACAGCTCACGGATTCGCTGCGGCTCGATGCCGATGCGTCGTGGCTCAACTACGCGAGTCTCGACGAGTTCGATCAATGGACGCTCGGATTCGGCGGGCGCTATCGCATCGCGACCGATCCCTGGACGCTCGATACGGGCGCGCAGCTCGGCACGACGTTCGTCGATGGCCGGCGGTTCGATGTGCGTGAAAGCGTTTATGTGCAGGCGGCTGGGCAGGTTGCGCCGAAGTGGTCATTGCGTGCTCGGTATCGGATCAGCAATGTCGACGGCAGCAATGATTATCCCGGGCTGGAAGGTCTGCGGCACGAAGTGACGGCGCGTGTCACGCATCGCGCTGCTTCGTGGACGGCGAGCTTCGGCTATGGATTCGAAGTGAACGACTACGATTCGCCCGCGTTATCGGCCGTGCGGCATCAAGTGTCGGCGGACGTGCGCGTGCCGTTGTCGCAGGCGTGGGCGGTGCGCGCGTCGCTCGCGTATCGGTACGGCGAGTATGACGATACGAGCATCGGTTCGGAGCAGCGCATGGAGTTCGGTACGGGTGTCGAATATGCGCTGAACGGGCGCTGGACGGTGGCGCTGCAGTATCTGTTCACCGATAACGAGGCGGACGCGCCTGAATTCACGTATCGGCGGAATCGCCTGTTCGCAGGCGTCGAAGCCACGTTCTGACTCACTCGCCTCGGGATTTCGGGCAGAGGCAAATCCTCGGAACTGACCTCCGAACGATGGCGTTACCGATGCAGCGCAAGAGGTAAATGCCATGCATCGCAGTATCGGTTTCGCCGTGTTGATGCTTTCCGCTGTGGTGAGTGGCGCGTACGGCGCCGAATCGCGACGCGACGAGTTCATCAAAGAAGCAGTCGAGGGCAATCTGTTCGAAGTGCAGGCGGGACAGATGGCGCAGATGAAAGGCGCGAGCGATGCCGTGCGCAAGTTCGGGACGATTCTCGCGGAGGATCACACGCAGGCGCGGGACAAGAGCGTGCAGGCGGCGAAGAGTGTCGGTGTAACGCCGCCGACCGCGCCGAACGAGGCGCAACGCAAGCTCTTGGATGCGCTTTCGAAGCTCGAAGGGGATCGCTTCGACGAGCGGTTCATCTCGACCATGATCGATGACCACAAGCGCGACGTCGCGCGCTACGAAGCTCACGCGAAGGGCAATGACGCGGTCGCGAAATATGCGGCCGCAACGCTGCCGACCCTACGCGAACACTTGAAGACCGTCCAAGGGCTGCGCAACGAGCGCGCGACGAAATGATGTCGGCTGTGCAAGCGCGCACCAGCGATCACTTTCGCGGGCGGTGACCTGGGGGCTATTTCGGCAGCGCAAACGCGATTACCGAATCGCTTTCGATCGGGCTTTCCACGAGGCTGCCGCCGGTCGCGACGATCACCACGTATTGGCGCCCGTTCTTTTCGTAGGTGGCCGGCGTTGCGTGCGCGGAGGCAGGCAGCTTGTACGTCCACAGCTCGCGGCCCGTCTTCGATTCGAAGGCGCGAAAGCGGTTGTCGTCCGTCGCGCCGATGAAGATGAGGCCGCTCGCGGTCGCGATCGAGCCGCCCGCGCTCGGGCGGCCGGTGTTTGCGACCGCGGGCGGCAGCACGTCGGAAACGCCGAGCCGGCTTTGCCACACGATCTCGGCGGTATCGACGTTGATCGCCGTCAGCGTGCCCCACGGCGGCTGCTGGCACATCAAGCGCTGTTTGCGTTCGGTGAAGCGGCCGGTTGCACGTCCGCCGTTCGTGATCGTGCCGTCGGGCATGCGCGTGATCTGCTCGACCTGGCCGAGATTGCTCGCGTTCACGAAAAACAAGCGCAGCTTCGGATCGAACGAGCCGCCGCCCCAGTTCGCGCCGCCCTGCCGGCCGGGAAAGCTGATCGTCGGCGTCTCCGCCAGCGGCAGGAACATGCCGCCGAAGCGCATGTCGTGTTGCGCGATGAAGTCGCGGCAGTAGCGTTCGAGTTCAGGGGTCACCGTGGCGATGTCGTCCATCGAGAACGACTGGCGCGCGAACGGCGGCGGCTTTACGGGAAAGGGCTGCGTCGGCGAGGTGTGTTCGCCCGGCACATCGCTCGCCGGGACGGGGCGCTCCTCGATCGGATGAATCGGCTCGCCGGTCACGCGATTGAGCACGTACAACATGCCGGTCTTCGACACGATCAATACCGCGGGAATCGAGCGTCGTCCCTGCTTCACGTCGACGAGCATGGGCGGAGCCTGCGTGTCGAAGTCCCACACGTCGTGATGCACGGTCTGGAAATGCCAGCGGCGCTGACCCGTCTTCGCATCGAGCGCGACGATCGAGCTCGAGAACAGATTCGCGCCGAGGCGGTCGCCGCCCCAGCGGTCATACGTCGGCGCGCCGACGGGCATGTAGAGAATGCCGCGCTTCGTGTCGACGGTCATGAAGGCCCAGACGTTCACGCCGGAACGGTTGCGCCAGCTGTCGCCTTCCCAGGTGTCGTGGCCGAACTCGCCCGGACGCGGCACGGTGTGAAACGTCCAGACGAGACGGCCCGTCAGCACGTCCCACGCGCGAACGTCGCCGGACGCGCCGAGCGCCGGCTGCTCTTGTGTCATCGCGCCGGTGATCACGAGATTGTCGTAAACGAGCGGCGCCGAAGTCATCGAGTACAGCGCCTTCGGATTGCCGTTCATGATCTCCGGCGTCTTCAGATCGACGGCGCCGCCCTCGCCGAACGAATCGATCAGCGTGCCGCGCTTCGCATCGAGCGCGACGAGCTTGCCGTCGCGCGTGCCGAAATAAAGGCGCGGCGCGTGCTTGCGATCGCCGGGCCAATACTCGATCCCGCGGCGCGCGGGTTGCCCGACGGCGCGCGTGTCGAATACCCAGACCTCGGCGCCGGTTGCGGCGTCGAGCGCGAGCACTTCGTTGTAGGGCGAGGTCAGGTACATCACGCCCTCGACGACGAGCGGCGTGATCTGCGAGGGCTGGAATCGCGCGGGCGGTGCATCGCCGTGCGTCTTGCGCAAGTGATAGGTCCACGCAGGCGCGAGCGCCGCGACGTTCTTCGGAGTGATTTGCTTGAGCGGCGAATGGCGCATCGCGCCGCGGTCGTGGCCGTACGTGGGCCACTCGGTTTCGGCCGCGATGCATGCGCCGCTGGCGAGGATCAGGCTGGCGCAGAGGAGCGTGGAGGTTTGGGGGCGTCGGTTCTTTCGAGCTGGCATCGTCGCTAGCCTGTGTTTTTTCCTCTGTAGCACACGGCCTGGCGGCGGGCGCACGACTCCACGATTCTTTTCCTGACTCCCTCTCCCGAAGGGAGAGGGTTGGGGTGAGGGGAGCGCGCGAGCGCGCTCAGTTGCCGCGCTCTCGCGCGACCTCTCCCTTCGGGAGAGGTGTTCGCGGAACTCCACGGGGTTGCAGCCGTTGCGACACATGAAGCCGCGGCCGTGTACCCGCAAGCGCACGCGCCGGTAATTTCTCTAGGTGATGTTCCGGGAGCGGCCATGAGCGCACACCTACAACCGAACCGCGATACCTGGATGCCTCCAGATGCCCATGTGCACATCGGCGCGGACGAGGCCTTTCCCATCAAGCTCATCGTGAACGGCATCGAGCATCAGCTCGATGTCATGCCGTGGGTGTCGCTGCTGGACGCTCTGCGCGAGCGCCTGGGTCTGACCGGCACGAAGAAGGGCTGCGATCACGGCCAATGCGGGGCATGCACGGTGTTGATAGATGGCGTGCGCGTCAACTCGTGCCTGCGCCTGGCCTTGATGCACGACGGTGCGCACATCACGACGATCGAAGGGCTCGCACACGACAAGACGCTGCACGCGTTGCAGCGCGCCTTGATCGAGCACGACGCCTTTCAATGCGGCTACTGCACGCCCGGGCAGCTGTGCTCCGCCGTGGGCCTGTTGAATGAAAAGCCGCATCCTTCCGAGCCGGAAATCCGCGAATGGATGAGCGGCAATCTGTGCCGCTGTGGCGCGTACCCGAACATCGTCGCCGCGATCCAGTCCGTGAGCGAGGAGCGCCGCTGATGCACCCATTCGCATTCACGCGCGCCGTCGACGTGCAGGACGCCCTGCGCACCGCGAGCGCGACTCCCGCGGCGAAATTCATTGCCGGCGGCACGAATCTCGTCGATCTCATGAAGGAAACCGTCGAGCGGCCCGCGCATCTGATCGACATCACGCATCTGCCCTTCAAGTCGATCGATGCGACCGCGAGCGGCGGATTGCGCATCGGCGCGCTGGTCACCAATGCGACGCTGGCCAACGACGAGCGCGTGCTGGCGCGATATCCATTGCTCGCAAACGCGATCCTTGCCGGCGCGTCGCCGCAGCTGCGCAATGCCGCGACGACCGGCGGCAATCTGCTGCAGAGAACACGCTGCTACTACTTCTATGACGTCGGCACGCCGTGCAACAAACGCAGGCCCGGGCAGGGATGCGGCGCGTTGCACGGGCAGAATCGCATCCACGCGATTCTCGGCACGAGCGAGCACTGCATCGCGACGCATCCGTCCGACATGTGCGTCGCGCTCGCCGCGCTCGAAGCGCAGGTTCACGTCATCGGTCCGAAGGGTGAGCGCACGATTGCCTTCGCCGATTTTCATCGCCTGCCCGGCGATCGTCCCGATCTCGATACGACGCTCGCGCCGGGCGAGCTCGTCACTGCCGTCGAGCTTCCCGCCGAGGGCTTCGCGGCGAATCATTCGTATTTGAAGCTGCGCGACCGGCTGTCCTATGCATTCGCGCTCGTTTCGGTTGCGGCGGCGCTGCGTCTCGACGGCTCGCAAATCGCCGCGGCGCGCATCGCGTTGGGCGGCGTCGCGCACAAGCCATGGCGAGTCGAGGCAGCCGAACAGCAGCTGATCGGTGCGACGCCCGGCGCCGACGCGTTCGATGGCGCCGCACGGACGCTGCTCGCCGGCGCCCGCGGTTTCGGTCACAACGATTTCAAGATCGAGCTCGCACGCCGTGCGATCACGCGGGCGTTGCTGCAAGCGGCCGCGGGCGCGCCGCAGTCGATCATCGACAAGCGAATCGGGTGAGGCGATGGTGAGCACCGATACGAGCCCGTGGTTCACGCATCATGTCGGCACGCCGACGGATCGCATCGATGGCGTCGCGAAGGTCACCGGCGCCGCGAAATATGCGGCGGAGTTTCCCGCGCAGGATCTCTTGTACGGCTGCGTCGTGAACAGCACGATCGCGAAGGGCTGGATCGAGGCGCTCGATACTGCAAAGGCGCGCGCCGTCCCGGGCGTCGTCGAAGTATTCACCCACGAGAACCGGCCGCATATCGCGTGGTTCGATCGCAGCTACAGCGATCAGGACGCACCGCCGGGCTCGCCGTTTCGAGCGCTGCGCGATGGCGAGATCCGTTACAGCGGACAGCCGATTGCGCTGGTCGTTGCGCAGGACTTCGAGACGGCGCGTTATGCGGCCTCGCTCGTCGAGGCGCGCTACTCGCAAGGGGAGCACGCGACCGATCTGGTGCAGCAGCGTGAGGACGCGTTTCGACCCAAGCGCAAAAAATCCGGTTTTGAATCGCCGCCGTCGCGCGGCGATGCCGATGCCGCGCTCGCGCAGGCGGCGGTGAAGCATCGCGGCGAATATCGCATCGCGATCGAGCATCACAACCCGATGGAGATGCACGCCGCGACCGTCATCTGGGAAGGCGGCGGCAAGATCACGGTGCACGACAAGACGCAGGGTGTCATCAACACGCACGACTATGTCTGCGGGGTGTTCGGGTTCGCGAAGGACGACGTGCGCGTCGAGTCGCCTTATGTCGGCGGTGCGTTCGGCTCCGGGCTGCGTCCGCAGTATCAATTATTCCTCGCGGTGCTTGCTGCAAAGGCGCTGCAGCGCTCGGTGCGCGTCGTGCTGAGCCGCGAGCAGATGTTCACGTTCGGCTATCGCCCTGACGCTCTGCAGACGATCGAGCTGGGTGCGCAGCGCGAGGGCACGCTCACCGCCATCAAGCACGATTGCGTACAGAACACTTCGCAGTTCGAGAACTACTCCGAAACGATCGTGAACTGGAGCGGGCTGCTGTACGCCTGCCCGAACGTTGCGCTCGATCATCGTCTCGCCGCATTGGATCTGTACACGCCGATCGACATGCGCGCGCCTGGCGCAGCAACAGGAGTGAATGCCTTCGAAGCCGCGATCGACGAGCTCGCCTATGAGCTGCAGCTGGATCCCCTCGAGTTCCGGCTCAAGAACTACGCGGAGATCGATCAGAACGAGGACAAGCCGTTCTCGAGCAAGGCGCTGCGCGAATGCTACGAACAGGGCGCAGCGGCATTCGGTTGGTCGCAGCGCTCGTTCGCGCCGCGTTCGATGCGCGACGGCCGCGAGCTCGTCGGCTGGGGCATGGCGAGCGGCGTCTGGGAAGCGATGCGGACGAAGGCGCAGGCGCGCGTGACGCTGTCGTCGGAAGGCCGGCTGGAAGTTGCGACCGCGAGCGCGGACATCGGCACGGGCACGTACACGATCCTCGCGCAGATCGCGGCCGAGGCTTTCGGGCTGCCGCTCGATGCAGTCACGGTGAAAATCGGCGATTCATCGCTGCCGCAGGCGCCGCTGGAAGGCGGCTCGCGGACCGCCACGACGGTCGGATCGGCGGTACAGGCGGCATGCGAAGCACTGAAGAAGATCGTGCTCGATCAGGCGCGCTCGATTGGAAATTCGCCGCTCGGCAAGCCGCGCGCGAGCTCGGTGACGTTCGAGCGAGGGGACGTCGTGCTGAATCGCGATGCGCGCAAACGGCTGCCGCTGCGCGACATCGTGCTCAGCTCCGGCAAGCCCACGCTCGCGGCGCAGGCGTCGGCGGCGCCCAGTCGGACGGCGAACCGGTGGGCGAGCTACACGCATAGCGCGGTGTTCGTCGAAGTGAAGGTGGATGAAGAGCTCGGTCAGGTGCGCGTCACGCGCATCGTGAGCGCAATTGCCGCGGGCCGCATCCTGAATCCGAAGACGGCACGCAGCCAGATCATTGGCGGCGTCGTGTTCGGCCTGGGCATGGCGCTCACGGAGGAGAGCCAGTTGGATCATCGCCTCGGCCGCTTCATGAATCACAACTACGCCGAGTACCACATTCCGGTGAACGCGGACGTGCCGCAGATCCATGTGATCTTCGTCGATGAGAAGGACGAGCACATCAGTCCGCTCGGTGCGAAGGGGCTGGGCGAGATCGGGATCGTCGGTACGGCGGCGGCGATTTCGAATGCGGTGTTCCACGCGACCGGCCGGCGCGTGCGTGAGCTGCCGATCACGCTCGACAAGCTTCTCTAAGTCTCCCACTCCCTTCGGGAGAGGTGTTGCCAGTTACTTCTTCTCCGCCCGAGCTTCTTCCGCTCGCGCGCCCGCCAGGATGCCCGCCAGGCTCGAATTCCCTTCGTGGCACGCGTATTCGTAAATCTTCTCGTTCGTGTGCTTGAGCGGAATCATGAACGTCCACGGACGCGTCCACGTCTGCGGATCGTCGATCGTCACTTCGTAGTTCAGCGTGTTCGGGCCGATGCGCTTGTAGCGCTCCGTGATCACGAGCTGATCGGAGGCCCCGCGAAAGCCGCTCGTGAAGTGCTTCGTTTCGACGACGAGCGTATCGCCATCCCAGTGGCCGCGCGAATTGCCGAGCCAGCTGCGCAGGACAGGCGGCGTGTGCGGGCGGCCGTCGAGCGGAATGATGCGCGCATCGTGGATCTTCTCGGCATGAATCACGACGTGATCGCTGGTCTGCACGATCTCGTAATAGCTGTTGTAGCCGGCGAGCAGATCGGGCACGCCGTAGGTGATGCACCGCTCCGCGAGCGAACGTCCTTCAGGGCCGTCGTTCGTGCGTCCGCGAAACCGTGCGCGGCGATCCTGGGCGCCGGGCACCAACGCCGGAATGCGGCCGTCCGCCGGGTCGGTGATGAGCGAGGTTCGATTGTCGAAGTCGCGCTCGACGAGCCAGAACGCGTTGTAGTTGCCGGTCGCGACGTCGAAGGAGGTGGGCTTGTATGTCTTCACTTGCGACAGCACGGCCTCGAACACGCCATCGCCGAACGCCGCGTCGCCATCGCCCGCGAAGATCTCTGCATAGCGCTTGCGCAGCGCCTGCACTTCTTCGTCCGTCAGGAATGCTCGCCCTTCGAGCATTTTCGGCCGCTCGAGCGGCGTTGCGTTGTTGTTCGCCCAGACGCCCTGGAAGTCCGGCTTGCCGTCCGCGGTGCGCGGCGGTGAATAGGGCTTCGTTTTCGCGTCGTCGTTCGCGTGCGCCTGGCACGCGAGCAGCAATAGGACGATGGCGGTCGGCGTCCCTAACGCTTTCATCTTTCCCCCTTTGCGCCGCCGCGGCCGCGGCGATTCTTATTCGTCGAGCAGTACGATGCCGGTCAATGCACCCTGGTTCGTGAGCAGCAGCTGCGACTGTCTGCCGTTCAGCGTCGACGCGCCGAGCACGCCGTCGAGCGAGGTGTAGTAGAGGCGATCGCGGCGCGTGTCGAGCGTGATGCCGATCGCTTCACCGACGTTGCGCAGCACGATCTCGCGATCGGTCCGATTCGCCGGATCGAATTTCGCCGGCGGATCGAGCGGCGCGCGCGAGACGGTGTTGTCGCCGCGATCCGTCCAGTACAAAAGGCGCGTATCGGGATCGATGTCGAGATCGATCGGCTCGGCCAGATTCGAGAACAGCACTTCGATGTCCTTGCGCGTCGCGGCGGTCGCGCCTTTCGGCATCGTGAGATTGGCGCGCTTGATCGTGCCCTTGCCGGCGTTGTCGCCGCCCTTTTGCGTCCAGTAGAGCTTGCCGCCTTGCGCATCGATCGCGATGCCGACGCACCAGTGGCTCGCATCCTTGCGCTGCGCATCGCCCGTGCCGGTGATGACGAGTGTTTCGATGTCCGAGCCGTCGAGGTTCGCGCGCATGACGCGCATGCCTTCGCGATCCGACCAATAGAGCTTGTGATTCGCGGCATCGAGCTTCAGCTGCTTCGGCGTGAACGTGCCGCCGACGGGGACGATCGTCTTGACGTTCTTGCCGTCCAGGTCCGAGCGCATGATGGAGCCGTCGTCGGCGGATACCTTGCCCATCGTCGTCCAGTAGATGTGCCCGGCTTTTTCGTCGATCGCGATGCCGTCAGGGCCGGAGCCCGCGGCTTCGCTCGGCACGATGACGCTCGTCGGCGTGCCGTGCGTGGACGTGCGCACGACGCCGCCTCGCAGCGCGAGAAAGAACAATGCGGGCTTTTGAGATTCGACGACCGGCCGCGCGCTGACCTCGGTCGCGTCGTCCGCGAGGGACGTGCAGGCGGCGAGGCTTGCGATCAGCGCCATCGACCATTTCTTGGGTATCGGCATGTGCGGCGGCCTTGGAAAACAACGGCTGGCACGACTATGACACCGGTGCGAATGAGCGGGAACGCGCTTGGCGAAGCACTGGCAATTCTTTGCAACCGCGTCATCCCGACGTCGGCCGATCCGTCATCCCGACGTAAGTCGGGACCTCATTCGGCAGGGTGCCGCGGGCGGTCCCGACTTTCGTCGGGACGACGGAGGGCTGTTGTTTCCCGCGTCTCGACTTTCGTCGGGACGACGGAGGGCTGTTGTTTCCAGCGTCCCGACTTTCGTCGGGACGACAAGGTGGCTAGCGCGCGAGCTCCTGCGCCAGCTCCGTAGCAACTCGGTGCAAAGCGTCATTGGGGAACCGCTGCTCGAAACCCTCGAGCAGCAGCCGCGCGATCCGGCGCTCGCCGCCGTCGCGCGCGAGCCGCGCACAGCGCAGCAGCTCCGTGCTCGTCGCGGGCCGAAAAGCGGGATCGATCGCCAAGCGCTCCTCGAGAACCTCGAGGACGCGGCCGTGGCGCTTCGCGGTCAGCAGATAGGGGAGCCAGGCCTGCGCCAGTTGATTGGGCAAGCGGGCATCGGGCCAGCTCGCCGTTTTTGCATACAGCCATTCGAGCTCCTCGGCCGGCGATGCGCTGCCCTGCAACAGCTCGTTGATCGTCTTACACGCGGTGATGTGCGAGCCGCCGCGCCACTCGGCGTAGATGCGGTCCAGGAGCTGTTGCTGGCGGCGATCCTTCTCGGCCGCGGCCTTCTCGTTGATGCGCTCGGGGCTGTACGCAGCGTCGAGTCCGATATCGAGCCGCCGCTCGAACAGCACGCCGCCGATCACGGCAAAGACGGCGAGGCACGCATACATATCGAACGCAAACCGCACGACGAGCGGAATGGATGCAGCCTTTGCCACGAGCACGGCGCACGCGAGCAGAAGCGCGGTGCACGCGATGATCACGACGTAGTCCCGGCCGAGGCGCGCGATCAAACGAGCGCAGCGGTGCAGATCGAGCGATTGCACGAGGCTCCCTGTCACGCCTTGAACGCCGACGACCGCGGGCAGGATGAAGACGAGAACGAGCCCGAGCAGCGCGCCAAGCACAGGCCCGAACCAGAACGAGGCTGCATTGGATGCGAAGAAGATGCCGGTGACGATCAGCAGCAGCACGAGGGAGCGCTGCTCGCTCACGGGATTCATCATTTCGACGGCGAGCGCCGGCGGGTCGTTACCGCCGTCGACGACGTGATCGAGCAGCACGAACGCGTACTTGAAGAACCACGACAACACGATCAGCCCGAGCGGTACGCCCATGATCCCGGCGCGCAGCGCGAGCGCGAGCAACAGCGCAAAGACGACGATGACGGCCAGCGCGCCGCCCTTGAGCGGCATGTGGAAGTATCGTTTGAGTGCCGAGAGCTCCATGTCCTTGGCGGCGCGTCGGCTCGGGTTATCGATCGCCGTTGGGATCGGCGGGGCCGACAGTCTGAAAGAAGGATTCGTCCACGGGTTTGTGGCGCAGGATCTCTTCGCGGCTGAGCCCTTGCAGCTCGTGCGGGAAGACGAGCCATTGCTCCGTCTCTCGCACGTAGTAGTCGGGAGTGAGGCGGCTGCGATTGCGCGCCGGCTTGTAGTACACGGTTGCGATGCGGATGTGCTCGGGCAGGTTGCGCCGGCAGCGGCGTGCGAGCTCGTCGATCACCGCTTCGAGGCTGCGCCCTGAGTCGAAGACGTCATCGATCAATACCAGGCGATCTTCATACGTGAGCTGCGAGACGAGGTAGTCGATCGCGTGGACGCGCACGCTGCGGGTCTGCTCGTCGATGCCGGTGTAGGAGGAGGTACGGATCGCGATGTGATTGCACTCGATGCCGTTGTACTCGAGCACCTCCTGGACCGTGATGCCGATCGGTGCGCCGCCGCGCCATACGCCGACGAGAAAGGAAGGTCGGAAGCCGCTGCGCACGATGTCGAGGCCGAGCTGCAGAGAGTCGCGCAGCAGGGATTCGGCGGAGATGAAGGTTTTCTCGGTGGCGGAAGGCTCGGACATGGGCTGGACGATACACGTGCGGTGCGGCGGTGCAAGCGAGCAGCCAGCAGCATGGCGCTCTGCCCACGAAGCGCCGGGAAGAATCAAGCTTCGCGTGCCATCTCCAGCACGGTCGAGACTGTGCGCCAGTTCCGAGCCGTCATGTCGACGCCCAGCAATCGCCCCAGTTGAGCCCCGAGCTTCGAACGGGCAATGCCTTCCGGCGCGTAGAAGTAGAAGACCTGCTTCTTCAATACGAACTGCTCGCTCGGCGCCTTCACCTTGTTCATGTCCTCGAGCTTCGCTTGCTTTGCGGGCGCGGCAAGAAAGAACACATGCAGGCTCTTGTGATCTTCGTTCGCTTGCGGAAAGGGATTGTCCTTTGCCGCGCGCGCCAGCTCCCCGACGGTCAGGACGAAGGTCTTGGAAAAGAAGCCGAACTTCGCTTCGATGCAGGCCTCGATGTCTTTCGTGAGCTGCGCGGGCTTCTTGCGGCTCTTGAACACGAAGTTGCCCGTGGCGATGTAGGAGCGCACATCCTCGAGGCCGATGCTTTCCAGCGCCGCGACGGCGTTTTTCATCGGCAGTGTCCGGATGCCGCCGCCGATGCCGCGGAGCAGAGCGATGTAGGTGGGCATGGTGGCTCCAGGTGAGCGGTTAGCCAGGAGTGACGTGCAGTCTATACACCGATCGCGAATTTTCGAGCCAGCTCTTAACATCCCGATCAGAGCCAACTCCGTTCATCACCCGCCGCTCACCCCTTTCCAGTGCCCAGACGTACCGGCAGCGCCGATCTTCCGCTTCATGGCGGCCGTGTTCCGCCATGGTTGTCCGCGCGCATGGCTGCGCTCGGCCGGGTGATCGTCGAGGCGATCGTGCATCACTACGGGCGCGATGAGGTGCTGCGGCGGCTCGCGCATCCGTTCTGGTTTCAATCCTTCGGCGCGGTGATGGGAATGGATTGGCATTCATCCGGCATCACGACGAGCGTGCTCGGCGCGTTGAAGCGCGGGCTCGGGCCGCTCGAGCGCGAGCTCGGCATACATGTGTGCGGCGGCAAGGGCGCGCAGTCGCGCAAGACGCCGGCGGAGCTGATGGCGATCGGCGAGCGAACGGGCCTCGATGCGGCAGCGCTGACGCATGCGAGCAAGCTCGTCGCCAAGGTCGACAGCGCAGCCGTGCAGGACGGTTACGATCTCTATCTGCACGGCTTCATCGTCACCCACGACGGGAAGTGGTGCGTCGTGCAGCAAGGAATGAGCGAGGCGCGCCGCGAAGCCAGGCGCTACCACTGGCTGTCGGAGAATCTCGAAAGCTTTCTCGATTCCCCGCACACGGGCATCGAAGGGCGCAATCGCGGCGCGATCGTGAATCTCGCGGACAAGCGCGCGGAGCGCAATCGTCGCGCCGGCCTCGAGCTGGTGCAGTGCGGTCCGGATCGTACGATCGATGTGCTGCGGCGGCTGCGTGATCCGAGCAATGCGGCGCTCAGTTTGTTTCCCGAGACGGAGCCTGTCGACGTGCCGCCGTTACCGCATCTGCAGATGCCGGCGCATCATGAGGTGCGCGCGTCGGATGTGATGCTCAAGCGTTTGCATGGCGTGCTCGCCGCGGCGGCGGATCGGGGGCCGAAGGATTTCACTGAACTGTTGATGACGCCGGGCGTAGGGGCGCGCACGGTCGCTTCGCTCGCGCTCGTTGCGGAAGTGCTGCATGGAGCGCCGTCGCGCTTTACAGACCCGGCGAGATTCTCGATGGCCCATGGCGGCAAGGACGGCCATCCGTTTCCGGTGCCGCTCAAGGTTTACGATGAGACCATCCGCGTGCTGAAGCAGGCCGTTGATAATGCAAAGCTAGGCAATGACGAGCGGCTTGCGGCGATCCGGCGCCTGGATGAGCAGGCGCGTGTGCTCGAGCGCGTGGCAAGCGGGCCGACGTTCGATGAGTTCGTGGCGGAGGAGCGGCGGCGGTCGAGCGAGCACGGCGGGCGGACGGTGTTCGGGCAGACATAACGCTTTCCCAAAGCCAGGTCTGCATTGACCAAGCGATGAGCGGATGACTATCTTCGCTGCACGTGCAGAAGGCTGCGTTCTATTGGCCCCGGTATTTCGTGGGAAATCGCTCAGAGCAGCTTTCGAGTGGGAAGTCTCACGCGCATGAGCAATGGCGCTAACCCCCATGAAGAGAGCCGAACGTGAGCTACGATCTGTACTTCAAGCCCCGGGCGGGTAGTTTTGAATCACGCCGGTTCAGTGAATATTTCAGCCAACGTACACACTACAAGGTCAATGGTGCCCAGGCCTGGTACGCCAACGAAGATACAGGCGTGTACTTTGTATTTGAGTTGCAGGACGAGGCGGAGCACGCAGAAGGCGAGTACTTCCCCGTCGCACTGAACTTGAATTTCTTCCGCCCCAGCTTTTTTGGCCTGGAGGCCGAACCGGAAATAAAAGCATTCGTCGATGCTTTCGATATGACGGTTTCAGATCCGCAGACTCACGGGATGAGTGATGGAGAGTACAGTTCAGAGCTGTTTCTAAGCGGCTGGAACCACGGAAACGAATTTGGATACGCGGCGTTTCTGCGTGATCCCGCGAGTAGAGATGATCTGGTCTCGCTGCCTGCAGCTGACTTGATTGCCGCATGGTCTTGGAACTTCGCTCGTAATGATCTGCAGCGCGTGCTCGGCGAATCAAAGTTTGTTCCGTGCATCATGTTCATGCTCATCGACGGGCAGCCAGCAACCGTAGCGGTTTGGCCTGATGGAATTCCTATTGCCGTACCCCGCGTCGACTATTTCATCATTCCGAGAAAGCGGCTTGCGCCCAGGCGCTTCCTTCGTCGCAAAGAGGATCAAGCCCTCGTAGCTCGGGAACAAGTTCTGCCGATATTCAGAGAGTTTTCAGTTACCTGGGCCGACGGGACTCTCGTGTTGAATTACCTCAATGCTCCACGAGAGATCAAAGCCTTTGTAGAAGGGCTTCGGAGCAATGAGAGTAAGATCACTGGCGTTCCGGCTGACAAGGTGCTCAACCGTGAGCTGGTGGCGAAGCATGTGGTCTAGCAACGCATGCACGCGACGTGCGAAGACGCACGCGCGTGACGGGAGAAGGCCGGCTCGCGCCCGACTCGCAAAGCGATGCGCGCTCGGAACTCAGCCGAACATGAGGCCAGCAGGAAGATGGCTGAGCGCATGAATGTCATTCTCGCGATTCGCGCATTGTGCGAGCTTTGCGCGTTGCACACCGAAGACCGCACGACGCTCGATGAAATCGTACTCATGAGCTTGGATAGATCGCGTTGGAGCGCCGCGCACGATCTGTTTCAGCGAATTCGCGCCAAGAATCTGCGGGCGTCCAGGCGAGGTGACGCGCGGCTCGAGGCGCAGTACTGCTTCGAGGAAGCGTGCGCCAAGAGCCTTTACAACCTGAGCAGAGCGCCAGCGCCTTTCGACGCGGACGCCCCGTACTGGATCATCCCGAACGCAATCAGCTTTGCACGGCAGGTCGGGCTGAATGACGCCGACATCGTACACGTCATTGCTGCCGACAATCGCGTGGAGTTCGCGCACGCTGTGCCCGACTTGCACAGGTGATGCGCCTTTGCTCGCGGCTGAGCCGCTACGTCAGAGGGCCCTGGATGTGAAGCCTTGGTTAACGTTCATTGTCCTGAGCATTGCGACTGCTTTCGTGTATTCGGAAGCCTGGATGCTCCTCAGCTCGGCTGTGGTCGCAGTAACGGATGCAGCTTGGTCGCTTTACGAGCTTTGCATTTGCATCGCCGCCTTCGGGACCGCATGGCTAGTGCGCCGCTACGCCAAAGTGTGGCCGCTTGCCGTCGTCTGCGTAGCCGGAGCTATCCCGGTACTCACGATCTGGCTGTATGCGAGTCGCTCCCCGTCATGGGACATCATGACCATGTACCTGCGTTGGGCAGCACTGCAGCCGTTTGTGTTCGGGGCGGTAATGCTGCCTGTTGCCTTTCTCCTGCTCGGTCGCTTGCGCTCTAACGAAGTGACGGAGCGTTCGGCCTCATGAGAGTCACGCAGTTCGGCCTGGTCGTATTAGAAACAAGAAGCCGATGAACGCAAGGTGCGAAAGCACGGGCGCGATGGGCGGTGTGGGGATGTTGAATGCGCTTCTCGGATGCCGAACTGCTTGCGCGACAGCCCATATGGGCTGCTCTGAGCGAGCTATACCTGGACAACGACGATCGTCCGTTTGATGTCGTTGCCAACATCTGCGCTGAATCGGTGTTCTCCTTGGATGAGCTAGAGAAAATTCTTTTCGAAGAAGTCCATCCAGTGTTGAGCGGCAATCTCTCTCCGGCGGGTTTCGTCTGGGCAGGTTTTGACCAGGAGTGGCTTCGACAGAGAATTCAAAGCGAATTGCCTGTGCGGGTGCTCGGAAATGCACCGATTCAAAAGTGGCTGCGACGATGGCTCTATCCGTGGCGGCACCTTCGCAAGAGAATCATCGAACGTAGAGCCTTGTCATCGCAGCCACGGGTGGGTTTATGAAGAGTTCGAATCCATACGCTCCACCGAAGTCTCACGTCGCCGACGCGGTTGATGACCCCGCCGTCGATTTCACGCGGATGAACCGTGTTGCATCCGGCCAGCGGCTCATCATTGTTGCGCTGATTGCATCGTTTGCGGCCGGCAGCATTCAGGCCAGCGTCAATCCGCTGGCCGGCGTCTTCGTTGGACTGATAGCTGCCGTGATGTCGATCGTTGGCGTCTTGCGCATCGACGGCGGGCTCAATGGGTCGGTGCTGTCGCGCATCCTCTATGTGGTCGCCATGCTTCTGCCGTTGATCAATCTGATCATCATGGTCACTTTGAGCATGAGGGCGACCAAAGCCCTTCGTGCAGCGGGTTATGAAGTAGGTTTCCTTGGAGCGAAACAACGCTCTCACGCCGTACGACCCGAAAAGCGGTTGGAGCCGACGCTGTGAGATCCCTTGCCGTGACGGCATGCTTGAAGCCATGGAGGCGATGTGCGCGGACGCACGCGCATGACCGCCGGCATAAGCGCTCGGAGGTCCAAGTGAAGAGCTGGCTCACGGGTCTTGTCTTTCTTCTCCTCTCGGTCACGTCTTGCGCGGCAAGCTTAGAGGACGCATTTGGCGAGGGAGTATTGGGAATTCCATGGGGCACGACGCTCGACCAGCTCGTTGGGGCCTATCCAAACGGAGATCACGTATTCGCAACTACCCCTGGCTGCAGGGCTTACTGGATAAAGGATGGGCAGACATTTCTGTCCGTACCTAGGCCGCGAAGCGGCGTGATGTACGGCTTAGACGAAAAGAACCGCGTAGTCGCAGCCGTGATTGCGTTTGAATTCGAGCGACAGCTGGAGCTGCGTTCGGTCCTCAGCGGAATGTTCGGCACGCCGGTGGCGGCTTCGAAGGGTAATGTTCAAGCCTACGGATGGAAATCGAAGTCAGGAATGCAGGCAGTTGTCCGTGAATTTGGCCAAGGCCAGCAACGAATCATCTGGCTCGCCATTTACGCTGCGGGATACAAACCTTCGGCAGCGAGCTGCTATGAAGTACCGGGCTAACCGCCGTCTCGAGTTCGTGCTGGCAGGTCCGACCCACTCAGCCGATGCGTCTTCGCTCGCTGCTCAGCCGAGGTTTTAGGCGCTTATGAGTCATCTCGTTACATTCACGAGTTCGCAGTTCGACGTCGCAGCGGAGACGCCAAATCCCATCAATCAAATTGCCGGTGAGAGCGTCCTCAACTGGCTTCGGGAGAAGCTTCGCAGCGTGGGCTACGAAGTTACGGCGCCAGAGCCGGAAGACTGGGGCTGGTACGTCTATGTAAAGGGCCGGGGCAGTTCATATCTCGTCGGGGCCAGCTCCGACCTCGATCAGACCTCTTCGAGGGAATGGACAATCCAGATTCATCGAGAACGGTCGCTGACGGACAGGCTCTTTGGCCGGAACAGGCTTCTGGAGGACGATGCTCTCTCGGCGCACATCGAGGCGTTCATTAGAGATAGAGCGCAAGACGTTCAAGTTGAAAGGAGCTGACTCGGCGCCATCGATCTTCACGAGTAATCCGCATTGGCGGGTGGACAAGCTCTACTTTGTCGTGAGCAAAATCGTCGCAGTGTTCGCATGACAAATCGCTCGAGGTCGCGCGGGCGCAGCAGGCGTCGCGGAAAATCAATGGGAGCTGGTGATGTCGGTATCGAGAAAGGCGCTCTGTCTCCTCTACGCTTTGATTGCCCTGCTGGCTCTCGTCGGTTGCTGGGCCAACAACATTCAATACTTGGGTCTGGGCGTAGTGGGCACGAATGTCGCCTTCGTGCGCGACACGCTAGTCAATCCCGCCAGTCGTTCGGTCACAGCGGATCTGTTATTTCTCTTGCTGGCGGTCGTCATATGGATGGTATTGGAGGCACGCAGGCTTGGGATGCGTCACGTATGGCTTTATGTACTTTTTGGTGCAGCGGTAGCGATCAGCGTTACGGTGCCGATCTTCCTGATCAATCGTGAGCGTGCCCTTGGCGCTAGCGAGTCACGCGAGGTCGCAGGCACCCTCAGCAAAGGCGACACTCTCGGTCTGGTGCTGGTAGCTGCCGTTGCCATCGCGTACACGGCCTTCGCGTTGCTCAATGGCACCCGGTGAGAACAGCAATGCTCCGCGTGAAACTTCCCCTCGCAACGTTACTGACCATTGCGAGCGCTGCGACGCTATGCGCGGCGGAGTCAGCCGACTTCGAAAAGTCCGCTGTCGTGCTGCGCTTCTCCAGGAACATCGCCCTCAATCGCGATGACGCACGGAGGTTGTATCGAAAATCGATCGAGATCCTTGAGTCATCGAACTTCAATTCCTCGAATCCGCAATGGGAATGGGACGAAGCGAAAATCAACCTCGAATATGGACGCGCAGTATCAGGTCGGCATGTGCTCGTTACGTTTGGCGAGCCGAAGACTGTAAAGACGATTGGAGGTGTCATCAGCGTCCGTGAGCTGGTCATAGGGCTTAACGGCTCGCAGTACGCCAATTCCGTGCATACCATCGATCGCGATGGAAAGGTGATTGGCCATGCGAAGTACCTGGGACAGCTCTGCGTCGAAATCCAGGAACTGGCAAACGCCATAGCTTCTGCATCAACTGACGAGACAATGGATCCGGCGCGGTAAGTGGTCTGAGCCGACTTGCCGAGCTGACTGAGACGCGTCACCGGTCATGAAACCAACAATCATCGACGCTTTCGCCCGGGCGTTTGGGGTCTTTGTTTTCGTGGTCGTGTTTCTTTGGATCGGACACAAGGATTTTCCGAGCGGTTGGTCGGCTTTGGCAGTCCTCTACTTGGTGTGTATACCTTTGGCGGCGGTATATGGATGGCTTGTTCGTCCGCAGTCAGGCCAAGCCTCGAGCGCCGGCAGAGGTCGCGTATCCCGCTTGTTGCTCATCGGCATTGCCGTGGCAGTCGCCATTGTCGGGTACGCGGCATTCAAGGCCGAAGTCGACGGCTTCTTCTTCGAGCAAAGACGATGACTTCCACATCAGGTGTTGCGGCACTTCCCGATTCAGGCACGCGCGAGCGAGACGGTTGGGCGCACGTGCCTGAGTGTTGGAGTCAGACCGCTGCGAGGGTGACATGCCGTTGGTAGATCGAGTGCGACCGCGCATCGGAGATGTGATCGAGATCCCAACGCCCGCGGGTCTGGGGTACGCGCATTTCACGCACAAGCACGATGTTCCGCCACACTGGGGAGCATTGTTGCGTGTTCTGCCAGGGCTTTTTGCTTCGCGCCCATCGGACTTTGCGCAGCTCGTCAACCAAGAGCCCGTGTTCATGACGTTTTTTCCGCTGGGGTCGGCGTGCAATCAACGCATCGTGCGCGTGGTCGCGAATGAGCCTCTGCCGGAGTCTTCGCGAAGCTTTCCAATCTTTCGCAGCTCTCACCGCGATAGATCGGGCAAGCGACTGCGCCCCTGGTTTCTCTGGGATGGCACGCGCGAATGGCGCGTCGATGAGCTGAGTGAGGCAGAACTGCGTGCGTATCCGCCATTGGGAATATGGAACGATACGTTGCTCATTGAACGGATCGCTTCTGGATGGTCCCATGAGCGCGATGTGTAGCGCGCAGTCCAGCAAGCGGCGAGTCGTGGGGGTAACTGAAGCGGAGCTCCTCACGCACCTGCGTTCCACCACGCACCGGCCGGCATTCATCTGTCAGCATCTGCAGTTCGGTGAGAATGTCGGGTTCAACGAGGATGACGAGCCGTTCGACCCCGAGTGGCCCTTTCGGAACGCTTGGTGCGACGAGTGCGACAAAGTGCTGCTTCAACAAGGTGCATGGAACGATGTATCCGCAGGATTCGCGGGGATCATGGTCATCTGCGAAGGCTGCCTCGAAGAAATTGCCGGCAGGAACCGGGCGAGCAAATGAGATGCGAACAGACAACGAGCCAACTCAGTACATGCAGTGCGTGCCCACGAGTCGCACAGACGAATCGCCTATCGCCCGCGGATCATTCAACGCCTTCGGCGGGGCGTCCCAAGATGAATCGCACGAAGTCGCTGCTTCAAGTGCTGCAGCGCGCGGCCTTGCTTCTCACAATTCCTGGCATGACTGTCTGTGCGGCGGATTCGGCTGAATGCGAACCGTCGGAATCCTGCCATCCGCCGAGCTTCCTGGAGTTTGGATCGTGGGTGTTCTCGGCCGATCCGGAACTGATCGCTCGTTGCGACGGCTATCAGGTGTTGGTCGTCTATGCCAATGGAACGGATATGCTGTTTTTGGACGAGTCTGCCCGTCCCAGGGCTGGGGGAGGTCCTGCCGCCGAACAGGGAATGTCTTTCTGGCAGTTCAATTTCTATGATGCTGACTTCGACATCGAGGCCGTGTCCTGCGAAGTGCTCGGTTCCGATAAGGTGCAGATTTCTGGAACCGCGTCAGCGTCTGATGACGACTCAAGGTTTCAATTTCGTATCGTCGCCGACACAGCGCAACGCTCGCATACGTATGAAGACTCGCGCGACTCAAGTTTCAGTTCAGGCAATTGATCATGGATGCGTTCTCTCTTGCCGTCGCTAGCCGGATACTCGCCGCTTTCCCTAAAGTGGCACGCATTCGCTCGCGAAGAAGATGCTGACGACGGCAGTTCCTTTTTCGTCGTGCAGGTCGCCCCGCCCGCGGACGCGAATGTTGAGGCTGGTAGGCCGAGAGAACCGATGACCGACATCACACGCAAAGGTCAGCGCCTGCGCATCGACGACGAGGCGCAGTCTGCCGATCCGGAGTTGCCAGCCTTTATTGCGAAGCCCGAGAGCGCGCCCGTGTATCACGGCTTCCCATTGCTGGTGAACTCGGAACATGACTATTACGATTCGAGCTATGGACGTGAGAAAGCACAACATGAGAAGCACATGATCAGCCACGGCCGGTCGCTGATTGCGACTCGCAACGGAGAAGCGCCGTTGCTCGCATCTCGCTCGCAGCGTTAGGCACATCAGCGATGCCGATCACGATCATTAGCGGTACACCCGGAAGCGGCAAAACCTCACTTGCCCGTCTTCTTTCGGCGAGTGCATCAAGAGGCGTACATATCGAATCGGACATGTTCTTTCGCTTCTTGTCGCATCGAGTAGACCCATCACTTCCCGAGGCGGACAGCCAGAATTCCACCGTCGTCCGCGCGTACGTTGCGGCAGCCGTCGAATATTCTGCGGCCGGGTACGACGTCTACTTGGATGGTGTGATCGGCCCCTGGCTCCTGCCGCTGATTACGCCCATGGCTTCGGGCATCGAGTACGTGCTGTTGCATGCGCCGCTGGACGTGGTTCTGGCCCGCTGCCAGGCGCGCACGTCTCAGCCATCCGCAACGCCGGATGTCGTCATCCGAATGCACGAGCAGTTCTCGAACGTTCCAGCGTCCTTTCGGAAGCACGGCAAAAGCATCGAGCGGGTGGCGGATGAGTACAGGCGTGCCAGGAGCGCGGGAGCCTATGAGCTCCGCGA